>Ga0137403_10002391_pt1 | contig 22981 bp, 27 predicted proteins | sample CZOMad2_1_16fung_FD_122057 | JGI IMG/M metagenome (GOLD analysis project Ga0137403, IMG submission 122057) | Vadose zone soil fungal communities from Angelo Coast Range Reserve, California, USA - CZOMad2_1_16fungal (Hybrid Assembly) | ecosystem: Environmental > Terrestrial > Soil > Vadose zone...
GGATCTGGCTGGCCATCCTCTTTGCTTCCTGAATCACCTCGTGAAGCTCTCGCCCCAGGGCAGCGTCGAAGGCTGTGTGGGCGATAACCTTTTCTGACCTCGACCAAATCGGTTGGTTGTGGTAGGGATAGCTGTTTTGCGTCGCAGACGGGCTGGTCATGGTCCGGTCCTCCGTGGCGGCATTCTACCCCTTGCCCAGGTGCCTTTTCTACTGGGTCGGAGGCCTTCACTGTGGCGGATTCATCATCGTTTTCCTGCGGCCGCCGCCTCTCCGTTCTGAGCTCAAAAAGGTGGTTTACTGGATGTCCGAGATTCTGTTTGCAGCCATTTGAACACCGCGCGGTATCGACTCTTTTTCCACAGTCAGTGCAACTTTTCTTGGTACGGCACCGCACCAACGAGCGTACCATGACATTCACCCTAGGTTGAACCTGTGGCTAGCCCAAAGAGGGTGTCATGTCTGCAAATACCGAAAAATGGACGGATTTCTATCATGTCGCCGTATTGGAAACGGATGGTCCGCAACTTTCAGGGCGGATCGTCGATGCGCGTCGAGCCATCGCACGGCGGTTGCAAGACCTGACGGGTGACAACGATCACCACGACGAAATAGACAGAATAACCCGCGCGCTTAGAACCCTTGAGTTGATCGAAGAAGTGACAAAAGATGGGTACTCGGCCAATTATCCGCTGCCCTAGGAAAATCAAAGATGGGAAGGCGCATGAATTGGACCGTCGACCACACACTTGAAGGCTGGACATGCTCCGAGTGTGCGTGGATGTACCCGGTTGTGAAGGGCGTTCCCGTTGCCATCGGTCCTGGTATCCCCCGAAATGGCGGTCGACCGAGTAGGCGAATTCTTGACCAGAACGGCTCCTTGCACAGCGTAAAAGCTGTCTGATTTTGCAAAGGAACCGTCTCCAAGAATGGGTACGGCGGAAGGTTTGCTGGATGAGACCCGTCGATCATACTCTGAAGGGGACGGTTTGCGTCTTGGAGTCAATAGGTAAACGGCGATCGTATAGGGATTGTGAGCAGTCGGGCTCAATGATGGACAGGCGGTTCTGAAGTTCGTCACCGCTTCACAGAATGACAACACAGGCGTTTCTCCGTACGCTGGCGTGCAGACAACTGGACACGGACGAATAGAATTCCTGTGCTGCAGCAGAGGGCTCATTCCGCCTGAGACCCCGTGGAGGTCATAAGCGGAATGGCCCGCTTTTTCAAGGTGGCAGATGGCCGGGCGGAGGCACGACCATACCGCGTGCCCACGCCACCTACAGTTTTTGAACCATTCATGAAGGTGGACTCGGAGCATTATCTTCACGTCATGAAAAAGCTCCACAAAAATACTAGCCGTCCGTTGTCCGACATGTAGTGCCAAGACCGAAGAGAAGTGTGAACTGAGCACTGGCCAACATCGCACCAACCCGCATCGGGATCACAAATACATCGCAGCGGAATGAGCTGTTTCGCTTCCGTGCTTCGGTTAGGATCTTGCGGTGAAAAAGAAGCAGTTGAAAAAAGAAGGGGACTCCGGTCGAAAAACAGTTGTCAGGATTGAACGCCGCACTCGCGGTTTTTACTCGTGCGTGTCGTGGAATCGCAAAACCAATACACAAACGCCGAAAGATGTCTGCGAAGGCCGGAGCGAAGATTGCAGCGGCGCAGAGAGCGCGGTGGGTGGGCGGGCGGATTTATCGAATCGTTTATCGGGGCGGTGCAGCTAGCCGCGCCGGGGGCAGTCACTCCGTGTCCCGCTGGTCGGTCGGCCATTTCATTTCGCAATTTGTCCCGCAGGAGGCCGGAAACACGCAATTGAACGCTCCGACACGCTCAGTTTTCTACTCCTTATCAGAACGGCTCAAGCCCGTTGCAAGCCGCAGCGAGCTAGATCACTGCGGAAGGGCCGACACCGGTCGCCGCAAAGACATCGGCGGCTTCTTGCTCGGCAATTTCCATAAAGGTCTGCACCACAACCGGATCGAACTGTGTGCCGCTGTTCTCTATCAGACGCCGCCCGGTTTCTTCATGCGATAGCCCCCGGCGATAACAGCGGTGGGAGATCATCGCGTCATAGGCATCGATGACCGACACAATGCGCGATCCGATCGGTATCTCCTGTCCCTTCAGCCCGGCTGGGTAGCCAGCTCCGTTGAAACTCTCATGATGATGAAGAGCGTACAGGCTGGCCTTCTCCAGGCCCGGAAGCAACCGCAGGATGGACCAGCTGTATTCCGGATGTTTGTTCATCAGTGCACGTTCGGCGTCGGTGAGTTTGCCTTCCTTTTTCAAGATCGAGTCAGGAACACCGATTTTTCCGATGTCGTGCAGTAAGGCGGCGACTTCCAGCTGATACAAATCGCCTTCCGGGATGCCCAACTTGCGCGCGACTCGTACAGCCCACTCCGCCAGTCGAGTACTGTGAACTCCAGTGCCCAGGTCGCGCAGATCGAGCAGCTGATTGAATCCGCAAATGACCGACTTTAGCAACGAATGCTGCTGCTGCTCCAGTTCCTTGATCCGCAAGCCAGCTGAGCTGCCCAGCGGATCAGTCGAGATTTGGTTTAGCGCGAGCATTGGGTAGCCTTGCGCCACGCTATTTCAACCCCATCGCCTTACGCCACGCCTGCATCGCCTGGTAAGTATCCAGACGCCCATATCCCATTTGAGAATCTGAGATCGGCTGGGTATGCGACAAGGCGGATCCCGCCTGGGTCTTGGCACCGCCGCCAGTCAACACCGACGTCAGTGAGAGCGTGGTCGGGCTGGTGCTGACCATGAGCGCTGCTGTTCCGGAAACCAGAGGCGCGCTGAATGAAGTTCCCCATCCGGCCGCCCAAGTGCCGAAGGGATAGGTGGTCATGATGCCTTCACCCGGAGCAGCCAGCCACACCGGCGGTGCTCCGTAGTTCGAGAAAGTGGAGCGGATATCGTTGTCGCCGGTGGAAGCCACGTCAATCACACTCTTGAGCGCGCCAGGATAAACTGTCGCCTGCTGTCCGTCATTGCCCGCTGCTGCCACGCAAATCACGCCCCTCGAATTGGCATAGTTCACAGCGTTGGCCAGTTCCTGTGAAGAGGTGGAATAGTTGAAACTCATATTGATCACTTTCGCGCCATGGTTGACCGCATAGTAGATCGCGTTCAGGATGTCGGAGTTATAACCGGTCCCATCCGAATGAAACGACTTCAACGGCATGATCTTGGCCTGTGGCGCCACCAGATGAACGATGCCGGAGACCATGGTTCCGTGACCGAAGGCAGCATATTGCGGACCATCGAGCACTGCCACGGATGACTGGTCCAGTACCGCGACTGTTGATTGGCTGACCTTGGCCGGCATGCGATGGTCAAGAACTGCGACCGTAGACTGGCTGACGTCTGCGTCTTCCGAGCCGCCGCTCTTGCCGCGGGTGAAGTCGTAACCGGTCACCAGGGAATTCATTAGGACAGGATGCGTAGGATCGACGCCAGTATCGATCACCGCCACGATGACATTCGCTCCAGCAGTATTGAATGCTGCGTGAGTCTTATCTGTCAGGATCAGTTGATTTCCGGGCTGCGTTACGTACCCGCGCCAAACCGTGGTGCCGTAATAACTGACCGGGGTTCTGTCCGTCAGATAAGTGGGAGCAGGTCCCGCGTCGGCGCCTTGCGTCTGCACGATCTGGTCGGTCTCGACCGAGATCACTCCCAGGTTGAGGTTCAGTAGGCCGACGATTACGTTAAGGGGTCTGGGCGTCATGATCAGAAACAATTGGCCATCGGGATCGCCCAATCCGTGGTCCACGGCGCAGCCGAGCAGTTTGCACAGGTTGAGCACGTTGGACAGACCGAGCTTGTCTCGGACTACCAGTCGGGTCTGTGGCGCGGTTTGTGCTACTAAGCTCTGGGCCCCGAGACACAGGAGCAACAGAAGGGCGAAATACGCACGTAGCGCCCGCGGCCTAAGGTGATGTTCGGTGCTGTTGGTTAACCGATGCTTCGTTTCCACTTGCTCCCCCTCTGACTCGACTGCTGCTTGAGTCTAGGACAAAATTGGAATTCGCTAAACTTACAGCCGTAATCGCCATGGAGTTACCGTTGGGCCATGGTGGCCTACGCTAACCCCTTCCGATTGCTGGGCTTGTGAACTCCATAAAGGGGGAGAACGATTTCGTCTGCCGCACCGTGACCGATTGAGAGCCACAGGTTTTGGCTGGCTTCGAACTCGAGTTGGAACTCTCCGAACTGATTGGTTGCGGTCTCAGCCAGTGACCGGCTTCCCTGCTGCAGGCGAACTGGTACCTCTTGAGCTGCCCGTTCGCTGGCTGAGCGGCTCAAGACTTGTCCTACCAGGCAGGCGGAGTCCGCGTCCCGGCGCGGTTCAAGACGGAGGTCGATGTAGTAGTCATCCGTCTCGTAAAGAAACTGACGGGCCGAAACCGGCCCACGTAGTCCAGCCGCGACCGGCGCCAGATCAGAATCGAACAAAAGGTGAATACCGTGTTTCGCCTTACTGAACGTAGCTGCAAACTGGCTATTGCTCATTCGAACCACGTCGTCCGGGGGAGTTAAGGTGTTCTCTGCCTTGGCGATAGACATAACCTGCTGCCACACCTCCATCGCAGTCTGGCACTTAGCGCAGCCGTGATTGACATGCTGTTGCATGGTCGTTCTCATCGTGGGTGCGACCAAGTCGCGCACGAAATCCGCCCAAGCTTCCTCACTGAAATGTGTCAACTCTGCCTCCGCGGGGAAGTCGACCGGAATTCCGGTCGTCACTCAGTTTTTTGGGACTCTGTGGAATAAGGGACCGTACGGGGCGAAAAAATATAGGGGGTAGAAAGAAAAATTCCAGGTAGTCAGGTCTTGCCGACCAGGATGAACGGAGCCCATTGATAAGGATGGGGATAGCTCGATCGCAGGGCCAACATCGCACCCCGCAGGGCAGCCGCCTTGCTTTCCCCCTTTTGGAGCAGCCGGTAAAAAGCGGTCATGAACTCGGCCGTGCTCTTGTCATGAACGTCCCACAAGCTGAGGACCAACGACTGCGCGCCGGCGTGCATGAGGCCGCGTGCCAGGCCGATGAGTTCGTCACCTGCACTGACGACATTCAGCCCAGTCGAACACCCGCTTAGTGTTATCAATTCAACCGGGAGCGTGAGCTGATAGAGGTCAAACAAACTCAAGTACGAATCTCCCATGCGGATGGCGGAGAACATGGGATTATCCTGGCGGAAATGGCCGTGGGTTGCGATGTGAATCATCCGGCTCTGGGGTCCGCGGTTTCGCAGAACGTGTTCGGTCGCATTTTGCCCGACAAACAATTCAGCCCGTTCGAGAACCCCGGTAAGCGCCTGAACTTCGTCCAGTATGGCAGGCGCCTGCGGGTCGGGGATACCGAAGACGAGCGCAGCGCCGGAGGAATTTGCGTTTCTGCTCTGGCTCAGCGCAAAAATGCTGGCGCTCGGCGAGTAGGACACGGTGTAGCGTTCGATCAAGTGTTGAGTGCCATCGAACAGAGCGTGGAACGGGACGTAGTGCAGCAAGCCGTGGGGCACGAAGACAAGATGACTGGCTTGCAACCGGGAGGAGACAGGTGCGATAAGTTCCTGATAGAGCTCGGTCAAGTGCGCCTGAGTGGACTGCACCAGAGAATCCTTGAAGGTTTCGATGTATTGCGCATTGAGCCGGAACTTGGAAAGCTGGAACTGCAGCAAGCGCAGAAAACCCGTCACTCTCGTTTCCAGCGTTACCGGAACAATTTCAAGAGTTTCCTGTCCCAGCAAACACACCAGGACGCGATCCTTAACTCGAAAATATTCGACCAGCAAGGTGTCGGGCGGTAGGGCGGAGCGAATGGCTGCGATCGGAAGATTGGTAGGGGTTTGCAGTCCGGCTTGCTCGGCATCGGCTGGTGTGGCTTCTTGCAACATGTGCAGGAGTTCCCTCTCGCGGGTTCCAGCCTGCTTCTGCAGGGTTGCAATGCGTTCTGGTGAAGGCTGCTCGGGCTGAAGCTGTTCTCGTTCGATGAGGTTGTAGTACCAGTTGAGTTCCTCGCGCAGATCCCGCATGGAACGCACCAGTTCGCTCTGGCCCGGATGGTCTTCCGCGATCGTGGGCGCCGGCCGTAAAAACAAGTCCATCAGGCTGCGCGATTTTGCCTGCTCGACATAACCAAATGCCTCTTCGGTTGCCCCATCACCGCTGCGACTCAAACAAAGTCCGACCAAGTGCTCGTATACTTCCAGCCGGTTTTTTATGAACGCGATCTTTAGTTCTTCGCCGCGCAAGCTGCTACGCAGTGCTTCCAGAGCTTGCCGGGCACTCTGATAGGACGAGTACGCCTGGTCGACCTTGCCGCCAGCGGAATGAATATTCCCCATGAGCAGGTGTGCCTGATAGTCCAGAACTGGCGCCTCCAGGTTCGCAAGGTGGCCGATCGCCTCGTGGCCATGGTGGTAGGCTTGCTCCACGTCTTCGGTCCGCAGCGCTATCTGTGCCAGCAACAATTGAGCCAGCACGACCTTGTGTCCCAGGTTAAGTGTGCGGAAGGATTCCAACGCTTCGGCGGCAAGGCGCCGCGCCTCGAAGAGACGCCCCTCGTTGTAGAACACCAAAGCACGGTAGAGGTCGATCAGGGAAGGCCATGCCTGGTTTTTTTCCCTGACGAAGATCTCCCGGGCTTCCGAAAAAAGCTGGAGGCCCTCGAACCCGTGTCCCTGCTGGCTGGCGGCGATGGCGGAGAAGGCCAAACATTTGGCGCTCTCATATCCCATGCCCAATTTCTGGAAGCCCTCATAGCCTTGTCGCGCAAGTTCGGCGGCGTCTGCACTGAGGTTCAGTTCGAGATAGAGTTCCGCCAGGTCGAGGTTGCACAACGCAAGGTGGTACGAGTCACCTACTTTCGTACACGCTTGCCGTGCAGCCCGCAGCATTTCGATGGCTTTGCTGTATTCACCCCGCTGGTAGTGTAGGTAGGCAATGTTGTAGTCCGCCTGCGATACGAGCAATGGCATGCCGTGCTCTTGGCAGAACTGGCGAGCCTGCCGATAAGCCTCAATCGCCTTGGGAAAGGCATTTAGGCTGATATAACACGTCGCCAGGTTGCTTAAGACCGCGGCGATCCCTTCAGCATCCTTTTCATTCAACAAGCCACGGTAAGCACTTTCATAACAAGCCTGGGCCTCGACGAAGCGGTCTTGCCGGTAGTGAATGTTGCCGATGTTGATCTCAAGCCGGGCGAGTCGCCACGCATTTCCCTCCGTGCTGAATATCTGCCGCGCGCGTTCAGCGGCGGCAAACGCGCGATTGTACTCACCCAACAGAAGCATGGGCTGGATGGATCCGCTGAGCGTGCGCGCCAGTTCGTGGCTCTGCCCGACCGCTTCGAACCAGGCGGCCGCCTGTTGGTGAAGATCGACGGCCGCGGTATGCTGGCCGAGGGCGTATAGAACATTCGCCTTCGCCCGCAACCCTCGCGCCAAAGATTCCTTGTTGTCGATGTGGCCGGCGATGGCGAGTGCCGCGTCAGCCAGGCGCAGAGCCTGCTGCACGTCGACCCGTATCTTTTCCCGTGCCTGATCGGCAAGTGCAGTCACGATTTCCGGCCGAAGCAGGGTGGAGTTGCGCGAAAGAAACTCGTGCCTACCCGACTCGTCGGGCACATCCGCGAATTCCTGCAGCAACTTCTCCTGATTCTCCACGGGAGGGGGTTCGGTCATCTGAAACCCTCTTTCTCCAGTCGCTGCCGCAACAACTTCAAGCAGCGCCCCCGGATGAATCCGATCGAGCCGGTTGCGAGTTTCAGTTCTTTGGCTACTTCCTGATAGGGACGAGGCGGTTCATCAAAGAAGAGCAGACTGATCAATCGATTGCATCGGGCGGGAAGGGCGGCTACCGCGTCTCGCAGCATTTGCTCGCGCTGCAACTGATACAGCATTTCTTCGGGCAGTTCTTCCGTTTTTGTTTCGGGCCTTTCCTCGATATGTGCCGAGTCATCGAGCAGATCGAGTTTCTGCTTTCTGAAGCGCAGGCATTTGTGATAGCTCGCCTGCATCAGCCATTTGGGAAGAGCACGAGGCTCGCGCAACCGGGGCAAATCTGAAAGAAGATCGACACAAACGGCCTGACAAATGTCCGCGGCGTCATCCCGCGACAATCCGAATTTGATGGGAATCGAGAAAATCAGATTCTTGTACTTATCGATCAAAGCGGACCAAGCTGCTTGATTGCCCTTACAGCATTCGCTAACCAGACGCTCGCTCGACCACGCTAGCTCGCGCGGCCGAGTTTCTGGCTTCACCGCCTTGCACCGGCCGGGGCTCCGCTTTCCCGGCACAAATAGAAGAGCTGCTCAGCATTCCGCAGTGGGGTAGGCTCCAAAATAGCCGGTTTGAACTTCTCCCAATTCTTTTTAGCAGCTACCAGATTCGGCGGGGCAGGAGGGCAAAACCGGTTGTGCTCGCCGACCGCGCAAATTTTCATACTCAGCAGCACAGCCAAGAGCCACCAGAGCCGTTCGCTCATGGTGCCGATTCTACTCCGCACGAGAGTTCTTCTTGTTGTCTGAGAGTATTACTGTTGAAATATCGCCATTACGCTCGTTGAGCGGCGTCGTTGGTGTAAGCGCCCGATGCCGAGATGCAGTAGGGGCAGAACTGTCGTTACATTCATTCGGTATTCACTGGGAACCCGCTTCTAGCGGGGGATTGTGGCCCGGATTCTAACCGTGAACTGTCACAGAATTGGAAATTCACAGCGGTCGGTTTCCCTCGAATTGGCCACCCTCTTCGACGACCTCTGGCAAAATCGCAAGACGTATCAACCTGACTGCAAACCCCACGGGCGACTGCAGCTCACCAGTTTTTACCCTCAGTGTTTGTCGGCGTAGTGAATGCCCGCATCAACTTCAGTGATCGCGCTCTCCACCAGTTTCATCGCATTCGCTCTATGACCGCCCTTGTCGTGCTCGGCTGCTCGAAGTTCCTCGTGGGCTTCTTGCAAATGCCGTAAGGCGGCTTGCATGTGTGGCTGCCTTTCCTGGGCCTGAACTTTCGATTGTGAACCCGACCAGGAAGCGAGAGATGCCGCCATGACAATAGCGGAAACGAAAACCAATACCCTATTTCGCTTCATGAACGCCACTCCTTAGCTAGGATGAAAGTTTTCACAACAGAGCCAATCTCCGACCGGGGAATAGCCGTGCCAAACAAACAATAGGGCCACGCGTTTCCTGTTGCCAGTCAGCCACGCAGCCCACGACAACGCGAAAATAGTTGTTCATGCTCATGATATTCAATGCCACCCTAATCCGTTGTAAACATCTGGTAAATTAATCTCGTTGTCCCAGGTTCGAGGATCGGGCATTTTACCCGCCCGGCTCCGGAGAGGATGAGAAAGTCACGCCGGAACCGCGATGAGCCTCCAGGGAGACTTCCCAGAAATTTAAGGACGTGTTCTTCTTGCGGCGGCGTTGAAACAAGGCGTTGTAGCAGGCCTCTACACACCACCGTATCCTCCTTGTTCCTTGAAAGCCGGGGGCGACAGGTGCTCCAGATCCTGCGCATAATCACGTCGATCTCCGGAAGCAGACGCTTTGCGCCTTGCCTTCGTACCAGGGTGGTTTTTGGGTGTGCCTGTCGCAACCCGAAATCAGCAAGACCTTCCCTCTCGTCGCTCTGGCGGGTACGATGAATTGGCTTGAGTAAGCAAGTTTTGAAACGAAAGGAGCATCACCATGGCAACCCCAGTTCAACCGCCGGCAAAAAAGCGCGCGGTAAAGCGGTCGGCGTGGAAGGCGCTCGAATCGCACTACAAAACGGTTTCCGATCTGCATCTGCGCCAGCTTTTTGCGGACGATCCCAATCGCGGTCAGCGTATGGCGGTCGAGGCTGTAGGCCTATACCTTGACTATTCCAAGAACCGAGTGACCGACGAAACTCTCAAGCTCCTTCTTCAACTCGCCGAAGAGTCTGGCTTGCGAGCGCGAATTGACGCCATGTTCAGGGGGGAGAAGATCAACATCACGGAGAAGCGGGCGGTCTTGCACGTGGCCCTGCGTGCGCCAAAGGATGCCACGATTCTGCTGGATGGAAAAAACGTTGTGCCTGAAGTCCATGCCGTGCTCGACCAGATGGCGGCCTTTTCCAATCGTGTGCGCAGTGGCGAATGGAAAGGGCACACCGGGAAGCGCATTCGCAATATCGTAAACATTGGGATTGGCGGCTCCGATCTTGGACCGGTCATGGCCTATGAAGCACTCCGGCACTACAGCGAGCGGTCCCTGACATTTCGTTTCGTCTCCAATGTGGACGGAACGGACTTCGCGGAGGCTGTGCAGGACCTCGATCCCGCAGAAACCCTGTTCATCGTCTCTTCAAAAACGTTTACGACCCTGGAAACCATGACGAACGCCCAAACCGCCCGCTCCTGGTCGCTGGCGGGGTTGGGGGGCGATGAGAAATCGGTTGCCAAACATTTTGTTGCGGTTTCAACCAACGCAACTGAGGTGGCGAAGTTTGGCATCGACACCGCCAACATGTTCGGATTCTGGGACTGGGTCGGTGGCCGCTACTCCATGGACTCGGCGATCGGCCTTTCGACCATAATCGCCATCGGCCCGGACAACTTCCGCGCCATGCTGGATGGCTTTCACCAGATGGACGAGCATTTCCGCACCTCCCCCTTCGAGCGGAACTTGCCGGTGCTGATGGGCCTTCTCGCCGTTTGGTGCAACGACTTTCTTGGCGCAGAGACTGTCGCCGTTTTGCCTTACGAGCAGTACTTGAAACGGTTCCCGGCATATCTGCAGCAGTTGACGATGGAGAGTAACGGAAAGCATGTTACGCTCGAGGGGAAAGAAGTCGCCCACGATACCGGTCCCGTCTACTGGGGCGAGCCGGGAACCAACGGGCAGCACTCGTTCTACCAGTTAATCCATCAAGGGACCCGGCTCATACCTTGCGACTTCATTGCTTTTGCCAAGCCGCTGAATCAGCTGGGCCGGCATCACGATATCCTGCTGGCCAATGTTTTCGCCCAAGCCGAGGCGCTTGCCTTCGGCAAAACGCCGGAACAGGTGAAGGCGGAAGGCACGCCGGACTGGCTTGTGCCACACCGGGTCTTCGAAGGCAACCGGCCATCGAACACGATTCTGGCTGACCAGCTTACGCCGGAAATACTGGGCAAGCTGGTCGCCCTTTACGAGCATTCCGTCTTCACCCAGGGCGTGCTCTGGAACATTGATTCGTTCGACCAGTGGGGCGTTGAGCTCGGCAAGGTTCTGGCCCAGCGCATCATCCCGGAACTCGAGGACACTCGCGAGCCGGCGCTCCACCATGACAGTTCAACCAACACGTTGATTCGCCGCTACCGCAAACTTAAGGAGTGATGACGACCGCGACAGGCTTTAACAAATGGGTGACACGCGCCGAGCGAATTTTGCCATATCCCAGCCTGAGGCTTGGCGGAAACCAAGGGTTGCTGGCACGGCGGGGACTCATAGGTGCGGAACTGCCGAGGTAAGGAGTTGATTCGTCGTGCGAGCAGTTTGATTGCAATTTCCGCTTCGGACCGCGATAGTCAGCGGCGGTTTTTACTGCACTATCAATGTGAGTGAGGTGGTCTGCACCGTAGCATTCGAAGTCGCGTTCACATTCAGAGTGTAGGTTCCGGCTGGGGTTCCATTCGGGTTCGCCTGTGGGGTACCGGAATTACCGCCACCGCCGCAGGAACATAAGAAGAGCAATAGCGTCAACAGCGTGAGCGGGAGATATCGTCGCAGTGACCGTGCGGGAATGCGTCTTCCAGGACGGACCACCATCCCCAGCAGTGCGAAAACCCACAACCCGGCCACCGGAGCGAAAGCAGGCAGACGAAGTGCCCCCACGGTGCGCGATGTGGTGGTCACACTCAAATTAAAGGTTGCGGGCACGGTGGAACTAAACGGTTCGCTAGCGGGTACGGAGCAGTTTGCACCCGCCGGCGAGCCAGTGCAACTTAGTGACGCTGTCCCACTCAGTCCTGCGCCTCCGATAGACAGCGTGTAGGTAGCGGTTTGTCCGGCAACGATAGTGGCCGAACTTGAATCCCCGGAGGGCACACCGAGACCCAAACCCGTAGTGATCGCTGTATAGGTATAGCCATTGGGCAGCGTGCCTGCATGTTGTTCTGCGTTTGATACGACTACGTCCACCGCACCCGCAGCATGCGCCGGAGTGGTGGCCGTAATCGTCGTGCCGCTCACCACCGTCACACCCGTGGCTGGTGTTCCTCCCAGGCTGACCGTCTCTCCTGCCAGGAATCCCGTGCCCGTTATGGTCACTGCTGTACCACCGGCGGCCGTTCCCGACACGGGCGAAATCCCGGTCAGGGTCGGTGGCGGATTGGATACTGCCGTGTAAGTGAATCCTTGGGTCAACGTTCCGCTCTGCGTATCGCTGTTGGTCACGACCACATTTACGGTTCCGGCCGCATGCGCCGGAGTGGTGGCTGTAATCGACGTGCTGTTCACCACCGTCACCCCCGTCGCGGCTGTTCCTCCCAGGCTCACCGCGGCTCCTGCCAGGAATCCCGTGCCCGTTATGGTCACTGCTGTACCACCTGCGGCAGGTCCCGACGCGGGCGAGACCCCGGCCAGCGTCGGTGGCGGATTGGATACTGTCGTGTAAGTGAATCCTTGGGTCAACGTTCCGCTCTGTGTATCGCTATTGGTGACGATCACGTTTACGGGTCCGGCCGCATGCGCCGGAGTGGTGGCTGTAATCGACGTGCTGTTCACCACCGTCACCCCCGTCGCTGCTGTTCCTCCCAGGCTCACCGTGGCTCCCGCCAGGAATCCCGTGCCCATGATGGACACAACTGTCCCGCCGTTGATCGTTCCCGAGTTCGGCGAGATGGAAGTCACCGTTGGCGCAGGAGTAGAACTGGAGCTTAGGAGGAGAGAGCTTGCCACCGACGGGACGCCGTTGCTATTCAAGATAAACAGCATGTAATATCCGGGCGGCGCGACATTGGCGTTGGGTGGCGCGGTGACCGTCAAGGATCCCGCCCCTGCGGTGAAAGACATCCCCACCATCCTCTGATCCATCCCGAAAGAGTGCGTCACCGTACCGTTGCGAATGAGTACCGCCGAAGCGATACTGGCTGCATCCGGCGTTTGCAATGTAAATTGGTTCCCGTAACTGACGCTGCTAGGCACGCTCGTGATAGAAGGACGCGCAGCCGGCGTTCCATCCGATTGGAACAAATATGCGGGCTGGTAAATCTCGATATGTGGCTCGTACGTGCCGCGCACGGGATTGCCTCCGGCCACCCAAACGGTGGCATCAGGAAGAAGTAAAGCCACGGAGTGATACAGCCGCGCGAATGCATTCGCTCCCGCAGAAGAAAAGGTGTTTGTGGCGGGATCGTAAAGATCAGCATTGAGACTCTTCGTGGTAGCATCCTCATCGTTCACCGAACCACCTACTGCCAGGACCTTGCCACTGGGCAAAATGACAGCATTCATCTCGATACGCGCCTGGGACATACTCGGTCCCAACTGCCATGCCGGATTAGAAGATCCCATGTCGATAGTTTCGGTAGTCGCGGTCGCTGGGCTGTTTCCTCCCATGATCAATATGACTGGGTCGTAGTTGTTGGCCGGCGTCAGGCCAAGCAGGACTGAACTTCCGTAAGACCGCGTACTGCCGTAGTTTGTACTCGCGACATTGAGCGTCCAGGTCTTGGTCGATGGGTCGAATAATTGGGAAACCGGGGACGGGCCGGAATAAAAAACTTTTCCGTTGGGCAAAAGATGCAAGCGAGGATATAAGTCCGGCGTGAAAGGAGCCGTGAAAGGTGGGCTCCAACCCGAACCGACCGTGTAGAACTCGACTGTGGTGTTGGTGCCTGCCCCCGTCTCAAGGAAGCCGGAGAATGTCATGATCCGCCCATCGCCCAAGGTCAAGACCGTGGGATACCAGCGGCCATGCGCCATGTTTTGTACGTCGTCAAAAGTGTTCGTAGCCGGATCAAAGAGGGTTGACTTTAGCGATCCTAAAAAAGGATCGTAGGCCAGTGTGCCGCCGTTGATAAAGGCGCGTCCATCAGGTAGAACCACCATTCCGTTGCAAAACATGTCCGACGACACGCTAAATTGAGTGATGTTTCCGTTGCTGGGATCTAGAAGGAGGGCGCCGGAATTATTCGCCGGACCGTACGGCGAGCCTGAGGGACATCCAGGCTGGGAAGCCGGGCAATTTCCCGAGCCCGCAACCACCAGGATCTTGCCGTTATACAACAGGGCCACGTGGATCGGGTTGATAGGCATGGTGTAGGACAGAGTCGACCATTTTCCGACCGTCTGCGCCTGGCCCAGCCCCGGTTTTGACATCCCTACCAAAAGCAAAAGCAGGAGAGAACACCGCCCGAAAGCCATGAACGTCCTGAGTCTCACAACCACTCCCAATGCCCAAGAATGCCCCGATCCATGGTCGACCTTTTTGGCCGAACATGAACCGCAGTCACCAACGAACGCCCATGAGACTCGAAGTCGACGGGATGCCCTATTAAACACGATTCTCTACGAGTTTTTCCCATCCTAGCGGTTCGACCAGTTATATCGCAATAGGTAGCGCATCGCCGATCGAGCCCAAACCCCTCCGAAAGACGAGACCTGGTGAGCCGCTGCCGCTGCCACCGCCTGTCGCAGTTGGTCGGACCGGCCTTAACGAGCGTCCGAAATCGATCATGCCGTGTTGATCCTCACACACATTTATTGGCGCGTTTCTGTGGGTAGTGGGGCCTTCATTTTTCGTCCGATAGTATTGATTGAAGGCCCGCACCCCTAACAGCCATCTTGGGAGTTCAAGATTGTTCATCTGTGTCCGACCAGCCATGCAGATCAACCCACTCGAAGCCGCTCGCCCGCCGTCTCTTTCGCGTCTTCTTTTTTCTCTCAACAATATTGCGACAGGTGATGCAGCGGAAATTGCGACTCGATCAAGGCCCGCGCGTATTCGCTATCAACATGGCTTAGCATAGTCATCATCTGCTCCAGCGTCGCAATCTCAAAGTCAACGTGTTTCAGCTTCTCCCGCACTGGCCTGGAAGGGTTGAATAGCTTGAATCGAATATCGCGGTCCTGAGCCCACCTCTGCAGAAGCACCAGCATGCCTAGACCTCCGCCCCCTATTGCGTGCATTTCCGTGAGGTCCAAGACTACGACGCTGGCGCCTGTTTGGGACGTAACCGCGTCGCGCAACTTGGATGCAGTCTCAGTGCGGACAAATCTGCCGGCACATTCAATGATCGCCATCTCACCTACATTATCGATATGTACGCTTGGCATCTTTCCTCCGAGTTGATTGTTATCTAATGGTTGTCGTATCTCGAGCACGAACCGTACCGTTCGTGTCTTTTGTGCAAGATGAGAAGGGTAACTTTCGCTGCATTACCGGAACTTCCTGCATAGTAGGAGAAAATCTGCCCTACAGGAAATACTGTACGACCCTACCTTCTTGACACTTGTCAATAGCCCGTCGGAACAAGGTCATTCAGACCTCTGAGGAGCAAAGAGCGAGGAAGTGTTTTATGATCTTTAGTGCCGAGCCAGACTCGAGGATCCGTCATCGGCAGTCGCAATGAAGGGCAAACTGCTCCACCACATCCATAGTCGGCCACATTTCTGGCCCCGGACAATACAGCAAATTACCGATCCAGTGTCGCTCTGATTCCCAGCCGACTACGCTCACTACTCATTCACCCTTCCCGAGCGTATCTTCCCGAGCGTATTTTAAGGATGTTCCGATCTGCCATGATCCCCAGAGGTGGTGGACGATATCGCCCATCGGGCCGAGAGCAACTCGTCGCCGAAGCCGTCGACGCTGTAGCTGATGACGAAGATTGGAGCCCGAGCTACAACATCGCTTTCCGGCCATCTGTTGGGTTGCACGGCGATCGTTATGTCGAAGGGATGAACAGCTTATGAAGAGCAGCAAGCTCGCGTACCTGCCGCTACTCCTTCTCATCGCGATACTCCCGGCTCCATTTCACGCTCAAACCACATCGAATCCCGCAAATCTTCCCCAACGTGATGGTTCTCACGATTTTGACTTCCTAATCGGCAACTGGAAAGCTCACGTCCGCCGTCTCCCGGATCGCCTCAACAACTCCAAAATCTGGATCGAGTACGAGGGTATCTCGAACCACAAGAAACTCCTCGACAGCAATGCGAACTTCGAAGAGTTCGATGTCGCTAGCACCGACAAGAAACTCCGCATTAAGGCGCAGACGCTCCGACTCTACAACCCCACATCCCGCCAGTGGAGTATCTATTTGGTCGACGTTGATAACGGGACACTTGGCTTGCCTCCTGTAACGGGCCAGTTTACCGGCAATCGCGGCGAGTTTTTCGATCAGGAAGACTTCAAAGGCCGAGCCATTCTGGTGCGCTATCTCTGGCTCAACATCTCTCCCGAGTCGGCGCGCATGGAGCAGTCGTTCTCGCCTGATGGTGGGAAGACCTGGGAAGTAAATTGGATTTGCGAGCTTTCGAGATAGCAAGAGGCTCATGGATCAGGGTCTCTACGAGCGAGGGGCTGTTCCAAATCCTAGCGGAACATCCTTGCAGTCAAACATCCCGAAGCGCAGGCCACAGCGCGATGGTAGACTTCGCTGCAGCGCACGGTTTAGGCGTGCGAATCAGAGCCCGAAGTCTTGGATCACACCAGGTCGCAAAGGGTGAGCAGCCACGCCACCATTATGGTCACACCGCACAACCTGAGTGAGCCTGAAACAATTGAATTGTCGGTGCCATGGCCGCGTTCCCGTCGGAGATGCCTATGAAGAATCTGCTAGTCCTGCTTTTGTTTGCATCATCGTTATTCCTACGTGCGCAGAGTCTTTTCGACGGAACCTGGGAGATGAAGATGGACACACTGCAGTTCTCAGGCTCGCCTGAAGACTATCTATTCGCCGATGGCATGTACCACTGCAAAAGCTGCATCCCGAAAGTTGACGTGAAGACGGATGGGGTTGACCACGAAGTTGCGGGTTACTCCTACGATACGCTTGCGGTTCGGATTCTGGATGACCATGCGATCAAGTTCACGATGAAGAAGGCGGGCAAACCCTACTTCGAGTGCATCGAGACAGTGTCGCCCGATGGACAAAAGATGACCGAGGACTTCACAAACACGATGGAAGCAGAAACAGTTACCGGAAAGGCCGGCTTTATGAGAGTTGGCAAGGGTCCCGCTGGCTCGCACGCCCTCTCCGGACAGTGGCGGATGGATATGGTCAAGAACGCAACCCGCGCCGGTACGCTCCAGATCTTCCGCAGCGCGGCTGGTGTTATGAAGATTTCTGATGGCAGTGCCAGCTACGAAGTCAGGCTCGATGGAGCAGACTATCCCCAGGCCGGAGAGGTCCATTTATCCCGCTCAATGAAGCTGATCGATGAGTACACGCTTGAGGAAACCGATAAGACCGACGGGAAAGTCTCCGGCGGGGCGCGCTGGACAATTTCCAAGGATGGCAGGTCGATGAGGGTCGAATTTTCAAGCACAGAACGCAGGCAAACGATGACGTACACGGCGGAGAAGCAGCCCTAGTTGGCGTAGCATCGCCATTACGCCAACTATTCAGTGGGCGCTAACGAATGTGCCTAGAGAGGTCGAACCACGAGATGTGAGGGCCCATTCACCGTTAAGACTTACGATGCAACTGTAGAATTTCCTTACCGGCGTCGCCGGTCGGGCCACCCGAAGGCTGATTCCGCATCGAAGTTAGAACACTAGAACGATTTGGAGGTCGTCCATGCTCAACATAAGGAAAGCATGCAGCAGTTTTTCGGTGAACGGTCTACTCGAGGTACTCGGCAGCGCCAAAGTTACCATAACGAAAGCGGGTCAACAGCAGTACTCACTCTCCTCCGGCAACCACTTTGACCTGAGAAGACGGAAGCCACTGTGACGCAATTACTGAATCGGGTAGCCTCCTTGGAGGAGAGCTCGACAATCGTCTGTTTTGCGCTAAACAAAGCCGGCTCGCCCCTATCCGACCTACGCGGCGGATTGTGGCATGTGTTACTCGGTGCGGCGGAGACTGTTGCCTCTCATACCTGCCCCACTCACTGGCGGGAAGTCAAGCCGTGTGGTTTTTATTTTGAGCAGCCTTCTCGTAGCGGTTTGAAGTGCCAGCCGCTCTTTCTGTACTTCAGGGACATCTGCTAGCTCTCGTATCCGCTCGACAATTGCTGCTTCTAGCGGCTCGAGCAGCGCCTTCAATTTCGCTGGATCAGTTTGTGTGAGGAAGGCGCCATACAGAAATGCCCAATAGGGCTGCTGTGTGCGGTCGTTCATAGGCCTCCCAACGAAGGGCGCACTGCGTTTCGCTGCCGTAACTCCTCAGAAACAGCAGGCGCAATACGCCCTGCCGCCATTTGCATGTTCTAGTATGAGCTTTTGTCTTGTGTCGGCACGGTAGCGTACAAATCACGGGGGAAACACAGATCGGGCCGCGCCACTGGACAATCAGAGCAGCCAAATCAGGGCACTTTGAGATTACGCCGCCTTCGTTTGGCAGTTGATTCTCCGATTGATTCATAACGGAAGGGCGGAGGGGGTGAGGCAAAGAAATCCCCGCCCTGTCTCCCAAACGGAGAGGTCAGGACGGGGCACAGGTTCGAAGGTTAAGCTGCTTTCTCCAATTGGGTGCGCATCTGTTTCATGAACTCGCGCATGGCTGCGATGTGGCCTGGCGAGCGGCCCTCGATCCATTTCTCGTAGCGTTGCGCAGCTTTTTCCAGATTGGTGCAGAACATCTTGGCAACGAAACGCTCTCGGAATGCGGGGACAACCGGCTTGACCATCTCCCAGACACCGAAAAACTCACCGCTAGTTTCGAAGAACAAGTCCTCATGTAGCAGATCGTAGTTGAGCAGAGCACAGGCTTGTTCCCAATAACTGATGACCATATTTGCGAACGTGCCCGTTTCCGACCCCATGGGAGCAACCCGCATGGCATCGTCAAGACTTGTCACATGATAGTTCTTAAAAAACCAGTCACGCGCCTGTCGCAGCTTGGCCTCGCGGCGCTGATCGTAAACCTGAAGATGTAGTTGCGCTTGTTCGTAGGTTGGCTTTGTACTCATGTTGACCTATCTCCTTTTGAGTTTTCTGGTCCTGCTTTATGAATTGGCACTCAGAGCTTGTCCCAATGCTGCTTGGCACGTATCTCGGGACAGCCCTCTGTATTTAGACGCTCGGGCCCGGCAGAAATCGACACTCGTTCAGAAAAAGCTGTGAAAAACTCGGGTGTTCTGCACCGTAGTACGCGGCTGTCGGAGTGTTTTCAGACGCTTCCAGCGAAGATTCAGGCTCTTTCGCCGAATTAAGTCTCCTCTTTCACCGGAAACTATCCGGTGGTTGGCATAACATCGCCACGACATTCACAACCCAGCGGGAACCTACCCTTGGGGAGATTCCAGGTCGTAGTTGCTGTAATCGTGGATTGTTGCTGCGATTCGGCGTAAAGTGCCCTGCCGAGAGACTAGTGCAGTCAGATGAGACCGCAAGATTCACGCGGCGAAGCAACAATTGCTCGTTATGCCTGAGTCAATATCAACGCCTAGTTCGAAGCCTAGTTCGAACCTCGGCCGTCATGTGCTTGGAGCGGCGGCTTTGACCTTTGGCCTTATCACCCTGGCCTGGCACGACTACAACGGCTGGCATCTACCGCGTTACATTGTTTATCCCGCCGCCGCTGCCGAGATCTTCGGCGGAGCTGCGATTCAGTTCCGTCGGACCGCGAAAACGGGCGCAGTCGCCCTTGGTGCGGTTTATCTTGTCTTCGCCTTACGGTGCGTGCCACAAATCTTCGCCAAACCGCAGATCTACAATAGCTGGGGCAACTTCTTCGAGCAGTTCTGCCTCGTGACCGGAGCGGCGATCGTTTATGCGCGCTTGTCATCGCCATGGTCGCGGGAAACGCTTAATCGGATCGGCCGCATTTTTTTGGGCATCTGTGCCGCTTCCTTTACCCTCGAACAGGCGGTCTATCTTGGACCTAGCGCCAATCTTGTTCCGAAGTGGCTTCCGCCAACTCAGATGTTTTGGGCGGTAACGACGACGGGTCTGTTCGGACTCGCGGCTTTGGCTCTGCTTACGAATCGAATGGCACTTCTCGCGACTCGGCTTCTGACCATGATGCTCGTGATCTTTGGGCTACTCGTGTGGGTACCGTTGCTTCTTGCGGATCCTCACAGTCTTACCGACTGGAGCGAAACCGCCGAGACCTTCGCCATTGCCGGAACAGCGTGGGTTCTCGCTGATCTCCTCGGCGAGTATCGGCTTAATGACCATCGCCCGCGATGATGGTTTTCCGTCCACGTTTCATCCCGGGTGCCGGGACGATTCTCAGTTGGTGTAATCGCCTGTCGGAAGTATGCACTTTACGCAAGGGCCTATGAGCTCACTTTGACTTCTTGACAGGTTCGTCTCCCGGTTCTGGACCATCGCCAAACAACGTCGCTACCCAGCTAGGCGCTCCCCGATATGAACTGACGCCTCCGATATCGTGACGGTGGCGAAGTATGTGAACGATGGCGAAAACGGCCACGACGATAAGAAACAACAACCAGGCTATGACCCAGACGGTATGCACCCACGAACGTCGCTCATCAAAAGCAAGTGATCCAAGAAACAAGACCCAGAACGCGATACCGGGAATCCATCTTCGGCTCCATTTTGGCCATTTCATGCCGCTGCCTCCGCTTCTCCCCTGTTGCCACGAGCAGCAGGCAGAGAATTATGGCGCCAGCATACGGCGACTGACAATTCGAGGATCATCTGCCCCTTTCGCGTACAGGCGCGCCCAACCGCAGGGGCATTGTCAGCCGCTCGGAGTACGTGCGTCACGAGAGGCCAATTCCCTAAAGTGATCTGTCAGAACGATGAATATCGCAAGAGGCAGCAGAGAATCACCGAGCTTTCCAAAGCGCTCAAAGACGCTGACCTTAGTTCCGCCGCCTAAGAATAGTCCGGCTTACCAGAGGGTCATTTTCCCGTCACCCTCAGGTCTTTTGGTGCGGGTGTACTCGGTTTGTATCCGCCCATTCAGTCTGATTGTGCATAAGTTTTCATGGCACCTACTGGCTGCCCCTTAGGACAGTCGGGCCATTCACGCCGGACGGGGAACCACATACGGTACATCTGGGGATGGGGTTGCAAAGCGCCTTCCCCCGGAGAGGGATGAGGGCGTGGCCTGCTACCCGGGGAGGTCGGCAGGAAGGGGGCGCCCCATCCCTTTGAAATTCTCGCCCTGTGAATCCCATCCCGTCGTGAATCCTGGACTCAGGCTGCCATCTTGGCGTGCGTAGGTGCGGTCTCAGGGAAAGCCTCGCTTTTCGATGGGGGTGGCATAAGGGTGTTATTACGCGAGCCAGCGAGTTTGTGCAGTCGATTCGGTCAACTACCGGCTCGTTTCTGCTCAGGCGGCCGCAGGATCACGCCGAGATCGCTTTGGAACAATCCGGACAGATCTTGTGGACGACCTTCGCTTCAGAGTGCGCTCTTACGTAATACTCGAAGGGCTGCCAATTGCCCTTTTGATCTTGTATCTTTTTGCACGACAAACAAATAGGCAGAAGTCCCTCTAGCGTATGGATGTTTGCGAGAGCTGCTTGGAGTTCTCGAAGCGTCCGCTCTCTTTCCGCCTCAACCCGATGACGCGCTGCCAGGGATTTTTCCAACCTCGAGAGGTTACGCCGAAGCTCAAGTTGCGCCATTACCTGCCGGCTCAGAGCCCGGAGCGCCTCCAACTGCTCAGGACTCAGCTCCCGAGGTACTCGGTCAAGTACGCACAAGGTTCCCAGTGCTTGGCCGTTCGTCGTCAAGGTTGCACCTGCGTAGAACCGGATTTTAGGTTCCGACACAACCAAAGGATTTTCTGCAAACCTCTCGTCCTGAGTGGCATCCGGCACGATGAAAACATCTTGTTGGAGAATCGCCGAGGCGCAAAAAGCAACGTCGCGGGAGGTTTCGGTGACGGAGACACCAACCTTCGATTTGAACCATTGCCGGTCAGCGTCTATGAGACTAATCAGTGCCACAGGCGTCTGGCAGACGTAGGAAGCTAACAATGTGAGATCGTCGAAGGCAGCTTCTGGTTCGGTATCGAGAATCTCGTAGCCGCGTAGTGCGGCAAGTCTTTGTTGCTCATTGGCTGGTTTGGCGGGGATCATCTTTGGCCTCCGGAGCGGCCGTGAAGTAGCGACTGTACCGCCCTTTACATGACATTTCAACAAGAGCGTCAGGGCAGAAGGGCCGACGGTGCAGAGCCGGGCGACCACCGGGTATGAACGCTATTACGCGTCGGGCTTGGCCCCGGGAAGCCTTTTTTTCAGCATATCGATCTGTCCAGCGTGGTGCGATTCGTGCTCGCAAACGTGAAACCACTTGCAGTAGTTGTTTGTGGGTCCCCAAGGCCAGGTCTGGTCGACTGCCATCAGCCAGGCGTCGTTACGCTTACGAAATTCCGCGAGTGATTTCTCGCGGGTTTCCCGCAGAGCGTCTAGATAGTAGCCCAGTTCATTGCCTTTGATGGTTTTGCGGCCAAGATCACCGAGGTTCATGGCAGGATCCCATTTCTGCTTCACCGCGTCCGGCCAGCTGTCCCATTTTGTCCCTTGGAACGTGTTCATCTGATAGTAGGTCTCGGTAGCGGCCAGATGAAGCAGCAAGGCACCAATACTGTTCGCATGGGCGTCAAACAGGTAGTCGAGGTCCTGCTTCGTCATTCCTTGCACAGGCCGCACCACCGCGTCCTGCATCCACGTCAGCATCGAAACCATCGTCCCCACTTGGGGTGAGTATCCCGGCTTCGGCCCAAGAATGTTGACCCCGGTGTCGGGTGTAGCGGCTTCGACCTCCGAAAGCATTCCTAAACCGGCAAGCCCTGCGGTCATCGCTGCGGTTTGTTTTATAAAACCTCTGCGGCCGGCAACCTGTT
>Ga0137403_10002392_pt1 | contig 22978 bp, 19 predicted proteins | sample CZOMad2_1_16fung_FD_122057 | JGI IMG/M metagenome (GOLD analysis project Ga0137403, IMG submission 122057) | Vadose zone soil fungal communities from Angelo Coast Range Reserve, California, USA - CZOMad2_1_16fungal (Hybrid Assembly) | ecosystem: Environmental > Terrestrial > Soil > Vadose zone...
TCGACCTACGCAACATGGTGGATCCGCCAAGCCATCACGCGTTCGATCGCCGACCAGGCCCGGACCATTCGGATTCCGGTGCACATGATCGAAACGATCAACAAGATGAATCGTCTGAGTCGTCAGCATCTGCAGGAATTTGGCTTTGAGCCGGATGCGCCGACCCTGGCCGAGAAGATGGAAATCCCCGAGGACAAGATTCGCAAGATCATGAAGATTGCGAAAGAGCCGATCTCGATGGAAACCCCCATTGGCGACGACGACGACTCGCACCTGGGCGACTTCATTGAAGACACCAACAACACGGCACCGATCGAGGCCGCCATGCAGGCCGGCCTGCGCGATGTGGTGAAGGACATCCTCGACAGCCTGACGCCACGCGAGGCCAAGGTGCTGCGCATGCGTTTTGGCATCGAAATGAGCACGGACCACACGCTGGAAGAAGTCGGCAAGCAATTCGATGTGACGCGTGAGCGCATTCGCCAGATCGAGGCCAAGGCCATCCGCAAACTCAAGCACCCGAGCCGCTCGGACAAACTGCGCACGTACCTGGACAACCTCTGAGCTTGGCCAGGTACGTACCGCCGAAGGCGGGGTGACTGCAAAGCAGGCACCTTGCAGTTTGCGCGGCACGCACAAGTTGCGAACCCATCTCGACAGGCTTCGATCGGTGGAACAGGTACCAAAGCCTCGGCGTTTTCGCCGAGGCTTTTTTCATGTCCATCGCGCTAAAATTTGTGCCATATGACACAGATTCTCCAGCGTACTGTCCTGTTTGCCGACCTCCGAGGCAGTACGTCGCTGTATGAAACACTGGGCAACACCGAGGCCACCACGGTGGTAACACGCAGCGTCGCCTTGATCGGCCAGATCGTTGCCGGTGCAGGCGGCGTCGTGGTCAAGACACTTGGCGATGGCCTCATGGCTGTCTTCGAGAGCCCTGTATCGGGTGTTGCCGCTGCAGATGAAATGCACGATTCGCTTGATCGCATTCTTCCGCCCGCCGCCGGCCGAGCCGCCAGCCGCACGCCGATACTCAAATTGCAGGTCGGGTTGGCCCAAGGCGAAGTTGTCGAGATGTCGGGAGACTGTTTCGGGGACGCCGTCAATGTGGCGGCCCGACTGCTGGACCATGCCGGCGACAACGAGACCTTGGCCACAGTCAGCGTTGTGACCGGGCAGGATGAAGAAACCCGCATGCGCTTTCGCAGCCTTGACAAGGTTCAGCTGCGAGGCCGGGTCGAACCGGTCCACATCTATTTGCTGGAGGGTCGCCGCTTCAGTGACACGGCAGCCACCGCGTATGGCGAGCTGCTCCCCAGCGTCCTCGTGCCGGAAGGCATCCGGCTTGTTTCGCTGGATCTCAATCGTGTGTACGCCGGTCCCACCTTGCCGGTTGTGTTGGGCCGCAGTCCGCAAGTCACTTACTGCCTCGACGACGCACGCGTATCGCGTTCTCACGCCCGCATCGATTGGCACGGCGGCGCTTTTCAGCTGACCGACCTGAGCTTCAACGGCACCTATGTGCGCTTTTCCAACGACGATGAAATCGTCGCACTACGCCGTGGGACCTGCACGCTGCATGGCAGCGGTGTTCTGGGTCTTGGGGCTTCGCTGATGGACCCCACCGCACCCAGCGTGAACTTTGAGATTTTGAAGTTCTCGGACACGGAACCTCAGATTCCCATGTGACGTAGTGACGAAGCCTCATGGGTGCGTTCTTTAAGGCAAAAGGACCGACGCGAAGCAAGGTAAAACGTAAATCTCCGTTACATTCAAACGCGATCAGCGTATGTTGACGACTCGGTTGTTGACGACGGAATTCTTCAACGTTTTGTAGGTTTGAATCACCAACCTTCATGCCACCTGCCAATTTGCCTCCAGACGAATCGGGACGCCTGCGCACCTTGCACGAGTTGCATGTGGTCGACACCGATGAGGCACAAGAGGTATTCGATGCGATCGCCCGAACGCTGCACCTTCAGTTGGGCTGTCCGGTTGCGTTGGTATGTTTGGCAGATTCGGACCGGCTTTGGCTGAAAGGACGGTTCGGTACGGAGTGTGTCCACCTCCCACGTGCCAATTCGTTTTGCGGCCACAACATCCTCGCGCCCGGCATCTTGGAGGTGCCCGATTGCAGCGCGGACAAAAGATTCATCGACGGCCCCTGGGTTTCGGGCGAACACCCGTTTCGCTTCTATGCAGGCGCTCCAGTCACGGTACGCGGATATGCGATGGGTTCGGTGTGTGTCGTCGACCATGAGCCTCGGCATCTCGATCCCGCGGGTCGGCAGGTCTTGAGCGACATGGCCTGTGTCGCCAGCGCCCTGTTGGAATCGCGCTGGCAGGTTCAACGCCTGCTGCCGCCGGAGACCCGCCCCGCTCCACTTCCGTTCGTTGAACCAGCGCCAGAACTCGCAGCGGCCATACCGCCATCCGTCAGCGGTACGGATCTCGGGCTGACGGCCTCTGAAAAACTGCGCATGCTCTATGTGGAAGACAACCGAATCAATGCCATTCTTTTTGAAGAGATGCTTCGCACCCACAACAGCGGCGTGACGCTGCGTGTTGCTGAAAACGGCGCCGAAGCGCTCGCCATGGCGCGCACCTGGCAACCCGATGTACTGGTGCTGGATGCGCATCTGCCGGACGCCACGGGGTTCGAGATCCTCACCATGTTGCACGCGGCGCCTGGCCTCAGCCAGGTTCCCGCCTACATGTGCTCCGCCGATGCGCAGCCCGAAGACGTGCAGCGCGCCTATCAAGCCGGTTTCGTAGGCTACTGGACCAAGCCGATCAACATCTCCACGGTGCTGATGGACATCAGCCAGTGGACCCATCACACCGCGCACAACTGAACTCGAATTGGCGCTTGCCAGGAGCCTGTCGGGCTTTGGGTCGGGCCTAGGCCGGGGCTGATAATCGGCACCCGTCGTTTCGCGTCCTATTGCCCCATGCCGTTTGCCCCCGAACCTGCACGTCCGCACGGCTGCGCCGCCACAACAGCCGTGCTGCTGTGCAATCTCGGAACACCCGAGGCGGCCACCACAGCTGCAGTTCGCCGCTATCTGGCAGAGTTTTTGAGCGACCCTCGAGTGGTCGAGATTCCGCGCCTGCTGTGGTGGCCAATTCTTCACGGGATTGTCTTGCGCGTCCGCCCAGCCCGGTCGGCCGCCAAGTACGCGAGCATTTGGACCCCTGAAGGCTCACCGCTGAAAGCATGGACACAGACGCAGGCCAAGCTGCTGGCGGGATACCTCGGTGAACGCGGCCACCGTGTCGGCGTGCGTTATGCCATGCGCTACGGCGAACCCGCCATTCCCAAGATGCTGGACGAGCTCAAGGCCGCCGGCGCCACACGCATACTGATACTGCCTCTTTATCCGCAGTACTGCGGCGCCACGACCGGCAGTGTGAGCGACTCGGTGTGCCAATGGAGCCAGCGGGTTCGCACGGTGCCCGAGATGCGCTTCGTCGCCCGCTACCACGACGACGCCGGGTATGTGGGGGCCTTGGCCAAACGCATCACCGACCACTGGACGACCCATGGACGGCCCGACAAGCTGGTGTTGAGTTTTCACGGCATGCCCAGGCACACCTTGGTGCGCGGCGACCCCTATCACTGCGAATGCCTCAAGACAGCACGCCTGCTGGGCGAGCGTGTGGGCATGGCAGCAGCAGACTGCGTCGTGACCTTCCAGAGCCGATTTGGCAAAGCCGAGTGGCTGCAACCCTACACCGAGCCCACGCTGGTCACGCTGGCGCGGCAAGGTGTCAAACGCGTCGACGTGATGTGCCCGGGCTTCACCGCCGATTGCCTAGAGACGCTGCAGGAAATCGGACAGGAAGCGCGCGAAGCTTTCCTGCGCGCGGGTGGGCAAACCTTTCACTGCATCGACTGCCTGAACGACAGTCCGTCCTGGATGAGTGCCCTGGCAGACATCGCCATCCAGCATCTGTCCGGGTGGCCAACGAAGTCGACGCCCGACGAACACGCCCTGGCCGATTCGCGCCGGCGCGCGCTTGAACGCGGGGCGGTTTCTTGATGGTGCAGGTGCGCCGTTTGCTGCGCTCCACAGAGCCTCGTCTTTGATCAGATGTCTCACGTGATGAATAAGCCACCTCCCGCAACCCGCGTTCGCCTCGACAAATGGCTGTGGGCCGCGCGTTTCTACAAGACCCGCAGCTTGGCCAGCGATGAAGTCGGCAAAGGCCGCGTCCGCGTCAATGGCCTGATCGCCAAGTCGTCACGTGAGTTGCACGTATCTGACGAAGTTGAACTGCGCCAGGGCGCCATCGTGCGCAGCGTCACGGTCCAGGCCCTCAGTGAAATGCGCGGTCCAGCCACCGTGGCACAAACCTTGTACGTTGAAACCGCGGCGAGCGTCGCTCTGCGAGAAAAAACGGCCACTGAAAACCGCTATGCGGCTGAACCTGCTCGTGCCATCGAGCAAGGCCGGCCGACCAAGCGGGATCGGCGTCAGTGGGTGGACTGGAACCGCTGGAGCGCGACGGTCGATCCGGAATGAGGCATCCGCAGAAGGGCTGACGTTTCGGCGAAAACTTTGGAATCCCCTCTTGAATCAGAAGGGCTTGCTCCCATGTGGAGTGACTGTTGAGTGGCATGACCATGCAAGACGAACAAAATCCGATGGAAAATCAAGACCTTAACGCTCCTGACAGCCCAACCGATCCAGCCATCGCCTCGGGCACCCCATCGGTGCCCGAGCTGGAGACCCGATTGGCCGAGATGTCGGACGCTTACCTGCGCGCCAAAGCCGAGGCCGAGAACACCCGGCGGCGCAGTGAAGAAGAAATTTCCAAGGCCCGCAAATTTGCGGTCGAAGGTTTTGCCGACAGCCTGCTCCCCGTCAAGGACAGCCTCGAATCTGCGATTGCCATCCAGGCGGCCACGCCAGAACAACTGCTGGAAGGCGTTCACGCGACGCTGCGCCAACTGTCTTCTGCGCTGGAGCGCAACAAGGTGGTCGAGATCAATCCACCTGCCGGCACCAAGTTCGATCCGCACCAGCACCAAGCCATCAGCGTCGTGCCTGCCGAGCAAGAGTCCAACACCGTGGTCGCGGTTTTGCAAAAGGGCTACCTGATTGCCGACCGCGTGCTGCGGCCCGCGCTCATCACCGTGGCGGCGCCCCGATAATTTGGCGTCGCCCACAGGCTGTCGGCCTTGAAAAGACCGCGCTTATCCACAACTCGAACACATCTGAACTACGTTTGCAGGAGCAAAGAAAATGGCAAAAATCATCGGCATTGACTTGGGCACCACCAACTCGTGCGTGTCCGTCATGGAAGGCAACACCACCAAGGTGATCGAGAACAGCGAAGGCGCGCGCACCACGCCGTCGATCGTTGCCTACCAAGAAGACGGCGAGATTCTTGTCGGCGCGTCCGCCAAGCGCCAGGCCGTCACCAATCCGCGAAACACCCTGTATGCGGTCAAGCGCCTGATCGGACGCAAGTTCATCGAAAAAGAAGTTCAAAAAGACATCGACCTGATGCCTTACAAGATCGTTGCCGCTGACAACGGCGACGCCTGGGTCGAAGTGCGCGGCAACAAGATCGCGCCGCAACAGGTCAGCGCTGAAATCCTGCGCAAGATGAAAAAGACCGCCGAAGACTATCTCGGCGAAACCGTCACCGAAGCCGTGATCACGGTGCCGGCCTACTTCAACGATGCACAGCGCCAAGCCACCAAGGACGCTGGCCGCATCGCCGGACTGGACGTCAAACGCATCATCAACGAGCCGACGGCCGCTGCGCTGGCCTTCGGCCTCGACAAGACGCACAAGGGCGACCGCAAGATTGCGGTGTATGACCTGGGCGGCGGCACCTTCGACGTGTCGATCATCGAAATCGCCGATGTGGACGGCGAGAAGCAGTTTGAAGTCCTGTCGACCAACGGCGACACCTTCCTGGGCGGTGAAGACTTCGACCAACGCATCATCGACTTCATCATTGCCGAGTTCAAGAAAGACCAGGGCGTCGATCTGAGCAAGGACGTGCTGGCCTTGCAGCGCCTCAAGGAAGCCGCCGAAAAGGCCAAGATCGAATTGTCCAGCAGCGCCCAGACCGACATCAACCTGCCCTACGTGACGGCCGACGCTTCCGGGCCGAAGCACTTGAACATCAAGCTCACCCGCGCCAAGCTCGAGTCTCTGGTGGAAGAACTGATCGAGCGCACGATCGCCCCTTGCCGCACCGCCATCAAGGATGCCGGCGTGGCGGTGAACACGATCGACGACGTGATCCTGGTCGGCGGCATGACGCGCATGCCCAAGGTTCAGGAGAAGGTCAAGGAGTTCTTCGGCAAGGAACCGCGCAAGGACGTGAACCCCGACGAAGCCGTCGCCGTGGGCGCCGCGATCCAGGGCCAGGTGCTCACCGGCGACCGCAAGGACGTGCTGCTGCTCGACGTGACACCGCTGAGCCTGGGCATCGAGACCATGGGCGGCGTGATGACCAAGATGATCAAGAAGAACACGACCATTCCGACCAAGTTTGCTCAAGTGTTCTCGACCGCTGAAGACAGCCAGCCGGCGGTGACGATCAAGGTGTTCCAGGGCGAGCGCGAGATGGCCTCGGGCAACAAGAGCCTGGGCGAGTTCAACCTCGAAGGCATTCCGCCGGCACCGCGCGGCACGCCGCAGATTGAAGTCAGCTTCGACATCGATGCGAACGGCATCTTGCACGTGGGCGCCAAGGACAAGGGCACCGGCAAAGAAAACAAGATCACCATCAAGGCCAATTCCGGCCTGACCGAGGAGGAGATCCAGCAGATGGTGAAGGACGCCGAATTGAACGCGGCCGAAGACCGCAAGAAGGTCGAACTGGTCCAGGCCCGCAACTCGGCCGACGCGATGGTGCACAGCGTCAAGAAGAGCCTGTCCGAACATGGCGACAAACTCGAAGCCGGCGAGAAAGAAAAGATTGAAGCGGCACTCAAAGATGCCGAAGAAGCGCTGAAGGGCGAAGACAAGACCGACATCGAAGCCAAGACCGACGCCTTGATGACCGCGAGCCAGAAACTCGGTGAGAAGGTGTATGCCGACGCTCAAGCGGCCCAGGCGGCGGCAGGCGCCACAGAACCTGAGCCGGCGCAGGCAACGGCATCGTCCAAGCCGGTCGATGACAACGTCGTCGATGCCGACTTCAAGGAAGTCAAAGACCAGAAGTGAACCACTCTTGACGGGCGCCTCATCGCTCGGGCAGCCTCTCCCCCGTGAGCTGAAAAGCGCACGGGGGATTTCGTTCTTAGAAGCAGCACAGAAACATGGCAAAGCGTGACTACTACGAAGTGCTCGGCGTGGCAAAGAATGCCTCCGAGGACGACATCAAAAAGGCCTATCGCAAGCTGGCCATGAAACACCACCCCGACCGCAACCAAGGGGACGGGGCCAAGAAATCGGAGGAGCAATTCAAGGAGGCCAAAGAAGCCTACGAGATGCTGTCCGACGGACAAAAGCGCACTGCATACGACCAGTACGGCCACGCCGGGGTGGACCCCAACGCCGGCGGATTCCGGCCGGGTGGCCCGGGGTCTGAAGGTTTTGGGGGGTTCGCCGAGGCCTTCGGCGACATCTTTGGCGACATCTTCGGCGGCGCCGGCGGCGGAGCGCAGCGTCGCGCAGGCGGCCAGCAGGTGTATCGGGGCAGCGACCTCAGCTACGCCATGGAAATCACGCTCGAAGAAGCCGCCAAGGGAAAAGAGACGCAGATTCGCATTCCGAGCTGGGAAGAATGCAACACCTGCCACGGCAGCGGCGCCAAACCGGGCACCAACGCCAAAACCTGCCCAGCCTGCAGCGGCGCCGGCACGGTGACGATGCGCCAGGGCTTCTTCAGCATTCAACAGACCTGCCCGCAGTGCCATGGCACCGGCAAGATCATTCCGGAGCCCTGCGTCACATGCCATGGCTCCGGCAAGCTCAAGAAGAACAAGACCCTGGAGGTCAAGATCCCTCCGGGCATCAATGAAGGCATGCGCATCCGCTCTGCCGGCAACGGCGAGCCCGGCACCAACGGCGGTCCCGCAGGCGACCTGTACATCGAAATCCGCATCAAACCGCACGATATCTTCGAGCGTGACGGCGACGACCTGCACTGCACCGTGCCGGTGGGCCTGACCACGGCGGCCCTGGGCAGCACCATCGAGGTCCCCACACTCGGCGGCAAGGCAGAGATCGAGTTGCCGGAAGGCACCCAGCACGGCAAGACCTTCCGCCTTCGGGGCAAAGGCATCAAAGGCGTGCGCTCCAGCTACCCCGGCGATCTGTATTGCCACGTCAGCGTGGAAACGCCGGTCAAGCTCACCGAGCACCAGCGCAAGCTGCTCACGGAACTCGACGATTCATTCAACAAGTCGGCAGACAGACACTCGCCCAACGCCCGGACCTGGACCAATCGTGTGAAGGATTTGTTCAAGTAGGCCATTGGCAGCCGCCAGCCGGCCCGAGTTCGGGGTCTGTCTGTGGCGGCGGTCGCGATGCCCCGTCAACACGACCGGGAAGCCATCTCAAGTTACGGCGCCCAAGAGCCGATAAATGCGCAGGATTGCCGTTGAGACCCTGTATGCACCACTCGAGCTCACATTGCCTGGCCACTCGCCCCTTGCCGGAGAGCCGCCGTGCAATTGCTTGATCGCGACATTGGCAACTGCCGGGCGCTGGTGGTCGATGCCAACCCCACGTCACGCAGCATCCTGGCGTCGCAGCTTCGCGACTTCGGGGTCGGCACGGTATCGCAATGCAGCCGCATCGAAGACGCCCGCCGCCAGCTCGAAGCGCGTCCGTTCGACGTGGTGCTGTGCGAACACCAATTCGTTGGAGCAGACTACTCGGCGCAGAACCTGTTAGACGACCTGCGGCGCAATCAGCTGCTGCCGCTGTCCACGGTGTTCATCATCGTCACCGGCGAAGCGTCATACACCATGGTGGCAGAAGCGGCCGAATCGGCGCTGGACAGCTATTTGCTCAAACCCCACACCGCCACCGCGTTGGGCGAGCGCCTGATGCAGGCCAGAAACCGCAAGCGCGCCTTGAACGGTATTTTCACGGCCATCGAGTCTCAGGATTTCGACGAAGCGGCGCGACTGTGCGTCGCCCGGTTTGAAGCCCGGCAAGCCTATTGGCTCTATGCCGCCCGCATCGGTTCTGAACTGCTGCTGCGCCAGGGCAACCACGTGGCCGGCAGGGCACTCTACGAAGCCGTTCTGAAGACCGGCGCCTTGCCATGGGCCAAACTGGGCATTGCGCGGGCGCAGATCGAGGCGAACCAACCCACACAGGCACTGCGCACGCTGGAGAGCCTGCTCTGCGACCACCCTACCCATGTCGACGCCTACGACGTGATGGGACGAGTGCAGATGGAACAAGGCAATCTGGGCGAAGCGCTCGACACCTACCGCAAGGCAAGCGCGTTGACACCCGGCTCGATCACCCGTCTGCAAAAGCACGGCATGCTGGCCTTTTACATGGGCGACCGCGACGAGTCGGCCAAGATGCTTGAACGCGCTGCCGCCATCGGCATCAGCTCGAAGATGTTCGACATGCAGACCCTGGTGGTTCTGGCTTTCAGCCGCTTTCACCAGCGCGACACCAAGGGTCTGCAGCGCTGCCATGACAATCTGCTGCACGCGCTCGAGAAAGCCCCGAAAAGTCGGCGCTTGCAACGCTTCGCCGCGGTGGTCAACGTGTTCAACCTGATGCTGCGCAAGCAAGTGGCTGCAGTGGTTGCTGAAGTGCGCCAGATGTTCACGGATCTGCGCGAACCTTCTCTCGACGTGGAAGCCGCCTGCAACCTGATGACATTGCTGGCGCAACTGACCGCTGCTGAACTGCGTCTGGACGGTGCCGAAGACTGGATCGATGCGCTGGCCATGCGCTTTGTCAGCTCCAAGGCCTTGACCGAGTTGCTGGCCGCCAGCGTGTCCTTCCATCCGCCTTTCGCTCAACGGGTTCATGATGCCCAGGCATGCATTGCCGAGATGGCCGAACAGGCCGTCACCAATTCACTGCGCGGCGACCATCGCCTGGCCGTGAAGTCTCTGATCACGCGAGGTGAACAGACGCTGAACGCCAAGTTGATCGACATGGCGCGCATGACGCTGCAGCGCCACCACGCCAAGATCAGCGACGCCCAAGCGCTGTCTGACATGGTGGAAGAAATGCGCAGACGCTATGCCGCCGGGGTTTCCATGCCGACATTGGGGCAAACCAAGGGCCGTCAGGCCGGGGCGCTGAGCCTGCGCGAGGCGGCCGTGACAGAACAGCCCGACGGCGATGGCGCCGCCGATCAGGAACAAGCGGCCTGATTCGTTTTTCAGCCGCACAAAGGACATCGGGTGACAGGGCCGCAGGCCGGAAAAGCCATCTGTTTCCATTGCCTGGCCAGGCGGTGACAATTGCGACATGCACATCACACTGATCGAAGACGATGTCGATCTTGGCCAGGCGGTGGCCGATCATCTGCGCGCACAGGGTCATGCGGTGGAATGGCTCAAAACCGTGGCCCAGGCGCGGCGCGTCCTGTTGCGGCCGGCCGATCAATGCGACAGCGACATGGCGCTGCTCGACCTGGGTTTGCCTGACGGTGACGGCATGGACCTGCTGGCAGCCGTTCGCAGTGTGCGAACCGACCTGCCGCTGCTGATACTCAGCGCGCGAGACCAGCTCAGGGACCGAATCCACGGTCTGGCCTCGGGCGCGGACGACTACCTGGTCAAACCGTTCGATCTGGAAGAATTGAGCGCCCGCGTCGATGCGGTCGCCCGCCGCTATGCACTGACACCCGCGCCTCAGTTGACCTTGGTGGGCGGTACACAGATCGACTTCCAGTCCAACCTGGTTTACCGCGACGACGCCTCGGTGCTGCTCACCGCCATGGAGTGGTCCTTGTTGCGCTGCATTGCGTCTCGCCCCGGGCACACCTGGAGCAAGGAAGCGCTGGCCCGCCACTTGTACGCACGCGGTGAAGAAAGCGACAGCAACACGCTTGAGGTGCTGATCAGCCGCTTGCGCAAAAAGCTCGGTCCCGAAACCATCACCACCATGCGCCAGCTCGGCTACAAGCTGGAGCGCAACGCGTGACCCTGGCGGAGACCCGGGCCGCTGCGTCGGAGTCGGGACGCCGCTGGAGTCTTGCTCGGCTGCTGCGGCGGCGCCTGCTGATCGCGATGGCGGTGCTCTGGACGGCCGCAGCAACGCTGGCGGTGATTGCCGTGCGCAGCGAAATGAACGATGCATTGGACGATGCCCTGCTCTCGCTCGCAGAACACGTTCCGCTCGACACCACAGCCACGACGATGGCCACGACGCCGGTCCTGTTTGCGGCAGCGCAAAACAGCAACGACATCCTCCATGTGCTGGTGCGGGACTCGCATGGCAAGGTCTTGCGCCAGTCCGGCATGACGACAGGTCCCGCGTGGGCGCTCGACACCGAGCCCGGCCTGCACACCGTGAACGGCTGGCGCGTGGCGACGCGCCGAACGCCCGACAACGCCATCGTCGTGCAGGTCGGCGAACAACTCCGAGAACGTCACGACGCCCTGGCAGAAAATTCAGCTGCCATAGTTTTGCCGCTGCTGGCATTGCTGCCGCTGGCCGCTTTGATGATCGACTTGTTGCTCGAACGCTCATTCAAGGGCATCCGTGAAGCCGGTGACCAATGGCGTGGGCGCGCCGAAGCCGATGTGTCCCCGCTGCAGGCAACCGACCTGCCTTCAGAATTCGACCCTCTGATCGAATCCATCAACATCCTGGTGATGCGCCTGCAGGCGGTCCTGCTTGCCGAACGCGCGTTCGCCGCGAGCAGCGCCCACGAACTGCGAACACCGCTCGCCGCAGCGCGCGCACAAGCCCAGCTTCTGGTGGCCAAGCTGCCCGAAGTCGGGGATTCGCGCGATCGGGCGCTCGGCCTGGTGCGCTCGCTCGACCGCCTGAGCAACACGGCCACCAAGCTGCTGCAATTGTCACGTGTGGAAGCCGGTATCGGCCTGGATCGCGAACCGGTCGACCTGAGGCAACTGGCCACGCTGGTTCTGGACGAGTTTCGCCACCACGCCAACGTGAGCCATCGTTTGCACGTGCACTTGCCCCTGCACCCCGTGGTGGTCCGAGGCGACCTCGACGGCCTGGGCATCGCCATGCGCAACCTCATTGAGAACGCGCTCAAACATGCACCATTGGCCCAGGTTGACGTGCGCATCGAGCCGCCCGGCCGAGTGATCGTCAGCGACAACGGGCCAGGCGTACCGACCGAGACACTGGCCACGCTGTCGCAACCCTATTCGCGTGGCTCGGCCCGCAATGAGGGCACCGGCCTGGGCCTGGCGATTGCCGCAAGGATTGCCCAGCATCAACACGCGACCTTGCGACTCGAATCGCCGGTACCAGGACAAGACCGTGGATTCAGGGCCACCCTGAGCATTGAGCCAGACGCCTCTGCCTGATTGGGCCAGCGCCCATATATTATTGTATGTATACAAGGGGTATCCACTTAGCTCCAGTGACGCTACCATCACTGGATGGATACCCAGCCCATCGTAGCGCCAGAAGCGGGCCGTGACTACCCCCGCAACTGGAACGAGTTTCTCGACTGGTTCGCCAGCGAAGAGACTTGCCTGGGGTATCTGGAGAAGCTGCGCTGGCCAAGTGGCTTCGTCTGTCCAGGGTGCGGCGTGGCGCAGGAGCCCTATCGTTCCAACCGAGCACGGCTGATGTGCCGCAGTTGCGGCCGCCAGAGCACGGTTACCGCCGGCACCATCTTCGACAAGACCCGCACGCCCTTGCGTGTGTGGCTGGCAGCGGCCTGGTACCTGACCAACCAGAAGCAGGGCGTGAGCGCCCTGGGCCTGCAGCGCGTGCTGGGGTTGGGGAGCTACCAGACCGCCTGGGCCATGCTGCATCGGTTTCGCCGGGCCATGGTGCGCCCCGATCGGAACCTCTTGAAGGGCCAAGTCGAGGTTGACGAAACCTACCTGGCGATCACGGCGACAGCTCCGATGTGCCCGCCCATGTGTCGATGGCCGGTGTGCATCGATCGGGTGGCTTTGCTGGTCAAGCGCTGGATTCTGGGAACGCACCATGGCTCGGTCCAGCCGCGGCATCTGGACGCCTACCTGGACGAGTTCGTGTTCCGCTTCAACCGACGCACGTCGGGCTCGCGCGGCATGCTGTTCTATCGGCTCTTGCAGCAAGCCGTGGTCACCGAACCAGTGACCTACGACAGCGTCGTCAACTCCTTGCGCGAACCACCGCAGCAGGCGTAGCATGACTGGATGGGTATCCAGTGTTCTGGCTTCTCTGGAGCTAAGTGGATACCCCTTATGTATACGCTTTACTTCAAAGGGCGTCCCATGGCTTCATCCGCGACCAAGAGAGTGATCGCCATCTCGCCCACCAAGGGCCGTGGCAGCCACTCGAACAAGGCTTCCAGGTTCGACGCGTGGTCGCGTGAAACCGACGCCGACTACCTGGAAACGCATGTCCACGACGAGGTCTGCGCGCAACTCGAAACCAGCGTCACGCTGGAACAGGCCCGCTCGATCATCAGCAAGAACAACTCGCCCGACATTCCCTTTAGCCAATCCATCAATCCGTACCAGGGGTGTGAACACGGCTGCGTGTACTGCTACGCACGGCCGACCCACGCCTACCTGGGCCTGTCGCCCGGCATCGATTTCGAGACCAAGATCTTTGCCAAATCGAACGCCGCTGCACTGCTTCGGCAAGAACTGAGCCGACCCGGGCACGTGCCCACGCTGATCGCACTGGGCGCGAACACAGACCCCTATCAACCTGCCGAGAAAGAACTCGGCATCTCGCGCGCACTGCTGCAGGTCCTGAGCGAATTCAATCATCCGGTGGGCATCACGACCAAGTCGGCCCTGGTCACGCGCGACATCGACCTGCTGGCACCGATGGCGGCAAAGGGGCTGGTGAGGGTCGCCATCTCCATCGGCACACTCGACACCGATCTGGCGCGCACGCTGGAACCGCGGGCCAACTCACCGGCACGCCGCATGAAGGCGGTTCAGGAGCTCGCGGCGGCAGGTGTGCCCACCGGCGTGTTCGTCGCACCCATCGTTCCCGCGCTGAACGATGTGCATCTTGAGCAAGTGATGCAGCAGGCTGCCGAGGCCGGCGCCCTGTTCAGCGGCTATGTGCTGCTGCGATTGCCCCGCGAAGTGCGCGATCTTTTCGTCGAATGGCTGGAAAAGCACTTTCCGCTGCGTGCCAAACACGTGATGAGCATCGTCAACCAGATGCGCGGCGGTGCGGACTACAACGCCGAGTTCGGCGTTCGCATGCGGGGCAGCGGCGAGTTTGCGCAACTGCTGTCGCAACGGTTTCGCCTGGCCTGCAAACGGTTTGGGCTCGAAGGCGTGCGCACGCCGGTGAATACGTCATTGTTCCGAGTGCCCGAATCTGCGCGCGATCAACTCGATCTGTTCTGATGTGGCATCACACCAGATCGGCCATCACCTTCGATTCATACCCCGAGGATGGACACCGACTTGGTGACCAGATACGCCTCCATCGCCTCGGGGCCGCCTTCAGAACCGTAGCCTGAATCCTTGATGCCCCCGAAGGGCATTTCGGGCGACGGCGTGGCCGGCTGGTTGATCCAGAGCATGCCCAGCTCAAGCTGTTGCGACAGCACATGCGCGGTCTTGATCGAGCTGGTGAACGCATAGCCGGCCAGGCCGAAGGGCAGGCGGTTGGCTTCGGCGATCGCTTCGTCCAGCGTGTCGAAACCGCGCACGGCGGCCACGGGCCCGAAGGGTTCGTTGTTGAACACATCGGCATTCAGCGGCACATCGAGCAACACGGTCGGCGCAAAGAAGTTGCCGGCAGCGCCGACGCGCGTGCCGCCGGTCGCCACGGTCGCCCCCTTGGCGCGCGCGTCCTCCAGCAGTTTGGTCATGGCCGACATGCGGCGCGGATTGGCCAGTGGGCCCAGCGTCGTGCCTTCGGTCAGGCCGTCGCCAAGCTTGAGGCTTTCGGTTTGGCGCACCAATGCGTCGGAAAACTCCTTGCGCAAACTGTTGTGCACCAGAAAGCGCGTGGGCGAGATGCAGACCTGGCCGGCGTTGCGAAACTTGGCCATGCCCGACGACTTGACGGCCAGAGCCACATCGGCGTCTTCGGCCACGATCACCGGGGCGTGTCCGCCGAGCTCCATGGTGACGCGTTTCATGTGTCGACCGGCCAACGCAGCCAGTTCCTTACCCACCGGCGTCGAACCGGTGAAGGTCACTTTGCGGATGATCGGATGGGCGATGAGGTAGCTCGATATTTCGGACGGGTTGCCGAACACCATGCCCACCGTGCCCGCCGGCACGCCGGCATCGACGAACGTCCGCAGCAGCGCAGCGGGTGACGCCGGCGTTTCTTCGGGCGCCTTGACGAGGAACGAGCAGCCGGTGGCCAGCGCCGCGCTGAGCTTGCGAACCACCTGGTTGATCGGGAAGTTCCATGGCGTGAATGCGGCCACCGGACCGATCGGCTCCTTCAGCACGTGCTGTTGCGCCGCCAGGTTGCGCGACGGCACGATGCGGCCATAGACACGGCGGCCTTCATCGGCAAACCATTCGATGATGTCGGCTGCCGCCAGCGCTTCGGCGCGTGCTTCCCTCAATGGCTTGCCTTGCTCTTGGGTCAGCAAGCGCGCAATGTCTTCGGCTCGTTCGCGCAGCAGCGCGGCCGCACGGCGCATGGTGTTGGCGCGTTCGATGGCCGGAATCCTGCGCCAGGCTTCAAAGCCCCGCTGGGTCGCTGCCAACGCACGGTCCAGGTCGGCGATGCCGGCATGCGCCACCTTGCCAATCGGCTGGCCCGTGGCCGGGTTGACCACGTCCAGGGTCTTGCCGCTGATGGCATCCACCCATTCGTTGTCGATCAGCAGACGGGTATCGGGGTACGAGGCATTCATGGAGGATCCTTTTCAAGCTTTCATGGCATTCGTCAAAATGGACAGCCCTTCGTCGAGCACCGCGTCTTCGATGGTCAGTGGGAACAGGAAACGTACGACGTTGGCATGCACCCCGCACGTCAGCAGCAACAGGCCGGCATCGCGAGCACGGGTCTGCACCCGCTTCGTGAAGTCCGGGTCGGGCGTGCCATCGGCCTTGGCGAACTCGACCGCCACCATGGCGCCCAGACCACGCACGTCGCAAATCTGCGGCACCACGGAGCGCAGATCGTTCAAGCACTCCAGGACGCGTCGGCCGAGCAGCGCAGCACGTGCCGCCAGTTGTTCTTGCTCGATGACATCGAGCACCGCGTGGGCTGCAGCAATCGCCAGCGGATTGCCGGCATAGGTGCCCCCCAGCCCGCCAGGCGCGGGAGCGTCCATGATGTCCGCACGGCCGATCACGCCGGACAGCGGCAGGCCACCCGCAAGACTCTTGGCGATCGTCATCAAATCGGGCAGCACATCGTAGTGCTGCATGGCAAAGAGCCGGCCGGTGCGCGCGAAGCCGGTCTGGATTTCATCGGCAATCATCACGATCCCGTGCTTGTCGCAGGTCTCGCGCACCGCACGCATGAATTCAGGCGGCATCACATAGAAACCTCCCTCGCCTTGTACCGGCTCGAGGATCATGGCCGCGACCCGCTCGGGCTCGATGTCGGATTTGAAGAGTTGCTGCAGCGCGCGAATTGAATCGTCAACCGACACGCCATGCAATGCGACCGGCGCAGGCACGTGAAAGATGTCGCCGGGAAAAGGCCCGAAGCCGATCTTGTACGGCGCGACCTTGCCGGTGAGTGCCAGGCCCATGAAGGTGCGGCCGTGAAAGCCTCCGCTCAGCGCAATCACGCCCGGACGGCGTGTGAAGGCACGCGCGATCTTGATGGCGTTTTCAACCGCCTCGGCACCCGTCGTGAAGAACGCGGTCTTCTTGGCGTGCGCACCCGGCGCGAGGTGATTCAGGCGTTCGGCCAGCGCCACCGAGCTTTCATACGGAACCACCTGGTAAGCGGTGTGCGTGAACCGTTCGAGCTGCTGTTGAACGGCTTGGATCACACGCGGGTGGCGATGGCCGGTGTTGAGCACGGCAATGCCCGCGGCGAAATCGATGTAGCGACGGCCTTCGACGTCCCACAGTTCGGCATTCAGCGCTCGTTCGGCATAAATCTGAAAACCGATGCCGACGCCGCGCGGCGTGGCCGCCTCGCGGCGCTGATCGATCTGGCGGTTGCTCAGACCCGATGCCTCGACGCGGGTCGTTTCAATGGGTGTGGATATGTTCATGGTGAATCTCGCAGTCTGAATCCTGACGCAAGGCCTTTGGACGGGTGGCCAGTCTAGCCCGTATGCGGTTCATCGCTGCGCCGCAGAGCTGAACCCTGACGCGCATGCGGCTCAACCGGCTCGTCGGGCGAAGGGGGCCGCACAGTCAGTACATGTCGCTGCCGGAACTGCCCGGCGCCATGTTTTCAAACTTGGTGAGCGGCTTGAGGAAGGCCAACTTCACGACGCCGGTCGGGCCGTTGCGCTGCTTGCCGATGATGATCTCGGCGACTCCGGGCTCCTTGGAGGCTTCTTTGGTGTAGTAGTCGTCGCGGTAGATGAACATGATCACGTCGGCGTCCTGCTCGATAGCGCCGGACTCGCGCAAGTCGCTCATCATCGGGCGCTTGTCGGTGCGCGACTCGACGCTGCGGTTGAGCTGCGAAAGCGCAATCACCGGGCACTTCAGTTCCTTGGCCAGCGACTTCAGGCCGCGCGAGATTTCGCCGATCACGGTGGCTCGATTTTCCTCGCTGCCGCCCCCGCTGCCGCTCATCAATTGCAGATAGTCGACGATGATGAGCCCGAGCTGGCCACACTGCCGGGCCTGTCGGCGCGCACGTGCACGCAATTCGCTCGGTGTCAGCGCCGCACTTTCGTCGATGAAGATGCTGACCTTGCCGAGCTTCTCGACCGCTTCCGACAGGCGGCCCCATTCGTCGTCGCGCAGGGCGCCGGTTCGCAGGTGCGACTGGTCGATGCGCCCCAGCGATCCGACCATCCGAAGCGCCAGTTGCGAAGCACCCATTTCCATCGAGAACACCACCACCGGCAGCCCCTCGTTGACGGCCACGTGCTCACCGATGTTGAGCGCAAAAGCCGTCTTGCCCATGGAAGGCCGCGCCGCCAACACCACCAGATCGCCGGCCTGGAGGCCCGAGGTCATGCGGTCCAGGTCATAAAAACCAGTGCGCACGCCGGTCACCTCCTCGGCACCGTTCTCATGCAGCTCGTTGACACGGTCGATCAGCTGCACCACCAACGCGTCCATGCTCAAAAAACCCTGGCGTGAGCGGGAGCCTTCTTCGCCGATCTTGAAGATCTTGCTTTCGGCCTCATCCAAAATCTGCGAAACCTGACGCCCTTGCGGATTGAAGGCCGCCGTGGCGATCTCATCGCTGGCGGCCACCAGTTTGCGCAACACAGCGCGCTCGCGAACGATCTCGGCATAGCGGCGCAGATTGGCCGCGCTCGGCACGCTTTGCGCCAGGGCATTGAGGTACACCAGCCCGCCGCAGTCCTCTGCCTTGCCCAGGCTTTGCAATTGCTCGAAGACCGTGATGACGTCGGCCGGCTTGGTGGCATTGACCAGGCCGCCGATCGCCGCGTAGATCAGCCGGTGCTCGAAACGATAGAAATCACTGTCGGTCAGCAGGTCGCCGGCACGGTCCCAGGCGCTGTTGTCGAGCAACAAACCACCCAGGACACTTTGCTCCGCCTCGATCGAGTGCGGCGGGATGCGCAGCCTCGCGACCTCGTCATCCGGGTGCGATGCATTGGACGGAAATTCGGTGTTGGAAAAGACGGCAGCCATCGGTGAATGATACGTTTGTCGCCCCTTGCAGCCTGTGCACAAGGCTGTGGAAATTCAGTGCGTTGCCAGTGAAGATCGGGGCCTCACAAAACAAAAGGGCCGGCAAAGCCGACCCTTTTCTCGGGAGCGCGAAAGCCTCAGTCGGCTTCGCCCACCACCACCACCTTGACATCCACCACCACGTCGGTGTGCGGAGCCACGGTGACGATGTGCTCGCCAACCGTCTTCAGCGGACCATTGGGCAGACGCACTTGCGATTTCAAGATCTTGAAGTCGATGCGTGTCAGCGCTTCTGCGATGTCGTTGTTGGTCACCGAGCCGAACAATCTGCCATCGACGACGGCCTTTTGCGTGATGTGAACGGTGCGACCGCTCATCTTTTCGCTCAAGGCTTGCGCGGCAGCCAACTTGTCGGCGGCGACCTTTTCGAGTTCGGCGCGCTTGGCTTCGAATTCCTTGATCGCCATTTCGGTGGCACGACGTGCCTGGCGGGTCGGAATCAGGTAGTTGCGGGCAAAGCCGTCTTTGACTTTGACCACATCACCCAGGTTGCCCAGGTTGGTCACTTTTTCAAGCAGGATCACTTGCATGATGTCGAGTCCCTTCAGACCTTGTGCTGGTCGCTGTACGGCAGCATGGCCAGGAAGCGGGCACGCTTGATACAGGTGGTCAGCTGACGCTGAAAGAATGCGCGGGTACCGGTCAAACGAGCCGGCGTGATCTTGCCGTTTTCGCCGATGAAGTCGCGCAGCGTGTCGATGTCCTTGTAGTCGATTTCTTCGACGCCGGTCACCGTGAAGCGGCAAAAGCGCTTGCGGCGAAACAGCAGGGACTGTTGGTTGCGTTTGGGTTTGCGGTCCTTGGAGAACCGGCCTTTACCACGTGGTGGGGGCATTTTTCACCTCTAAAAAATATCGATCCGGGTACAAACAGATGAGCCGTTAAAGGGCTCACTCGAATTCGGTCACATGAAACACCGTGCCTCGGCCGTTGCGCTGATGGGTCAGAAAGCCGGCGTAGACCGCCGAACTTCCAATCTCCATCTTCAGCAGGCGTTGCGTGATATCCCCCAGAACCACCGCTTTGATCTCCATGAAGATCTGGCGGGGTTGACCTGCTTCCGTGACTTGCGATTCATGCTTGAGGCTGAAATCGCAAGCCGGCAAACCGGCCGGGGTGTACCTCACAGCGCCTCGCTCTACCAACAGTGCCGACAGAACCACTCGGTTCATTCACGGCGCCCAGGTCGAGCCAACGGCCGCTGGCGTCTCAGGCTACGGCCTCCTGGGGCGCTTTGCGGGCGTCTTCCTTTTCGACCTGTTTCATCATCACCGACGGGCCGGCTTCGGCCTTGGTCTTCGAGACGGTCAGGTGACGCAACACGGCGTCATTGAAGCGGAAGCCGGTTTCGAGTTCAGCCAAGACTTCCTTGCTGCACTCGATGTTCACGCACAGGTAATGCGCCTTGGCGAGTTTCTGGATCAGGTAAGCCATCTGACGACGGCCCCAATCCTCGACGCGATGGACTTTGCCGCCGCCGGCGGTGACCACGCCCTTGTAGCGTTCCAGCATGGCTGGAACCTGTTCGCTCTGATCCGGATGGATGAGCAAGATGATTTCGTAATGACGCATGAAGACTCCTTCTGGTTTCCGTCAATGGAAGCCACCCCGTAGGCGTCTGTGTGACGGTCCAGAATGGACCTTCAACCGGGTGTGGCAAGGTAAGCCCGCGAGTATACCCGCAAATGAAGGGCCGAAGCCCTTCAAGCCGAGCAGTTGCTGGAGGCGTCAGCGGGCTGCGAGGCGTTGCCAGGTCTCGACAACGGTGTCCGGGTTCAGGGACATCGAGGCAATGCCCTCGTCGGCCAGCCAATCGGCGAAGTCGGGGTAGTCGCTCGGACCCTGTCCGCATATCCCGACGTATTTGCCGGCGGCCAGACAGGCAGCGATCGCCTTGGAGATCAAGACCTTGACGGCCGGATCGCGTTCGTCGAAATCGCGCGACAGGATTTCCATGCCCGCGTCGCGGTCCAGGCCGAGCGTGAGCTGAGTCAGGTCGTTGGAACCGATGGACATGCCGTCGAAATGCTCCAGGAACTGCTCGGCAAGGATGGCGTTGCTCGGGACTTCGCACATCATGACGATCTTCAAGCCGTTCTCGCCGCGTTTCAGACCCCGCTCGGCCATCATCTCGTTGACGCGCCTGGCTTGTTCCAGCGTGCGCACAAACGGCACCATGATCTCGACGTTGGTCAGTCCCATGTCTTCTCGCACGCGTTTCAACGCCTCGCACTCCATGGCAAAGGCTTCGCGGAACGACTCGCTGATGTAACGCGATGCGCCGCGAAAACCCAGCATCGGATTTTCTTCTTCAGGCTCGTAGCGAGACCCGCCGATCAGCTTGCGGTACTCGTTGCTCTTGAAGTCGCTCAACCGAACGATCACCGACTTGGGCCAGAAGGCTGCTGCAATCGTGCCCACCCCTTCGACCAGTTTGTCGACATAGAACGCACGCGGCGACGCGTGGCCGCGCGCGACCGATTCCACGGCCTTCTTCAAATCGATGTCGATGTTGGGATAGTCGAGAACGGCTTTCGGGTGCACCCCGATGTTGTTGTTGATGATGAATTCCAGCCGCGCCAGGCCGACACCGCTGTTGGGCATCTGGGCAAAATCAAACGCCAATTGCGGGTTGCCGACATTCATCATGATCTTGACCGGGCACTTCGGCAGGTCCACACGCAGCACGTCGGTGATCTCGGTTTCCAGCAGGCCGTCGTAGACATAACCGGTATCGCCTTCGGAGCAAGCCACCGTGACAAGTGCGCCGTGGCTCAATTTCTCGGTGGCGTCCTCGCATCCGACCACCGCTGGGATGCCCAGTTCGCGGGCAATGATGGCCGCATGGCAAGTGCGGCCGCCGCGGTTGGTGACGATCGCGGAGGCGCGCTTCATGACCGGTTCCCAGTTCGGATCGGTCATGTCCGCCACCAGCACGTCTCCCGGCTGAACCGACTCCATGTCGGACGGGCTGTGAACAATGCGCACCGGGCCCGTACCGATCTTCTGTCCAATGGCACGTCCTTCGGCGAGCACCGTTCCGGTGCTCTTGAGCTTGTAGCGCTGCTCGACCTTGCCTTCTTGCTGGCTCTTCACGGTTTCGGGACGTGCCTGCAGGATGTACAGCTGACCATCGCGGCCATCTTTGCCCCATTCGATGTCCATGGCGCGGCCATAGTGACGCTCGATGATCAACGCGTACTTGGCCAGCGCGGTGACGTCGGCATCGCTGAGCGAATAACGGTTGCGCATTTCTGTGGCGGTGTCCACCGTCTTGACCAAGCGCCCCGAGGCGGCCTTCTCCTCGGCGCTGGCAAACTCCATCTTGATCAGCTTGGAGCCCAAATTGCGACGAATCACAGCCAGCTTGCCCGCTTCCAGCGTCGGCTTGTGCACATAAAACTCGTCCGGGTTCACCGCACCCTGCACCACGGTTTCCCCCAGGCCATAACTGGAGGTGATGAACACGACGTCCTTGAATCCGCTTTCGGTGTCGATGGTGAACATCACACCGGCCACAGCCAGGTCGGATCGCACCATGCGCTGAACACCGGCCGACAAGGCCACATCGGCGTGGGCAAATCCCTTGTGGACGCGGTAGCTGATCGCCCGGTCGTTGTAGAGACTGGCAAAGACTTCCTTCATCTTCAGCAGAATGTCCTCGATGCCGACGACATTGAGAAAGGTCTCTTGCTGTCCGGCAAAACTGGCGTCCGGCAGGTCCTCGGCGGTGGCCGAAGAACGCACGGCAAAGGAGGCTCCGGGGTTGGCCGCACTCAGTTTGGCGAACTCAAGCGTGATCGCGGCTTGCAGGTCGGCGGGAAACGGTGTTTCCTCAATCCATTTGCGGATTTCGGCCCCGGCAGCCGCCAGGGCACGCACGTCGTCGGTATTCAGGCTGACGAGGCGCGCGCTGATCTTTTTGTCCAGGCCGTGATGCCCCAAAAACTGGCGGAACGCATGGGCAGTGGTGGCGAACCCGCCCGGTACACGCACGCCGGACGCTGCCAGTTGGCTGATCATTTCGCCGAGCGACGCATTCTTGCCGCCTACCGACTCGACATCGGTCAT
>Ga0137403_10002393_pt1 | contig 22976 bp, 23 predicted proteins | sample CZOMad2_1_16fung_FD_122057 | JGI IMG/M metagenome (GOLD analysis project Ga0137403, IMG submission 122057) | Vadose zone soil fungal communities from Angelo Coast Range Reserve, California, USA - CZOMad2_1_16fungal (Hybrid Assembly) | ecosystem: Environmental > Terrestrial > Soil > Vadose zone...
GGCCGCCGAGTGCTGCTCCCATTCCTCGATGCAGAGATCTCTCGCACACTGGCCGATGCAATGGTGGCCAACGGAATTAAGTTCCGATGGGACAGCCGTGTTACCCGATGTGATGCCCCGGCCGTTTGATAGAAGTCGTAATTCGATATTCCACATGAGTGCTCCTCCTGACGTGCGCATGCTGCTCTGGGATCGATCCGGCGACTTGACGAACCCTTGCCATCTCGAAAACACACAGTAATTTGGCAATGGGCTCGCGAAAGCGCCCAGGATTGTTTGCTCGGGAACGCTTCCGGTGCAGTCACGTCATCGCGACGACACGCACTAACACGAAGAGCAATCGAGGGTACGCCATGAACGATAAACCTATCCCGCTTGTCCAAGTCCGCAATCAGCGGCTCTTCGGCCCGAAAGCCGCCGCAAGGTACCCGGGGATCTTCGAGGACACGCTCAAGAAGATCACAGACCTCGGGCAGCTCAGAGCTTTCAACATGAACGGCCGGCGCGCGTATCGCCTGGAGGATCTAGACGCGTATGTCGAGTCCTTACCCGGATGGTATGATTCGACAGGCGAGAGATCCGCAAAGGTTGTGGGAGACAGGAGAGTCTCATGATCTTTGAGGAAATAGAGAAAAGGACCGGCAAGAAATTCATTGTCGATTCGAAGTATTGGCCGGACGGTACTCGGTTCCGCCGCCGGTTTTCAAACAAAACGCTGGCCAAAAGCGTTCTCGGTCGTATCGAGGGCGCAATTGCTATGGGTACCTGGAAGGAACTGAGAAAGGAATTGTCGGGCGAGGAAGAACAACAGAACTACACAATCAGCGAATTCGCGGATGTCTATTTTGAGGAATATTGCAAAATCCGCAACACGCGACCTGATTTCAAGGAAGAGAGGTTAAAGACCATCAAAGAGATTGTCGGGGATCTCAAGCTCCGGGAGTTTACCAGCGCTCATGCGGCGTATTTCGAGAAGGAACGGGCAAAGGCCGTGAACGCACGGACAGGAAAGCTGATCGCGAAGGCAACGATTAATCGAGGATTGGCCGTCCTCAGTCACATGTTCACATTTGCATTGAAGAAGAGATTGATTGGCGTGCATCCGATGACCCGATACGGACGTTTACGTGAGGACGAAAAAGCACCCAGGGTTATGACACTCGAGGAAGAGCGCCGATTGGTACGGCCGTAATGAAACGAGCGTTAGATTCTGAAAACGGACGCTAGAATTTGAAAACGGGCGTTAGAATTTGAATTCTTGCGCTAACCGGGTAGGTGCCCGCCTCCGCTTCACCAGTCGGAGCTGAGCATGCTGCAAGGTCAGCCCAACTCAGGGGATCTTCGAGAACCAAAAACTTAGGAGAAAATCTAACCAAAATCGCAGGCAGCGGCTCCACCTTAATGGACCCGTTTTTCTGTCCAAACAATGGGTCCACCTCACAGAAAGTCATGGACGAAAATTTGATCATCGGGTGTTACGTCGGTCTACTCGGTGAAACGGGTCTTCGAAAATCGGAGGAGCTCAAGCTCAAGTGGGATTACGTGGACAATGCGCGTCGCACTCTGACTGTTGAAGCTTCAAAGAACGGCAAAACGAGATACGTTCCTCTTTCGGATTACGCGTTGGAATTGCTCGGCAAGTTACCGCAGATAGAGAAATGTTCCTTCGTGTTTGTTTGGCTGGACACGAAGCGGCCTGTTCGCAATCCTCGTCATTCGTTCTTCGAGGGCCGGAGGAAGGCAGGACTAAACTGGGTGGGTTTTCATGACCTGCGGCATTTTCGAGCTACGCAATGGATCATGCGTGGCGTCGATATCCGAAGCGTTCAAGGCCTGCTCGGGCATCGAAACATCAAAACGACGGAGCGTTACGTGAAGTTTGTGCCGAGTCACGCATCGCAGCGCGTGATTGAAGCACAGCGACTGGAGGACCAGGAAATGGCGAATTTCCATAGGCGACAAATAGGCGACACAAACGGGTCGGAATCGGATGTATCAGTAATTCATTGAAAACAAAAGCGCCTGGGTGGCGGAACTGGCAGACGCACCGGACTTAAAATCCGGAGCCCCGCAAGGGGCGTACGGGTTCGACCCCCGTCCCGGGCATTGAGCAACAACAACTTGCGGACATTCAAAAACTCGGTGCAAGGCGAAGTGCGAGGCGTTGACGTTAAGATCCGGAGCCTCGCTAGGAGGGTACGCTTTCAATTCCTATCCAGAGTATTGGTTAATAACAATTTAGGTCGCGGCCAAAGAGAGGATAAAACTGGGAGCGCGGTGTAAAAGAGGTCCATTGCCCCTTTTGCTCCTTTCGACCCTTGATCACGTGGAGCCCGCCCCTGGCGCGCCTCCGTTTGTCCGATATGAGCGCAATGTCCTTCGAGATTCGAGGTCGTCCTGCTTGGCCGTGGCGGATCTTCTAGGTCCAGTACCAGCGAAATCCTTTCCAATGCCAACTCAAAACCGTTTCTGGTTTGACAATGATCAAGGCGGAACGCCCGCCGGACCAAAGTCGGAGAGCCAAACCCACAGCCACCGATCCGCCGGACGGAGAACAAGTCGCTTGGTCTTTTGGGTTCGCTGCAAGACGATTACTTGATGGTGGAGCGCGATGATCTGGGTTTGCATTGCGGCTTGAGTCCGAAGGCTGGTCAGCAGGGAACGGAGCATCATTAATATAAGGTTGCGCATGGGCAAGGCCACGCTCGCGTGATTCGGCTGTTTTGAAAAGTCGCGACAGAAGATTAGCTCCTGTTCAGTCAGGTTGAATTTCTGAAAGGCGAGCAAACGCAATTGAAGGCTGCGGGTGGAACGGCAAGTAGGCCCGGGCATCACTGCGAATTAAGCGGCCTTTTCGTTACAAGTTTCCTGGGATCGGCGCGCTTGCCGGCAATTACCGCAAAAGATGGCGACATCATTTCTTCAAGCATTGTCTTGAGGGCGGCTCCTTCGCGACCGTAAATCCGAACTGAGGGCGATCGATAATCTCCGTCTTCCCATCCGCCGTCTAATACGGGAGTTGAAATCGGTTCCGGCAGGAACGAGCCTCCGGCGCCCAAAGGACATGTGGTACGCTCAGACGTACCAAAGGAGTATCTGATGTGAAGCGGCTACGCATAGAGCAGGATGTCCAACCGGTTTCCGCGTTTCGGGCGAACGCTGCCAAGCTGATCGAGCAAGTGCAATCGCACAAGCGTGCCCTCGTGCTCACACAGCGGGGACGCAGTGCTGCCGTCGTTTTGGATCCGGGGGAGTATGATCGGCTGATTGAAACTCTTGAACTGCTGCAGGATGTCCACGAGGCGAATGCTCAGATCGCAACGGGTAAGGGCGTTGCAGAGAAGAAAGCTAAAGAGGCATTGCTTCGTCGTTCCATGAAATGAGGCTCGTTTGGTCGCCCCTGGCTGTGGAGCGAGCCCTGGAAGCGAAGGCGTATATTACCGCCGATAATCCAAGAGCGGCTGACAAATGGGCATCAGGCTTGGTTAGTGCCGTTTCGAAACTGAAGCGCCATCCCAAACCTGGCCGACCCGTGCCGGCGATCGGGCTGGAAGAATACCGTGAGCTTGTTTACGGCAATTATCGAGTCGTCTATCGGATTTCCGCTAGCACCATATTCGTCCTGACAGTGCGGCACTTCAGCCGTCTTATGGATTTTGATGAACTGGAACATGAGACGTAATGAGGGCATCGAGAGCAGGAACCCCTAGCTTGTCGCCGCTTCAGGCGAAACCCCTTTCGTCGTCGAATCTCTGCCCAACAGCAATCGCTTTTATAAACTCCACATTTCTGGCTGGTCTCATCGTTCTGCGGCACTGCCCTGCGTTCCCCGTCACGTGTATAGCATACACATGACCAATCCTGACAAGAACGCATCTACAACCTGATCCAGAAAGTTGCTCCGGAATCGTTGCACGGACGTAGCGCTCCGAACTCATTAACCCATGACCCAGAACCTCAAAACGCCCGGGCTGCGCAGCCGCATCTTCAAGTTGGGACGTCAAGGCGCAGCCCTTGCGCAGTTAGGGGGCCTGATCAAGGCTCCCGTCTTCCCGCTTATGTCGGGCGTGCCGCGCTTGCACACGAATCGGTTGTACGAGCGCTGTCAGCGAAAACTGCATGGATGTCATGAAAGCATCGAGAACCTTTGTGACGGCTGGAGATGTCGTGTCGTTTTCCAGCAGAGCCTGAAGCTTGCTGTGGTACTCCCGCTGTCGTCGCGTTTGGTTGATTGGAAGAGGCCCATAAAAAAACTCAGCCAGGTCCGTACCGCAGGCTTGCAGATAGTCTTGCAGTACCTGCACTGTCGGGCTCGTCATTCCTGTTTCGATATTCGAAATGTGTTGTCGGCTGACTGCGACCTTTCTTGCAACATCGGTTTGAGTCAGACCCACTCGAAGACGGATGGATGAAAGCCTCGGGCCTACTTTGGTATCGCCGTGTGGCGAAGGCCCGTTGGGGTCATTGTTGTGAATCATCAGCACTCTCCATCCTGGGAGTTTTCCGAGTTATTCTTTGGCATGAGTATTCTCCTTTCCATACCTCAATTGGTTTCAGTTTCCATACAATGCACAGGAGCCGGCTTCGATTACTCATGGTTCGTTGGCAGCGCGAAAGCTACCCTCAAAGCCCCACGTGGGAAAGGTAACGAACGGTTCGCAAAGGGTTAGTGGCGATCCTCCTTCTGTCCGTGTATCCAGCTTGTTGTCGCCACAGATTACCTTCGACACGGTCTCCACATGCCGCGCCCCCGCGGCCTGAACCGCGATAGCCTCGGTGTGAAACCCATGACCTTTGCGCAAAGCATGTGCCAAATGCAGGCGCCTGGCGTAGATCCGGCTATGGTCTGAACACGAGTGGACGGATAAGCCTTCGGCAGGCTGCCGAAGTTGCGATGCTGTCGAGAGAAACCGTACCCCGTAGCTCGTCAGGATGAAGGGACTGTCTCCCGGACGAGCGAGAGGTTCGACTGCCCGAGAAGTCTGGCTAGCCAAAACTATGGTGCGAAGACCATGGCGCGGCCGCCAGAATCGGCCGATAAAGACGGGAGATCTCCAGCTCCCTTTGCCGGGATCTTCCGCGGCCCAGGTCACGTCACGAGGCCCAGACCAGAGTTCTCCGGCCTCCGCTGCCCGTAGTCCTTCATACTTGCGGTGCAGAGTCTTGTAGTCCACGCCGGAGGAGTCGAGCCCCTTGGCGCGGTCATTTATGACCGAGAAGAAGCCGCCCGGGTCTGGCACAGAGGCTGGGAGGTATGACAAGGGCACCCTGCGAGAAGACCAGAGTTACGCCGCAGCAGCAGACCCAGTTGACTGAATCAACCAGAGCAGATAGCCAAACTCCCTACGCGGGAGACGTTCGGGACTTTCTGAACTGCGCTGCGGGTATGCCGTACTGCTTCATCTTGAGGTACAGGGTTTTGTAGTCGGTTCGGAGGTGTCGCGCCGCCTCGCTCCTGTTTCCCCCGGTGGCCTGGAGGGCCTGACGGATCGCTTGCCGCTCTGCATCCGCCGCGGCCCCCTCAGCAATCTCCTTCAGAGAGGGGCCGAGCGGCGCTGGCTCGCGCCGGAGCGCAGTCACCGGCGGCGCGTCAGCAGCGAGGAACGAGAAGTGCTCCTCCTCAATCACGTCTGAAGCGAGGACGACGGCCCGGCGAATGACATTCCGCAGCTCCCGGACGTTCCCCGGCCAATGGTAGCGCAGAAGAATCGCGGCTGCCGCTTTTGAGATCTCGCGGGCGGGGCGGCCGAACTCCATGCTGGCTTCTGCGAGAAACCCGTTCGCCAAGTCAAGGATATCATCTCGCTCCCTGAGGGGCGGCATGGTGATGAGGAATTCGTTCAGGCGGTAATAAAGATCCTGCCGAAACCGGCCCGTCCGCACCTCTCGCTCGGAGGGGACATTTGAGGCGGCGATGATCCGCACGTTCACTTGGAGCGGCTGCTTGCTGCCGAGCGGCTGCACCTGTCGTTCCTGCAACACGCGCAAGAGCTTCACCTGGGTGGGGAGAGGAAGATTGACGATCTCGTCCAGAAAAAGGCTTCCGCCCTCTGCAAGCCGGAATCGCCCCTCTCTTCGCTGATCTGCCCCAGTGAACGCGCCCTTCTCATAGCCGAAGAGCTCCGACTCGATCAGGGTGTCCGGGATAGCGCCGCAGTCGACGGCGACAAACGGCTTCTTGCGTCGGGCACTCAGCTGATGGATCGCCCGAGCCACGAGTTCCTTACCAGTGCCGGTCTCGCCTTCGACGAGGATGGTGAGCGGGGAGTCGGCCCCCTGCCTGATCTGCTGGACAACCTTCTGCATTTGCCGACTCGGGCCCATCAACCACTTCAAAGGGCTCTCGATGACCCCGGTTACCTCCTGCAGTTCGCGCGTGCGCTCCTCGACGGTTCGCTCCAGTTCGTTGGCGCGGCGCTCCAGTGCCAGCTGCTGCTCCTTGACCCGGCGACTCAGCTCGCTCACCTGAATCGCCCGGCGCAATGACGCAACAAGGTAATCCCGGTCGATCGGCTTCTGGATGAAATCGTAGGCTCCTCCGCGGAGGGCATCAATCGCTAGCGCATGCTCGCCGTGTCCGGTGATCATTATGGTGGGCGTGTCGGGCCGGCGCGTCCGGATCTCGGCCAGCAGCCCGAGGCCGTCCGTCCCCGGCAACTTGATGTCGGTGACGATCACGTCGTAGTCCCTGGCGGCAATTAGGTTGAGAGCGCCCTCCCCTGAGTCGGCTGTGTCGACCGTCACACTCCCCATTCGGAGCCGGAGGGCCTCGGGAAGCGCCTGCAGCAGGGCAGGGTCGTCGTCGACAAGGAGCACGCGAGGCTGGTCCATCGCTCTCCCCCCACCGGCTTGGGGCGGAGTTCTCGGGCGAGCTCGTTCCATAATCGCTCCAGTTTACTGACGCTAACTGTCGTCCTTCATTCGCAGTTCGCTGGCTCGAATCGAACGTGAGACAACGAGGTGATGAAGTAAATTCCATCGACCGGCTTCGGGATGAAATCCAGGGCGCCACCGCGTAAGGCGCGAACCGAAGTCGTACTGATCGCGGTCCGTGATCATGAGGATGGGCGTGCGAGGCCGAAACGGGCGGCTCTCGTCCAAGAGCGCGAGACCGTCCAAGACGCTGGGGGTGGGAGGGCCCGGGGAAGCGCCTCCACAGAACGGTTCGTTTCCACGGATGTGCGACGCCCTCATGGCGGGGAGGTCCCCTCTATATCGGCGGGGGCCAAGGGTAGGCGGATGAGGAATGTGGTGCCTTCGTCGGGCCGGCTTACGACCGAGATCGTGCCGCCATGCTCTTTGACGATCCCATAGGTGATGGACAGGCCCAGGCCTGTGCCTTTCCCGACCTCCTTGGTGGTGAAGAACGGATCGAAGACCCGCCGCTCGAGCCCGGGCGGAATCCCGTGCCCGGTATCGGCGAATGCGACCTCCACCACAGCGGAGCCCACCGAGCCCGAGATGCGAATCGCCTTGCGTGGCGAGTCGGCCATAGCGTCGCGCGCGTTCGTCAACAGGTTGATGAAGACCTGCTCCAGCTGAATCGGATTCCCGACGACCACGGGCTCTTCTGGGCCCAGGTCGACAGTGACCTCGATCTTGCGTAGCCGGAGCTGCTCCTGCATCAGGGAAAGCGCCTGATCGATCACTTGCCTTAGGGAGATCGGGTCGCGGCTGACGGTGGCCGCTCGTCCGAACGTGCGCAGATGCGAGATGATCTCCGTGGCCTTGCGCACCTGCTGCGCGGCGCGGCGCAGCTCCCCGACTATCTGCTCCTTGTTCCCCATGCCGAATTCCAAGAGATCGATAGCGTTGCCCACGAACAGGCCGATGTTGTTGAGGGGGTTGTTGAGCTCATGGGCGACGCCGGTGGTGAGCTCCCCGAGCGTGGCGAGCTTTCCCGCTTGGACGAGCTGCTCCTGTTTGTCACGTAGTTCCTGTTCGCGTCGCTGGATCTCGGTCGTCGTATCCCGCAGGTCCCCCATGATGTGAATCATGGCCTTGCGGCTGACCTCCAGACGCAGCTTGTCCTGGTGCGAGTCCTGCAAGAGGTGCAGCAAGGCCCGCCTCGAATTGTCGAGCCGCTCGGTCTGGCGGGCCAGTCGTCGTCGGTCCTGCTCATAATCGGCCAGGATGTGAAGCATCGCCTTCCGATGGCTGGTGAGGCGCTTGTTGGATTCGTTCAGGTCGCCCATGATGTGGAGCATCGCGTGGCGCTGCTGGTCGACCTTCCGCAGCCGACGGTCTAGCGTCTGCACTTGCGCAAGGAGTCCACTCTCGGTCGTCGCAGCCGCTCCGGGCCCACTGGCCCCCGGCTGACAATCCGCTATCGCGCTCTCCCGCATCGTCATCAGCCCCTCCCGCCCTCAGCGTTTCGGCTTGTTCCGTAGGCTCTCCAGCTCCTTCTCGAGGGCGATCATCTTCAGCTCGCGGCCAACGACCACTTCCTCGAATTTCTCGAGATCCAAAATCTTCTCCTGCAGCTCGCTCTTGGACTTTTCCAGGTCGCGAACCACCTGCTCGTACTCGCGCATATCACGCAGGATGCCGATAGCGCCGATGACCTTGCCGTCCGGGTCACGCAGCGCCGAAGCGTTAAGGGTCGTGGGGATGACCTCCCCGCTCGCGCTCCGCGGGTTGAGCCGGGCGTTGCGGGTGACGCCCCGCGCCACAACCTCCCGCAGCGCCGCTGTGAACTCCCGCGTCTCCTCGGGGCTGATGAACCGCGACAGCGACTGCTCGAGGAGCTCGTCCGGACGGAAGCCGAGGAGCGCGGAGACGGCGTCGTTGGCCTGCAGGATCTTCCCTTCAAGGTCAGAAACGAACACGGGGTCCGGCGCGTTCTTGATCAAGCTCTCGGCGTAGGCCCGGGCCTTGTCCAGCTCACGCATGTCCCGCAGAATGCCGATCACGCCGATCGCCCGACCGTCCGGATCGCGCAGGGCAGAAGCGTTCAGGCTCGTGGGGATGACCTCGCCGCTGGCACTGCGGGGGTTCAGGACGACGTTCCGCATGACACCTCGTTCGACGACCTCGCGCAGTGCGGCCGTGAACTCCCGCGTTTCATCGGGGGTGATGAAGCGTGAGAGCGACTGCTCGAGGACCTCATCTTGGCGGAACCCGAGCAACTGGGAAACCGCATCGTTGGCCTGCAGGATCTTGCCTTCGAGGTCGGAGACAAACACGGGGTCCGGGGCGTGGGCAATAATGGTCTCGGCATCCAGGGAACCGCTCGATTTGAGGCCCCTGCTGTCGCCCTCTTTCATGGCCGGTTGCGTGCGCAGTGTCCGGCGTTCAGCCATTCCGCCCCCCACACTGTGATCTCTGCTCCTGCCGGCTGCTACGCTACCGGCCACTTGGGCCTCTGACGCCGTCACACTTGAGCATTCGTCACTGGAACTTGGTCTTGTCCGGGGTGACGGCATATATTCTCTGTCACATACCGGCAGGTGTCAAGCGGAGGTCCCTCGGCCCCTCGGCTAACAGAGGCACCTAAGTCTTCAGACGAACCCAACATCCCGTCATATCCAAAAACCCGATTCATTCGTAACGAAAAGTAGAACAGCTCGGCATGATAGGCTGGCGCGATGCGAGCGGCTCTGGATCCATTTTTATTCCTTGTCGTTTCGATAGCTGGTTGGATCAATCAGCGTCAACAGCACAACACGAGTCCCCTTTGCGGCAGATTGTTCCAACCGCACTTTTCTGCCATTATTCTTGTGCTCGTCGGATCAGCGGGCGGAAGGAGCTGTTCATGCACGTCATGAGAATTGTTGCTGCAGCCTGCGTGCTGCTCGTTGGACGGCCGCTTTTCGCGCAGGAGTGGATCCGTTACCAGAACCTCGACGATCGCTTTGCGGTCAGCGCACCTGGGCAGCCAACGATCGAGAAGATAAAGTGGAAATCCGAATACGATTCTCTCTTTCCTGCAACAACCTATCGTTGGCAGCAGGGGCCCAATCGCTACACGGCGACTGTCGTCGACTACTCAGATTCGGAAGCCATCTACACGGCAAATCAGCACAGCGCGGACTTTCAAGCTCCAATGTACTGGCAGATCGATATTCTAGGATCTGTCCAGTACGCCGCCACGCAATACCGCCAGAAGCCCGGCGTGAAAGTGACATTTGACGCCTTCCATTACATCAACCTCGTGACGGGACACGAGCTGCAGCTCACCAATCCCGATCAATCGCGGACCTACGTTGGCATTTATCTGCACGAAAACCGGCTGTACATCTTCGACGCGACCGTTGCCAAAGGCATGCCGCCGCCGCTGATTTTTCAGCAGTCGCCGGAGTTCCTGGATGCAGAAGGAAATTCGATTCGCTATCGGACGTACTACTTCAACCGGCTGCCAGATGCACGCCTCGGTGGACGCGGCGGACGCGGCGCGGGCGCTCCTCCGGCGACAGGTGGGCCGCAAGGTGCTCCTCCAGGAGGCGGCGGACCGATCCAGCGTGGCAGGCCGCCACAGCAGTAGCTGAAGGTCCGTTGTTCCCAGGAAACGTACGGCCGTCGTTCTCCGTGTCTGTCGCGCGGTGCCGCAACGAGGGTTCCTTCAAGAGGAGCGTTCCTTTCCTTCCTGAGTGATGCGCTCCCGAATCAATTCGGCGATCGCATCCAGGCAATCTGAACAAAATTCCACGTGCACCAGTTCTTGTGCCGTCAGAAGGTCTATACCTCCCGCGACCTTTGACACGCGGTCCGCACTGACATGGCCGGTCATGGCCCGCGACGGTACAAGACCGTATTTCAATGTGTCAAGGCCACGGCGTACATAACGTCCTTTTTTTGGTTGGTCTTGCATTCCGCAAAGAAGCCGCTCTACATTCAGTAATAGGATCGCTGTCTTCTTAAGGTACCTTCAACAATTCCTTCTTCAGGCTGTCGGATCGTTCCAGATCCATGCTTTCTTCTGCGTGGCCGCGCGCAATCAAACGCCGCAGGTGCCCCAATGCCCTCACACAGAAATAGATGACTTCAACGGTAAACAGGGACGTGGCAAGGATGGTGTAAGCGACTCCAATCGCTTCGTAGATGTTCACTTTCTTTCCCTTTTCTTCATCGTGAGTTCTTTTGGCACAGGCGCACTGAATACGCGTGTCCCCAGAACCTTATCGGCAAAATGACCGTCTGGCTTTAGCCGCGATCACGAAAATATTGATGCCTCGATGGCCTTCAAGGAATTGCCTCGACCGGTGTACTATGCTCTGGAAACGGAAAAACATCATGCGGATCATCGATTCCCAATTCCACTGGTGGCCGAGCGAGATCTTCGAGGAGCTTTGCAAGCGCAGCGGGTATCCTCGCGCCGAACGCAACAGCCGCGGCGGATACAATTATGTGGGACACGAGGGACGCCCGTCGCTCAATTCCTGGACCGAGTGGTTCGATCTCGATCGGCAGCTCGAACATATGGATGGCCTTGGCCATGAGGTTAGCGTCGTCTGCTCGCTTGGGCCCTTCTCGATCTATTTCTCGGATCTGCTTCCGGAGGAAGGTCGTGACGCCGCAATGATGTGGAACGAGAAGATGGCGGGTGCGCAGCGCAAATATCCCGGCCGGGTGTGGGCCAGCGCGGCGGTTCCGTTGACGGATACGAAGGTCGCTATCGAGGTTCTCGACCACGCGATCACTAAACTTGGATTGATCGGTGTGAATCTCCCCGGAAGCATCGGCCGCGACACAAGGATCGATGCCGAGCGTCTGGCGCCCTTTTATGCTCGCATCGAACAACTCGGCATACCGCTCATCCTTCATCCCACCGATGCGGTATTCGGCGAGGATCTGGAAGGCTATGGCGGTGCACTGCATCTCAGTCTTGGCCGCGTCATTGAGGTCAGCGTAGCGGCCTCCCGGCTGGTTTTCTCCGGACTCATGGAGCGGCACCCGGATCTCAAGGTCGTGATGTCGCACACCGGCGGGGCGCTGCCTTACCAATCCGGCCGCATGGACAAGAACGGCAAGAATGCCAGGCTCCCCAGGCCCCCGAGTACTTACATCAAGAGTATGTACACGGACACGGTCTCTCCTCACAGTATGGGGATGAAATTCGCCATCGAATATTACGGCATCGATCATGTGATGTACGGCTCCGACTATCCATGCTGGGATCCGGCAACGGCCCTCGCGTTGATTCAGGAGATCGGCTTGACGGACGGGGATCTCGATAAGCTCTTTTACGGCAATGCCCACCGTATCTTTGGCCTCGGCGTTCCGGAATCTGCTCCTGCCGACGCCATGGTGTAAACAGCAATGCGTCGCTCCGTACTCGCCTTTTTCTTCTCTCTGTCATTCGCCGCCTGGTCGTCCGCAGACGATTACCCGCGCAACCCCGCGATTGACGCGATCCACTACAGACTTCATCTGACGATCAACGATTCGAGCGAAGAAATTCAAGCCAGGGCCGAAATCCTGTTCGAGTTCAAAAGCGACGGCGTGAAGACGATCCCACTCGATCTGGCGGGGCTGTCCGTCGATCGGATCACCGAAAATAAGCGCGAAACAACATTTACGCGTACGGATGGCAAACTGACAATCGCGCTCAGTGGCGATTACCGGCGTGGCGAACGATGCTGGCTGGAAATCGAGTATCACGGGCGGCCGTCCGACGGTTTGATCATGGGCAAAAACAAGTTTGGTGACTTTTCGGTTTTCGCCGATAACTGGCCCAACCGCGCGCATTACTGGTTCCCTTCGATTGACCACCCTTACGACAAAGCGACCGTGGAATTCTTTGTCACAGCTCCCACCCATTGGGGAGTTATTGCAAACGGAAAGCTGATCGAAAAGACAAACCTGCAAAACGGAAATGAACTGAGTCATTGGAGCGAGGCGAAACCGATTCCGACTTACTGCATGGTCATCGGCGCGACTGAGTTTTCGATCATCAACGTTGGCGCCGCCGAGCGCTACGGCGATAACGTTGAGCTTTCTTATTATCTGTTTCCGAAAGATCGTGAAAAAGGATTGAAAGGTTACGGGCGGCTGAAACAGATCACTGAATTTTTCTCGGATCTGGTCGGGCCGTTTCCTTACGAGAAGTTGGCGCTGGTCCAATCCTCAACGCGCTACGGCGGGATGGAGAATTCCAGCAACATCTTTCTGGCCCAAAACGGGTTCAGCGAAGATACCAACGCCCATGAAGTCGCCCACCAATGGTTCGGCGATTCGGTCACGGAATCCGACTGGCATCATCTTTGGCTAAGTGAGGGCTTTGCGACCTACTTCGGTCATCTGTTTTTCGAGCGAGCCGACGGCCGCGACAGGTTCGTCACGCTGCTGTCAAAGGATAAAGAGGCTTACCTGAAAGACTACTCGAGCGATCCTCGTCCGATCTACGATCCCAGCATCACGGATTTGATGAAACTGCTCAACAAGAACAATTACGAAAAAGGTGGATGGGTGCTGCACATGCTCCGCCACCTGATGGGCGACGAAACGTTTTTTGCGGGCATTCGGGATTATTACGAAACCTATCGCGACCGCAACGCACTCACAGACGACTTCCGGAAGGTGATGGAATTCCACTACGGCCAGCCGCTCGACTGGTTCTTCAAGCAGTGGATTTTCGAGCCGGGTTACCCGATCTACGATGCGTCATGGAATTGGAACGAAACGGCAAAAGAATTGACGCTGCGCGTCACGCAGAAACAATCACCAACAATCTTCCGCATGCCGCTCGATATCGAATTCAAAGTCGGAAACAAATCCCAACGTGAAGTCATTCAAGTCGGCCAGCAGGAGCAAACGTTCAGCTTCAAGCTCGATGCGAAACCGCAGGATGTCGCCATCGACCCTGACGAATGGGTGTTGAAGGTGATGACGATCACCGAGGCTCGGTAATCGCAGCTATGCACATGCGTCCGTGTTGGCGAACTGGCCTGTATTCAATACCCAGCCTTCCTTGCCGTCAGACGTTCGGATCTTGACCCACCACTCATTCAGGAACTTCTTTTCGGGATGCAGCTTCCTCAAGGAGCATGCTCCCGGGATAACGTTATTGGCCTCACAATTATCGTACCTGTAAGCGTACAGGCCGTCATGGAGTCCCAATTCGGGATTGAGGCTCCCGTTGTACCAGTAATTCACGTGGCCTTCGCCCAGATAATCGAGAAAGAAGATCACATCGCCGGCCTTCAGCAGGCCGTTGTCCTTGAGGACGGCGTAGGGTTGTGGCTCGAGCCTGACCTCGCCGGTCACGCCGTCGACGCGGGCGCCCGCGGGAATCTCAGCCACGACTGTCGAGGAGCCGATGGATTCCAGCAGTTGCACGACCGATCGCGTCGTCCATTCCCGATACCTGCAGCACTCGAAGGGACACGCACCCTCGGCCCGGTACGGAGTTGGCGGCAGATCCTTCTGGTCCATTGACGACAATTTGCTCTCAGCGAGACGCATGTTCTGTTGGATTTCAGTCTCGGTCGCGGCGTATTCGATTCCAAACTCGCTGGTTTTGAATTCCTCTGTGTCGAGAAAAGCGGGATCGGCCGTGGCCAGTATTGCATGCGGCAATGGGAAGCGGCGCATGGCCACGTCGTTCAGAACCTGAAGAGCTTCATGGTAGCGATGTCCATCGACCAGAGCGATAAATAACTTTTCCCAGCGATAGGGAATCGAACAGTCGCTGCGAACATCCTGCCTTGCGCCATCGATCAGGGCATCCCAGTTGCCGATCCTCCGGAGGTCCTCGTGCTGCTTTCCTGTCAAAGCCAATCGTCGATACACACCGGGCAGAGCACATGGCCCGCCCAGGTCGAAGTGTCCGGGAATATCCAACAACTCGACTTCATACTCGAATAACGAATTTGAACGAACAATCGGCCGCCCGCCCGCGATCTCACCTGGGGAGTCGTAATTCGGATCGGGTCGGATGATCAGCTTCCGCTTTCCACCGATCTTCATGCCTGCGAGACCTTCGACCCAGCTCACACGCGTCAGGCCGATGGTGACGGTAAAAGGTCGACCGCCGATCGACGTGTCGAACAGCTTGCCGCGCTTGCCATTCTCGTAGGTCCAGCCCGAGTATTGAACGTCGACACTGTCTCCTTTAACGACTTCGCGGCCGCCACCGACAACGAGGTCCAAATACTTCAATCCGGACTTCAGCGTGGTTTCCCTGGGTTCAGTTTCGGGCCGTTCTTGCTGCGGTGTCCTGGTACTGTTTGCTGCGCATGCCGCCAGGATGCCCAGTCCCCACAAGGCCGTGAAATGAATGATCCATCGCTTCATCTGCTTCACGTAGCTATTGTATCGCCAGCTTAGCAGACTCCGGAAAAACTTGGATCGAGCAACTGTAGCGGCGTTCTATGAGCGCCGGTCTTTCCTGGAATCAGCGAAATACCAGCGGTCATAGACCGCCGCCTGGAGATTGGCAATTGGTCGCGGGGCTTGGAGCAAGAACTCCCCTCCTAGAGGAGGGGAATTCAGAGTCACGCTTCGTGTGCATGACCGCTCGCACAAGGAAGTGCAAAAATTAGAGACATCAATGCGGACACCATTGCTCACAACATCCGAAAAAATGGCCAATCTCCAGCCGGCGGTCATAGACCGCCGCTACAGTGCAGTTTGCCTTCTCGGAACGTTTTTCGCAGACGGGTTCGGCCGAAGAGGTCGTTTTCATTGCAAACGGTCACGGTTCCGTGAAATTCTCTCGGCCATGAGAAGAGGAATATTTCTTTTCGGGTCCGTTGCATCGCTGGTGGCAGCGGTACTCGCCGGTTGCGGCGGGACGCCGGCCCGCACGCCGTCAACCGGATCGGCTCTGGAGAAGCCGCATTTGACGATTGGGCTATCCGTGCCGGCAGCGACCTACCTGCCGTTGTACGTGGCGGTTGATGAGGGGACATTCGCAAAGCAAGGCATCCAGGCCGATCTGGTGGAGTTTCGGGGCGGGTCGGATCTGATCAAAGCGGTCGTTTCGGGATCGGTAGACGTTGGAGTCGTTGCGCTCGCTGAAATCACTACAGGGATCGATGCCGGTCAGCCGCTGAAGGCTTTCTATGCCGGCTTCACCATTCCCGATTTTGACTGGTATGCCGTGTCTTCGATCAAGAGCCTCGCCGAGGCGAAAGGAAAACGTATCGGCATCACTCAATATGGCACCTCCAGCGATTTCATCACCCGGTATGCGCTCACGGTGAACGGTATCGACCCCAAGGATGTGCAGATCATCCAGGCGGGCCCGCCCTCGACCCGGCTTGCGGCCATGCAGGCGGGACAACTCGACATCAGCATCTTTTCGACGCCCGAGAAATTTCGGGCCGCCGAGCGGGGTTACAACCTGATCTATTCGCAGAAACAATTGTCCGACGACTATCCACAACACCTCTTCTTCGCAACGGAGTCGTTCCTGGCCAGCCATCCAAATACAGTGAAGGCTCTGCTCCTTGGTCACACCCACGCTGTGCGTCTGGCCAAGCAGGACAAGCAGCGCGCGGAACAATCCTTGATCAAACATCTCCAGGTCGATCCGAAGTATGTCGAGCGCACCTACACGAATGTGATCGATTACATTTGGGAGGACGGCCGCTTGCCGGACCCCAGGTCTCTCGATGTCTTCTTCGATATGGGCATCAAGACGGGCCGCTATAAAGAGCGCTGGCCGCTCACCAGGTTCTGGATCCCGACTTACGTGGACACCTACAGTCAATGGAGACTCGCATCGTTCTAGAGCCGGCCATGCAACAAAACCACGGGAGCGCGGCCGCATCGCATATTCGCGTCGAAGGCCTGACTGTCGCCTACCAGAAGCCCAGGGCGGCCGGGACATTGATCGCAGTCTCCAGCGCAAACCTGGATATCGCGCGTGGAACCTTCGTTACCATCGTAGGTCCGAGCGGCTGCGGGAAAAGCAGTCTGCTTCTGGCCATCGCCGGCCTGCTGCGGCCTGCCGGCGGACGCGTTCTGGTCAACGGACAGCCGGTTACGGGTCCGGGCCGCGATCGCGCGGTCGTGTTTCAGGATTTTGCGTTGATGCCCTGGCGAACGGTGCTGGATAACGTCCGGTTCGGCCTGGAACTGCAGCGCTGGAGCGGAGAGGATCTCACAGCGCGGGCGAGGCGCTATGTGGAGCTGGTGGGTCTCAAGGGATTCGAGCATTACCATCCGCACCAGCTCTCCGGCGGCATGCAGCAGCGGGTCGGCATTGCGCGCGCCCTGGCCGTCGATCCGGAGATCCTGTTATTGGATGAGCCTTTCGGCTCGCTCGACGCCCAGACGCGGGATGAGATGGGAAGCGAGCTGCTCGCCATCTGGGAGCAGAACAAGAAAACGGCCCTGTTTGTTACCCACGGCATCGACGAAGCGATTTTTCTCGCAGATCAGATCGTGGTGATGGCCAGGAATCCCGGCCGCATCACCGAAATCATCACCGTGGACCTGCCCCGTCCGCGCACCATCGAGACGATGGATTCCGAGCTCTTTATCGAGTATCGGCGGCATATCCGGGCGTGCCTCATGGGAGGAGTTGAGCAGTCGTGCACTCAGGAGAGGAGATTTTGAAATTGGACGAATCATGGGGAAATAGCCGCGAATTACGCGGATTACGCGAATGGGCGCACCAAGGAATTTTTTGATGCGCCCATTCGCGTAATCCGCGTAATTCGCGGCTATTTCCCCATGGTTCGTCCAATTTCGAAATGTCTTCGCTCGAGGGGTAAGTGAACTATGCCTATAGCCTCGTCGAAGTATCGAGTAGTGGTCTCTACCCTTGCGGTGCTCGTGTTCCTGGCAATCTGGGAAATCGCGCCGCGCGCCGGCATCGTGGACGCAACCTTTACCAGCCAGCCCAGCCGTGTGATTGCCGCCAGTCTGGAGATCGTACCGAGCGGCGACTTCCTCCACGACGTCTCCGTGAGCCTGTCGGAATTTGCCATCGGATTTGCTCTGGCCGTCGGAATCGGGGTGCCCCTGGGGTTGCTGCTGGGCAGATTCCCGGTGCTGCGGTATCTCCTGGATCCGCCGATCATGGCGATTTACGCAACACCTCACCTCGCGCTGCTCCCGATCTTCATAGTCTGGCTTGGAATTGGAATGCAATCGAAGATCGCGGTCGCGTTCGTCGGCGGAGTCATCCCGATTCTTGTAAACAGCATGGCGGGTGTGCGCGGGGTAGAGCGTTCCTGGGTGACTGCGGCGCGATCCTTCTGTGCGCGGGAATGGGACGTGTTTGTCAAAGTCATCCTGCCCGCGTCGCTTCCCGGTGTGATCATGGGCATCCGTTTAGGAGTGAGCCGCGCGGTGCTGGGTGTTGTGGTCGCGGAGATGTACCAGTCGCAGGCGGGCGTGGGTAACAAGATCATGCTTTACGGTTCGGAATTCAGAACCGATTACCTGCTCTTCAACGTGTTGCTGGTTTCCGTGTTCGGATTTACGGCTACGTGGGCCTTCCGAGCGCTGGAAGAAAAATTGTGGACAGCGGGAAAATGAGCGGCTGCGAATGCAAGCCCGATAGGGCGCAGCCATTAATAAAATGAGCGGCTGCGAATGCAAGCCCGATAGGGCGCAGCCATTAATAAAATGATGAGTATCGCCGGTTGGAGATCCGCTCCTGTGCTTCTGGGGATCGTGTCATTCGCGGCCATCCTCCTGGTATGGGAATCCGTGGTGCGGCTGGGTTGGGCCAATCCGTTCTTCGTCTCGCAACCCTCCGCGATCGCGGACAGTCTGAGCCGCGTCGCGCGATCCGGCGAGCTGTGGAATAACCTCGAGGTAAGCCTCCGCGAATTCGCCATCGGCTATGGTGCGTCGGTGGTCGTTGGGATTCTGGTGGGGGCTTTGGCAGGCCGATTCCGCATTGTGGAGTATGTCGTGGATCCGTTTCTGTGGTTCCTGTATTCAGCACCGCTGATTGCTTTTTATCCGATCTTCGTGCTCTGGTTCGGCCTCGGAGTCCCCACCGTTATCGCGATTACGTTTTTGCTCTCGGTCACTCAAATTGCGGCCAACACCTTGAGGGGAATTCAGAGCGTCAATCCTGGATTGCTTCGCGCCGCGCGATCCTTTGGAGCGAGCGAGCGCGATCTGTTATGGAAAGTCGTCCTGCCCGCCTCGGTGCCGATGGTGATTGCGGGCCTTCGCCTGGGAGTCGGGCGGGCACTGATGGGAGTGGTGGTTGGCGAACTTTTCGGGGCCACCGCGGGACTTGGCTTCAGCATCGCTTACTATGGCGCGTTGCTGAAAACCACCGATATGATCGCTTCTCTGGTGGTGGTCGTTGTTCTGGGAGTTCTCTGCACTCAGGCGCTGAGTGCCGTCGAAGCGCGATTCGATTCGTGGAGAACGGGCCCGGGCCAGGAAATTGTGAAATTGGACGAATCCTGCATCTCAAATCCGAAATCCGAAGTATCAAATTGAACTGGCTGAGCCGCGCGCCGTCTTGATGGAGGCCGCGATGATCCAGCAGAGTTCCTGATTTTCCGCGATAACCGCGGCCATTTTCTCGCGAGAAAAGAGATTATTGGCAACAATTTGTTCTAGCCATGACTTGGTCTCGTTTAGTTCTTTGAGTACGATTCGAAGCTTGTGGATGAAGTCGGCCCGGCTCTCGGCGGCTCCGGCTTCAGCGTAGTTGGGTGCCGCCGCAAGACCGGAACGCATTAGCTGCTGAGATATATAGCGACCTTCGTCGGTTCTTGGAAGCATCTTGGCGACGCGAGTAGTGCGAGCGCCGAAGTTGGTTAGTCGGCACTGGATCTGGTCGGCTTTTTTCGGGTTGGCCGCCATACCGCCGACAAATGCACGTTCGATTCCGTCGGTCCAATTGGAGATTTTGGATTTCGGATTTGAGGTGCAGGATTCGTCCAATTTCAAAATCTGTTTGTACCCATAAGGGGGTATCTATTGCCACTGATCGGTGCGGTTGACATTGGGGGAACATTCACGGATTTCCTGGGCTATGACTCAGCGACCGGCCGGCTGCTGAGTTCCAAAAGCCCGACCACTCCCGCACGCCTGGAGCAGGGAATTCGCGAATGCCTCGAGAAAGCCGGTGTGAGTGTGAATGCGATCGATGCCTTTGTGCATGGGTCTACTGTCGCGATCAACACCGTATTGGAACGCAAAGGCGCCCGGACCGCGCTCATCGTCACCAAGGGCACCCGGGACGTATACAAGATTGGCCGAGGCAATCGGCCCGATGCGTACGATATCTGGTTCAAGCGTCCTGAGCCCCTGGTCCCACGACATCTCACGTTCGAAGTCGAGGAGCGGTTGCTCGCTACGGGCGAGGTTCACACTCCCCTGAATGTCCCGCAGGCGGAAACAATCGCCCGGCAAGTGAACGACAGCGGCGTAGAGGCAGTGGCCGTGTGTTTCCTGCACTCGTGGAACAATCCCGCTCACGAGTCGCGGATGGCGCAATTGTTGAATTCGAAAACCTACCGCAGTATTTCGCATGAAATTCTTCGCGAGTACGGCGAATACGAACGTATTTCGACCACCGTGTTGAACTCTTACATCGGTCCCAGGGTGAGCGCATATCTGGAAGGCCTGGAGCGAATGCTCCACGAGGAGGGTTTCGCCGGCAGTCTTTGGATCATGCAATCGAACGGTGGCGTGATGTCTCCGCCGGTAGCCAGGCGTCTGCCCGTGGCGATGCTCGAGTCCGGCCCCGTGGGTGGGTTCATCGCCGCGGCACGAACCGGAGCCTCGCTTGGTTATACCAATGTAATTGGTTTCGACATGGGAGGCACGACAGCGAAAGCCAATCTTGCACGCGACGGCGAACCGCAGATGTCGCACGGCTACCATATCGGCGGCTACGCCTTCGGACAGCCGATGATGCTCCCCGTGGTGGACACCGTGGAAGTTGGTTCCGGCGGCGGCAGTATCGCAAGAGTGGACCACACGGGACAGCTTAAGGTTGGCCCTGTGAGCGCCGGGGCCGATCCCGGTCCTGCCTGCTATGGCAAGGGTGGAACCGAAGCCACAGCCACCGACGCGAACCTTCTGCTGGGGCGCCTGGATCCGGCACAATTTCTCGGTGGGGAGATACCGCTGGACGTGGGGGCTGCGCGCGAAGCAATCCGGCGATCTGTTGCGCAGCCTCTCGGACTCTCGGAAACAGAGGCTGCCCGCGCCATCGTCAAGATTGCAGTCATGAACATGTCGCTGGCGGTGCGTCAGGTGTCGGTCGAACGTGGCTACGATCCGCGCGATTTCGTCATGATCGCGTTTGGCGGCGCCGGCCCCCTTCATGCTGCCGAGGTTGCTCGATCCCTTCACATCCCGCTCGTGGTGGTTCCGAATTTTCCAGCGCAGTTTTCCGCCGCCGGAATGCGTCCAAATGCCCATAAAATGCGGGTCACCCGTCGCCACAACCCAACCGATGCTCGCCGAGAATCCAAATATCCCCGGACCGTGTCCTTGGCGTTACCGGAACCGGCGGAATGACCTCATCATCGGGATCAGAAGCCGACAAAATCACATCGATCTCGCCGGTCGAAAAACCGGTCAGTGTAGGATCGATATCGACATCGATTGCAGCGAGCTCGCCCAATTCCTTCTGCAGGATCTCCAAGTCCCAGCCCGCATTGAGCGCGATCTTATTGTCAGCGATGCGCAGCGCCCGCTTCTGCGCCTCCGACATGCCAGACAGGATGATGGTCGGTACCTCGGCAAGCCCCATGGCCCGGGCTGCTTGCAGCCGGCCATGGCCCGCAATGATTCGGCCGTCGGGGTCAATCAATATCGGATTGGTGAAGCCAAACGCTTCGATGGATGATCGAAGCTGTTCAATCTGGCGCTTGGGATGGGTGCGGGCGTTGCGCGGATCAGGAATGAGATCGCCCACCGCACGGTAGGTGATGGCGAGCCGCGATGAGGATCCAACGGCGTTTGTTCATGAGCAGGAGCCACCCCTAAAAATAACCGACTTGAGACTCGGACTCCTGCTACCAACCGACAATCGCACCCACAAGGGCACCGATGCTGCGGAGACACGGCGAAGCCGATACCTGATGCTGGGCCCCTTGCACCCTTTTCTGAGCTTACAAATATCTGATATTGCGGCTTAAATCGCCTGTTCTGACATTTCTTTTGCCTGTTTTGCGCAATAACAGGAAACAGCCTAGATGCCCGGATAACTTTGACGGAATCTCGAAGGGACGGGTGCCATAAGCCGTTCCGAGACCTGTTTTTCACCGAAAAATGCAAAAAATTCCCTGTTATTGGCGAACTTCGATGCAGAGACCCTCCCATCCGACTGCGTCAGCCAGCACGCAGTCCTGTGCAATGCCGATTTCCTTAGCTTTCCGCGGCCTTGCCGCCATAGACTCTGGACAGACCAGTCTCATAGCGCGGAATCTGGCTTTTGCCGCCAAAAATGCCGGCCCTGTCTCTGGCCTTGCGAAACCCTTTCCCGGCAGGAATTGGCAGTGCTCAGCAGAGACCGGTTCGAATCTTGTCAGAGATGGGTTCGAGTCTGTCGCGTTCGACGAGAAGGGCGGGCCGCGACCATCGACAGGGCAGCGCGATCAATGGCTGAATCAGATCTGAAGCGTGGACGTTACGCCCGTCGTGACTGGAGATTTGTGGTCGCTTCGTTCTGATGTCCTGCGCAACTCCGGTTTTCCCGCGGCGGTCCGAATAGTCTTTATCTTTCCGCAGTGTTGCCGCCCGAAGCCGGGTGTGAGCGAGTCTCTGTCGCACGGAATAGGCTGTCGCGTGCCGGGCCCGTCTATGGCACCGGCTGTCACCGTATCGAAGCCTGGGAATAACATGCGGTGCCCAAGCCCCGTGAAGCGGGTGAAATCGTGCCGGCCACCATGGACTTGCTGCATGAAGGGCGTTTCCGCGTAGACCAGCCCACCGGGCTTCAACACCCGTTTACATTCGGTCGCGACGCGCCCGGGGTCGGCCACGTGCTCCAGGACAGCCTGCACCCACAGAATGTCGATCGTTTCGGATCGCAGGGGGATGTCGTGCGCGTCCGCGATAAAATCGACGTGCTCGCTATCGTAAATATCGAAGGA
>Ga0137403_10002394_pt1 | contig 22970 bp, 16 predicted proteins | sample CZOMad2_1_16fung_FD_122057 | JGI IMG/M metagenome (GOLD analysis project Ga0137403, IMG submission 122057) | Vadose zone soil fungal communities from Angelo Coast Range Reserve, California, USA - CZOMad2_1_16fungal (Hybrid Assembly) | ecosystem: Environmental > Terrestrial > Soil > Vadose zone...
TCTGCTCCCTGACCACCGTGGTGATGCGCCAGCGCGCGAACTCGCGCTCGAACTCCTCGAGCGACAGGAACCCGGTGCAGGCGAAGGCGCCGCGCTGCGCGACGCCGCCCGCCGCGAGCTTGCGCGCGAGCAGAACCGCGGGCATGCAGGGAATTTCCGGGCCGTGGAGGGCGTCGGCCGTGAGGTGCCACTCCGCGCGCGCGCGGCTGCCGTCGGCGCGCTGCCCCAGGATGCTCACCAGCATGCCGCCGAGGGTGCCGCCGAAGACGTTCATACGCGCGGCGATCCAGCCGAGCACCCCCGCCCAGCGTTCCAGGGGCACCTGCACGCCGTGCCTGCGCAGCGAGGCCGCGAGCCACAGCGCGCTCTGTTGCACGCCGAGCTCGAGCGCGGCGCGGAACTCGACGGTGCGCACGCCCGGATAGATGCGCGGGAACAACTCGAGATCGGGCACGTCGCACGCCGCCGCCCAGCGCGGGCCCAGCCCGTAGAAGCGCAGGCGCTTCATCTCCTGCCATCCCCAGGCGTCGCGCCACGCGCCGCCGCTCACCCACTTGAACGGCCGCCCGGCGTAGCTGAACACCGCGGCGAGGGTCGCCCGTCCGCGAGGCGCGAGCTGCCCCGGGGCGATCGCGATCTGGATCTCCTCGATGACCGGCAGGCGGCTCCTCAGGCTCGCGATCACCGCCGAGGACAGCGCGGGGACGCTGCTCGCTCCGGAGACGGCGAGGCGGTCGGCCGCGCGCGCCGCCGACTGCAGGGTCTGCGCGAAGCGCGACACGAACTGCCGCCCGTCGGCGAGATCGAAATAATGCGAGCCGGCGGCAAGCGCGGCGCGCGCCACGCGGTAGTTCTGGGACTGAAACGGCCCGGCGCAGTGGATCACCAGATCGGGCGAGAGGCGCTTCAGGTCCGTGGGAAATTCGGGCGCAGCATGGTCCAGGCGCGCGTGCTTCATGGGAAGGTCGCCGAAGGCGCGCTCTCCCTCGTCGGGATTGCGGCCCGCCGCGATCACTTCCAACCCGGCGCCGGCCAGCCCGCGGCACACGCGGGCGCCGAAGTTGCCGTAACCTCCGATCACGACGACGCGCATTGTCCTCCCCGCACGCTGATACTATAGCCGACCCTCAGAGGAGAACCCACATGAAACGGACCATCGCAGGAATACTGCTCGCCGCCTTCTCCGCTCTGGCCTTCGCCCAGACGCCGCCCCCGCCCGCGCGCGTGCGCGGCACGGTCGAGAAGCTGGAAAACCTGGTGCTGACGGTAAAGGCCCGCGACGGCGGCATGGTCAACATCAAGCTCCCGGAGAATTACGCGGTCGTCGGCATAGGCAGGGCGAGGCTCGAGGACATCGGCAAGGGCAAGTACGTCGGCGTCGCCAGCCTGGGAGAGAAGGACGGCGCGCTGGTGGCGCTGGAAGTGCACATCTTCGCCGAGAGCTTCCGCGGCCTCGGTGAAGGGCACTACCCGTGGGACCTGAAGCCCGAGAGCCTGATGACCAACGCCAACGTGGCCGACGTCGTGGCCGTCGGCAAGGACCGCATGCTGACCGTCCAGTACAAGGGCGGCGAGAAGAAGATCCTCGTCCCCACGAGCGCCGAGATCGTGTCCTTCGAGCCGGCGGACCGCAGCGTGCTGAAGGTCGGAGCCCACGTCTTCTGCGTCGCGCAGCGCGCGCCCGACGGCTCGCTCTCCGCCGGGCGGGTCAACGTCGGCCTGAACGGGATCACCCCGCCGATGTAGGGTCGTCCTCGTCCAGGCGCTCGATCAGCTCCGGGCCGTCCGACTTGGCGTTGTTGACGAGGAGCCGCACCTTCCATTGAGTGAGCTCGGTGTGCGGCACGCGCCGCCCGGCCAGCGCCTTCGCTTCCCCGGGATCGTCCAGCCCGCGGTCGAGCCACGCGCCATAAGCCTCGGGCGGCAGCACGACGGGCGCGCGATCGTGGATCCCGGCGAGCGCCCCCTCGGCCGCCGCGGTGAGGATGGCGCAGGAGCGCAGCGCCTCGCCGGTCTTCGGATCCTTCCAGTAGGCCGCGAGGCCGGCAAAGCAGAAGAGCGCGGCGTCTTTTCTCTGGATGAAATACGGCTGCTTCGCCGGCTTGATCTCGCCGGTCGCCGGGTCGATGCGCTCGACCGCCTTCCACTCGTACCAGCCCTCGGCGGGGACCAGGCAGCGGGCGCGCGCAAAGGCGTCGCGCCACATCGGCTTGTCCGCCGCCTCCTCCAGGCGGGCGTTGAAGCTCGTCTTGGGCGGCTTCGCCTCCTTCCACCAGTGCGGCACCATGCCCCAGCGGCCGGCCGCGAGCTCGATCCGGCTCGAATCGGAAGGCAGGCGCAGAAACGGAATCGTGTCGGTGGGAAAGACGTTGTAGCGGCGCGCGAAGGGATTCGGATTGTCGCGCCGGCCGAGGTCGAACGCCCGCTCGAGCGCGCGTTCCTCGGGGCTGACGAAACGGCCGCACACGCCGATATTCTACCGCGCGATTACAATCGGTCCTGAAATCCACAGGAGGCGAGATGATCGGCCGCCGCGATTTCCTCCGAATGGCCGGGCTGACCGCGACCTGGCCCTACACCGGCGCCTGGGCCCAGCCATCCGGCGTCGTCGTCAACGATGTGCACTCGCAGCTCAATCCGACGCGCGTCAACCGCGTGGTGGAGCCGGAAACACCCGACGCGGTGCGTGCCGCGATCGCGGCGGCGAGGGGCGAGAGCCGGGCAGTCTGCATCGCGGGCGGCCGCCACGCAATGGGGGCGCAGGCTTTCGCCACCGATGGCGTGCTGCTCGACATCCGCAAGCTCGACCGCGTACTCGCGTTCGATACCGAGCGCGGGCTGATCGAAGTCGAGTCGGGCATGCAATGGCCGAAGCTGCTCGCCGACCTCACCGCGGCACAGCAGGGGCGCGCCAAGCAATGGGGCTTCGCGCAGAAGCAGACCGGCGCCGACCGGCTCACCATGGGTGGCTGCCTCTCGGCGAATGTGCACGGGCGCGGTCTCAAGCTCCCGCCTTTCGTCGGCGACGTCGAGGCGTTCAAGCTGATCGATGCCGGGGGCGATCTGAAGAATTGCAGCCGCACGGAGAACCCGGAGCTCTTCCGGCTTGCGATAGGCGGCTACGGTCTGTTCGGGGTCATCTATTCGGTGACGCTGCGCCTGGTGCAGCGGCGCAAGGTGCAGCGCGTGGTTGAAGTGCGCGACATCGCGGACCTGCCCGCGGCCTTTGGCCGCCGCATCCGCGACGGCTTTCTCTACGGGGACTTCCAGTACTCGATCGACGACAGCTCCGACGGTTTTCTCCGCCGCGGCGTCTTTTCCTGCTACCGGCCCGTGGCCGACTCGACTCCGATCCCCGAAAGGCAGAAGGAGCTCGCCGAGCGCGATTGGACAAACCTTCTTTACCTCGCGCACGCCGACAAGGAGCGCGCCTTCAAGCGCTACGCGGGGTACTACCTCTCGACGAACGGCCAGGTGTACTGGTCGGACGAGCATCAGATGAGCATCTATCCCGACAACTACCACCGCGAACTCGACCGCAGGCTGAATATCAGGGCGGGAGCCACCGAGTCGATCACCGAAATCTACTGCGAGCGCGAGGCGCTCGAGAGCTTCATGGTGGACGCGGCCGCCGACGCGCGCCGCAACGAGACCGAGATCATATACGGCACCGTCCGTCTCATCGAAGAGGACCGTGAGACCTTCCTTGCCTGGGCGAAAAAGCCCTACGCATGCGTCATCTTCAACCTGCACGTCGTGCACACGCCCCAGGGCATCCGCCGCTCGGCCGACGCGTTCCGGCGGCTGATCGACCTCGGCATCAAGCACGGCGGAAGCTATTATCCGACCTACCACAAGTACGCAACGCGAAAGCAGGTCGAGACCTGCTACCCGCAGTTCGCCGAGTTCCTCAAGTTGAAGCGCAAGTACGACCCCGGAGAGGTGTTCCAGAGCGACTGGTACCGCCATTACGTGAAGATGTTCTCGTGATCCCGCGCGATGCGTGAAGACCGGCCGAGCTCGACCGCGGCGCTGATCGCGGCAGCGACCGTCTTTCTCGCGCGCGATCCGCGCTTGGCCGCTCTCGTTCCGGCGGGCGCTGCGCCGAGGTGCGCGCGTTGTCTCGAATCGGTCTCGCTCCTGAGGGCGGTGCAAGCGGTATCGCACCCTGCCCTGCGCTGGGCGGCTCGGCTCGCGGAGCGCGCCACCGTGCCGGGGCTGCTCCTGCATTTCATGCTGCGCAAGCGCTGGATCGAGGAAGCCGTGCGCGCGGCGCTCGCCGAAGGCTGGGAGCAGGTCGTGGTCATCGGCGCGGGCTTCGACACGCTGGCGGCGCGCCTCTCGATCGAATTCCCGCGCGCGAGCTTTCTCGAGATCGACCACCCCGCGACCCAAGCCGGCAAGCGGGTCGCGATCGGGAGCGCGCCGGGGAATCTCCATTTCATCGCCGCGGATTTGTCGCGCACCCGCCTTCAGGATGCCCTTTCCGCCGAGGGTGCGTTTCGCCCCGACGTGCGTTCGGTGTTCATCATCGAGGGCCTGCTCATGTACCTCGGCGATGCGGAAGTCGGCGGTGTTTTCGCCACGCTGCGCGAGGGCCTGCGCGCAGGCGTGCGCGTCGTGTTCACCGTGATGGAGCCCGCGCGCGACGGGCGATCGGCATTCCACAATGCGACACCGCTGGTCAGATGGCTCCTGTACCGCTGGAGCGAACCCTTCAAATCGGCGCTGCGGCGCGATGAGGCAGGCCGGTTTCTGGAAGGGTTCGGGTTTCGCCTGCGGGATCTTGCCGACTCAGAAACGCTGCGGTCCCGGTATCTCGCACCGGCGCATCTCGAGAGCCTCACGCTCGCCCGGGGCGAAATAGTCGCGCTTGCGGAGTCGCGATGATCGCCGAGCCGATGACGATGCTCACCGACTACGTCCTGGCGGGCGTGACCGCATGGCTCGCCTATCGGCTGTCCGGCCCGCGCGAGGGCCACCGCGCCCGTTCCTATTGGGCGCTCGCCTTTGCGGCGCTCGCGCTCGGCGCGCTGCTCGGCGGCACCTGGCACGGCTTCGCCCCCGGGTTCTCGGAGCTCGCCCTGATTCTGGTGTGGAAGGCGACCGTGCTCTCGATCGGTGTCGCGAGCTTCGGGATGCTCGCCGGATCGGCGATCGCCACGACCCCGCCCGCGGTGGCGAACGCGCTCCTCGCGATCGCGGCGGCGAAGCTTGTGATCTACTCGGGCTGGATGCTCTTTCACAGCGAATACGTCTACGTGATCGCAGACACGGGCGCCGCCCTGGCCGCGATCGCCGCGCTGCACGGGTGGTCCGCGATCCGCGCACGCGATCGCGCATCGCAGTGGATCCTCCTCGGCGTGGGCGTATCCGCGCTCGCCGCCGCCGCCCAGGCCAGCGGCTTCGCGCCGCACCGGCACTTCAACAACAACGACCTGTACCACGTGATTCAGATCGCGGCGATGCTGCTCTTTTACAGCGGCGCGAAGCGCTTATAGAATTCTCGGATCCCTTACGCGAACGGAGGCCACCATGGCGAGCGGTCACAAAATCGTAACGAGCGACAAGTGGATGGCGGCGCGCAAGAAGCTACTCGTCAAGGAAAAAACGTTCACACGCCTCGCCGACAAGCTCTCCAAGGAGCGGCGCGCCCTGCCCTGGGAGGCGGTGACGAAGGACTATGTGTTCGACGGGCCAGGCGGAAAGGAAACGCTTTCGCAGCTCTTCGACGGCCGCAGCCAGCTCGTCGTCTACCACTTCATGTTCGGCCCGGACTGGGATGCGGGCTGCCCGCACTGCTCGCGCTGGGCGGACAACTTCAACGGCATCATTGCGCATCTGAACCAGCGCGACGTGACCCTGGTCGCGGTGTCGCGCGCGCCCTACGAGAAGCTCGCCGCGTACCGGCAACGCATGGGCTGGAGCTTCAAGTGGGTTTCGTCCTTCGGAACGGACTTCAATTTCGACTTCCATGTCTCCTTCACTCCCGAAGAGATGAAGAACAAGAAGGCCTTCTACAACTTCAAGATGCAGAACCCGGACGCGTCCGAGCGCGAGGGCGTCAGCGTGTTCACCACGGACGCGAAGGGCAAGGTGTTCCGTACCTATTCGACGTTCGCGCGCGGCATCGAGCTGCTCAATCTCGACTACAAGTACCTGGACGTCGTGCCCAAGGGCCGCGACGAAGGCGGCCGCGGGCCGTTCTGGGTGCGCCGCCGCGACGAGTACGGGCGCTAGCCCGCCGGCCGGAGAATTTGTCGCCCCCAAGCGACAGCTTCGCGGCGCCCGAGGGGCCGCAGAAGTGCTACATTTTCCACATCTGCTTTCGCGTCAAGCTGGTGGATGCGCCTGCCGTCCCCTACCCTTGCGCCAGCGTGAGATCGACCGGAGAGAGAAACATGACAAAAAGAGCTCTGCTTCCCCTGATCATCTTGCTCGCGCTCTCCGGTTGCGGCGCGACGATTCGCGGCACGGTGCAGCTCGTCGACGGCCGCGACCAGCCGGTCACGAACGAAAGCCCCAAGGGCACGACGGTCAACATGATCAACACCTCGGCCGCCGTCGACAAGGCCTCCGCGTCGGCGTCGGTGGACGAGAAGGGCGAATTCGAGTCGCCCAAGGACAGCCTCCAGAAGGGCATCTACAAAGTGGAGACGAGCCGCATCGGCTACGAGACCCAGACGCAGACCGTCGAGGTCGGCAGCTTCGGCACCAAGGTTCAGATCAAGCTGCGCCGCATCGAGGAGGCCAAGCGCAGATCGATCAAGGGCTCGTCCACCGACGAGGACAAGATCATCAATCCCGGCGAGGTCAACATCCAGCCGCCCGCGATGTAAAGCGGGCGCCGCGCCGCCAGCACAAAGGAATCGCCATGGACCCGCATCAGCGTCATCGGCACCTGCGCTCTCTCATCGTGCCGCTCGCCGTCGCTCTGCTCGGCGCCTGCGGCCAGCGCGTCGACCTCGAGGTCAGGGCGCGCATCGACGGCCAGCCGGTCCCGCAGGCGATCGTCGTCGTCGATCGCGAGCAGGTCGGCGTCACCGACGCGCAAGGGCTGTTCGCGAAACAGCTCAGCAAGAAAGCCGGCGCCGAGATCGAGGTCTCGGTGAGGAAGGAAATGCCCGGCTATCGCATCGAGCCGTGGAAGACGACCTTCCTCGTGAAGCTCGATCAGCAGAGCGCGTACCGCTTCGATGCCGATCTCAGCGCCACGCGCTACGTGACGCTGCGCGTGAACGAGAAGGGCGCGCCGCTGGCGGACGCGGAGGTCGCGGTCGCCGGGAAGAAGGCGGGCGTCACCGACGCCAAGGGCGAGCTGGTATACGAGTATCGCCAGCAACCGCCGAAGGGGACCGAGTTCGCGGTCGCCAAGCCCGGATACAGCGGCCACCGCGCGATCTACGACTTCCAGCCGGGCCAGGTGATCGAGATCGCGCTCAACCGCGAAGCGCTGATCGCGGTCAGGGCGCTCACCGACGAATACGGCCGCGCGAGCGGCGTGCCGGGGCTCGCCGTGAGCATCGACGGCAAGACGGTCGGCAAGACGGACGCCCAGGGCGTCTACTCCTACACCTATCGCGGCGACCCGGGCAGGAAAGCCGTGATCGCGCTCGCCGCGCCCGGCTACATCCCGGGGACATGGAAGACCTCGGTCAAGCTCGATGGCCCGGTCACGCTGCAGCGCTATTTCTACCCGACCACGCCCAAGCCGATCCGCATCGGCATCTACCGCGTCGTCGGCAACACGCCCGGCGTGGACCTGAAGGACGTCGCGGCGCAGGCCGAGCAGTCTCTCGCGAACCAGCTCTTCAGGTTTCCGGCGTTCCGAGAGGTGCCGACCGAGGCGCTGCAGGCCGAGATCAAGCAGCGCAAGCTCAGCATCGAGCGCATCACCACCAAGGGCTGGCAGGACACGCCCCTGCGCGCGACCGTCGACATGATCGTGACGGGCAGCGTCGCCAAGGACAACGATACGTTCCTGACCGAGGTCAAGTTCCACTCCGCGAGCGGCAAGGTGATCTTCTCCGAGATCGGACGCGCCCGCAGCGCGCGCGGAATCGACAATTCGGTGCGCGACATCGTGACGAACATCATCGAGCGCTTCCCGCTCGAAGGCACCGTGGTCGCGGCGGAAGACGATCGCTACCGCATCAACATCGGCAGGAACTGGCGCATCGGGCGCGGCACCGAGTTCACCCTCAACGCGCCGAATCTCGCCGAGGGCGGCAAGGTCGCGGGGTATCGCGAGACCGGCCGCATGGAAGTGAGGCGCGGCGAGGATTCGAGCTCGGTCGTCGAGGTCGTCACGCTCAAGAAAGGCGAAAAGGTCCAGGTCGGCGACCGCGTGGTGCGGCGTAGCGCGCGCGACGGCGACGAAGGCACGACCGCCCTGCTCAGCGTGAAAGGCGGCATCGGCACGGAGGTCAACCCGCTCGCGGGAACCAACGTATACCTGAACGGCGAGTGGCGCGGCGCGACCGGGAGCAACGGGCAGGCCGAAATCCCGCTCCGGCTCGGCCGCAGCTACGCCCTGACGCTGTACCGCCACGGCTACCAGCAGTTCACGGGCAAGATCAACGTAGAGAAAAGCGGCGAGCCGCACGAATTCATGCTCGCGGCCAACAGCGCCCTCTTCAAGATCGATTCCGAGCCGTCCGCGGCGAGCGTCAGCATCGACGACGAGCAGGTCGGCAAGACGCCGCTCACCGCGGGCAAGCCCGTCACGCTCGGGTTTCACAGCCTGCGCCTCACCTACGGCGAGGACTACCGCGACTTCTTCGAGGTCATGGAGTTCACCAAGAAGGAGGAGGACTTCACCGGCGACCGGCGCATCGTGCTGAAGAAGGATTTCCTCAAGATCGGCGACCTCGCGCGCCAGAAAGGCGATACCGAAGCCGCCATCAAGGCCTACGCCGCCACCGGCCGCGACCATCCCGATTTCGCCGAGGCGCACCGGCGCCTGGGCGACATCTACCTCGACGACAAGGAGGACTACGACGGCGCGATCTCCGAGTTCGAATCGGTGCTGACGATGCCGGAGAACGAGCAGCTCATCTACAAGCAGTTCGCGGTCACTTTCACCAACCTCGGTCACGCCTACTGCGAGAAGGGCAACCGGCTCGCGAACAGCGACCGCGACGCCGCGTCCCAGCTCTACGCGAAGGCGATCAAGGCGCTGCAGACCGCCAAGCAGAACACCCGCTTCTTCCCCAAGAACGAGTACGACGAGGCGCTGCACGACACCTACTACTACACGGCGCTGTCCTATCACAAGCTCTACCTGCTCACCAAGCAGGCCTCCGTGATGAACAGCGCGAGCCTGGCGTGGAGCGAATACTTCGACTTCTTCCCGAAGAAGCTCGAGAGCAACCCGACCTTCGCCGACGCCCGCGATGCGGCGCGACGGTACCGCGCCCAGATCCAGGAACCGTGAGCTCGTGCGCCGTCTGGTGGTCTTGTTCGTCGCGGCGACGCTCCCCGCGTTCGCCGAGGAGCAGACCGAGCCGGCAGGGATCGAGCCTGAGTACGTCAGGCCGCTCGTTCCGGTCGCCCGCGGCCGCAACGACTCGAACCCGGTGTGGTCGCCCGCGGGCGATACGATCGCATTCGAGCGCTCGCGCGGTGACGACAAGGAAATCGTGGTGGTGCGGGTGAGCGGCGAGGCGGTTCAGACCATCCACCAGCAGTCTCCACCCGCGCCCGGACAGAGCCTGTTCTTCTTCCCAGGGGTGGTGGAGCCGACGAGCTACAACTCGGGCATCAGCTGGGCGCCCGACGGCAAGCGCTTCGTATTCATGAGCAACGGCGGCGAGGGCAACTACGATCTGTACGTGCGCGAGCCCGACGGCCGCGTCGTGCGCGTCACGAACGACCGGGAGAAGGACGGACACGCGGATTGGTCGCCGACCGACGACCGGATCGCATTCGTCTCCGGCCGCAGCGGCAAGGGCGACCTCTATCTTCTCGATCTTCCGGCGAAAGCTACCACGCGCCTCACGCACGGCGAGCGTCCCTACCTCTACCCGCAGTGGTCGCCGGACGGCAAGCGCCTCGCGTTCATCCAGGGCACCAACGAGAACCACGACGTCGCCGTGCTCGAGCCGGGGCGCACGCCGCCCGCGCTCCCGAGAGCCTTGAGCACCTGGCCTCACGACGATCTGCGCCCGGCGTGGTCGCCCGACGGCAAGCGGCTCGCGTTCTATACCAATTACAACGCGGCGGGCGACCCCAAGGCCTGGGCGATCGCGGTGGTCGCTGCCGACGGATCCGACCCGACCGAGGGTGAGGGCCTGGCGGCGCGCGTGGTGGCGACCGACGTGGTCCCCGACGTCGAGCGCGGACCGGCCTGGCTGCCCGACAGCCGCCGCATCGCGTACGTGCGCGACGAAAGACAGGCGTTCTACCCGATCTACGTCGCCGACGTCGAGAAGCGCGCGAGCACGCTCCTGCGCACCGGAACCAAGATGAACCACGACGTCACCTGCTCGCGCGAAGGCCTGCTCGCGTTCCGCGCGCAGGTCGACCAGTGGGATCAGGTCTACGTCGCGAAGCTCAAGGAGCCGAAGCCGTGAAGCGCCCTCGCCCCCTGCGCTCCCGTGCGACCGCGCCATGGTTCGTCGCATTGCTCGCGCTGGCCCTGGCCGCGCCGGCCCCGGGGCAGGACGATCCGGTGGGCGCGGCGATGAAGCTCTTCGAGAAACGCCGCTACGAGCAGGCGGCGCGCACGCTCGAGGACGCGCTCGCGCGTCTCGACGCCCAGCGCCGCGCGCAGGCGCAGCTCGTCCTCGGCACGATCTACCTGCGCAACGCCGATCTGCACGAGGCCCTCGGGCGCACGGCCGCCGCGGCCGAGCTCGACTACCTCGACAAGCTGCTGAAGACGGGACCCGAGGGCCGCAGCCGCTACGCGAGGCTGTACCTCGCCGAGGCGCAGCTCGCGCGCGGCAGCGCGCGCGAGGCGGGACGGAACTTCGAGCAGGCCCGCGCCGATCCCGCCCTCGAGAGCCGCCACCGGACGATCGCCGGCGTCGGCCTGGGGAGCGCCTTGTGGGCCCAGCGCGAGGGCGAACGCGCGCGCGGCCTGTGGAAAACGGCCGGCGCAGGCGGCCCCGAGATCGCGCTGGCACGCGCCGCGGCCGAGGGCCGCGCCAGGGTCGCCGACGCGGCATCCCTGAAGCGCGTCGCGGACGATTCGGCCCGCTCGCGCGATGCCTCGCCGCGCGTGCGGCGCTACCTCATCGAGGTCTACCTCGCGGCCGGCGCGCCCGACCAGGCGCTCGCCGTCGCGCGCGCCGCCGACTGGGGAGCGGCCTCCTACGTCGAGCGGTTCAAGGTCGCGAAGGGAACCGCCAAGGCCATCGGATTCTACGATCTCGCCCTCCTCGGGGACCTGGCGCAGCTCTACCGCGAGCTCGCGAGGGCCAGGCTCGAGCAGGCCGCGGCCGATGCGCGCATGAAACCGAGCGCGGAATACTATCTCGCCGAAGCCCTGAGCGGCCTCGGCGCGAACGACCGGGCGGCGACTTTCGCGCAGGCCTTTCTCGCCCGGCCCCAGGCGCCGGCGCAGTTCCGCGAGCGCGCCCGGGCGCGGGCGGCGCTGATCGCGTACCGCCTGGGCCGGGGCGCCGAGGCCGAGAGCGCGTGGACTGCGATCGCCGAGCAAAGCAGCGACCCCGAGGTGCTCGCCGACGTCGTGCTCGGATGCGCCGACACCGGGGCGCAATGCGCCAAGGCACTCGCGCGCGCCGGCCAGGTCGCCGAGGCGGCGGACGGCAGGCGGGCCCAGCGGCTCAACACCGCGCTCGGCACCTACCACCTGCGCAAGAAGGATTACGCACGCGCCATCGCCTACATGGAGGCCGGGCGCGACAAGAGCAACAAGAACAAGATCGAGGCCAACGACCCGGAGATGCTCGCCGGCCTGGCGGAAGCCTACTACCGGACCAAGCAGTTCTCCGAGGGCCTGGAGATTTTCTTCGAGATGAGCCAGGAATTTCCCGTCGTGCGGCAGATCCAGGAAGCCGTGCAGGGCGTCTACTCGATGGAGCACCGCAGCGCGGGCGACGTGAGGATACTTTGAGCCACCGCTCTTCGAGAGGAATGAAAAACTTTGAAAGCCGAGAAGGAGGTCCCCGATGAAAAGCGTCCTTAGAATCGCAGCTCTGGCCTTCGTCGTCCTGTGCGGCCCGGGGCACGCCGCGCCCAAGGCCGACGGCCGCCCCGACGGCGGCACCCTCAACTACAGCGAGTTCGGCCGGACGGCTACCGTCGACCCGATCACCAGCAACGAGACGATCTCGCTGCGCATCACCGAGCTCGTGTTCAACGGGCTGGTCGGCATCGACGAGAAGCAGGAGATCGTTCCGGAGCTGGCCGAGCGCTGGGAGATCTCCAAGGACGGCCGCACCTTCACGTTCTTCCTGCGCAAGGACGTGAAGTGGCACCCGCGCGAGGGCGAGGAGCCGAAGCCGTTCAGCGCCGACGACGTGGTGTTCACGTGGAACATCATGATGAATCCCAGGACCATCACGCCGCTCAAGGTGCGCTACGAGTTCATCGAGAAGGTGCAGAAGACCGACGATTACTCGGTGGTGTTCACCCTGAAGCGCCCGATCCTGAACGCGCTGGCGAAGTTCACCTTCAAGATCATCCCGAGGCACGGCCCGGCGAACCCCGAGTACCTGACGCGCGAGGATCCGTTCGCCCGCGCTCCGATCGGCACCGGCCCCTACATGCTCAAGACGATCACGGGCGACGGCGAGGTGGTGCTGCTCACGAATCCCGACTACTTCAAGGGCCGCGCGCACATCGACAAATTCATCGCCAAGCCCTTCGCCGACCAGAACATCATGGCCCAGGCACTGATGTTCAACGCCGTCGACATGATCGTGCTCGTGAACCCGCGCAACCTGCCCGAGGTCCAGGGCGACAAGCGCTTCGTGCTGCAGCCCTACAACGCGCTGTCGTACTCGTTCTTCGGCTACAACGTGCGCAACCCGATTCTATCGGACCGGCGGGTGCGCGAGGCGATCGCGGAGGCGATCAACCGCCAGGAGATGCTCGCCTCGTTCTTCAACGGCCAGGGCACGGTCATTTCCGGCCCGTTCGCGCCCGGCAGCTGGGCGTACAACCTCGACGTCAAGCCGCTGCCGTTCAATCCCGAGCGGGCGCGCTCGCTGCTCGCGGAGGCCGGCTACAAGGCCGGCGCCGACGGCATCATGGAAAAGGACGGCAGGAAGCTCGCTCTCTCGCTCAAGGTGCCGATCGAGAAGGAGAGCGAGGCGGTCAAGCGCGTGGTGCTCGCCTTCCAGAACTACCTCAAGAACGTCGGCGTCGCGATCAATGTCGAGTTCAAGGAGTGGCAGGCGTGGAAGGAGGACGTGTTCCTCGAGCACAACTTCGACGTCATGTTCGCGTCCTGGGTGTTCGACGACTCGGCGGACATCTCCTCGCTGTTCCACTCGGCCGAGATCGGCGACTGGAAGAACAACTTCGGCGGCTACTCCAACCCCGAGGTCGACGCGCTGATCGTCGAGAGCAAGCTCACGCTCGACTTCGAGAAGCGCCGCACCATCAACCGCAAGCTGCACTCGATCCTCGCCGAGGAGCAGCCGTACGCCTTCCTGTGGACGCTCACCAACTACAGCGCGTACCACAGGAAGCTGCGCCGGGTGCAGATCCATCCGTACAAGTTCTTCTCGTTCGCCGACGAATGGTTCATTCCAACGACCGAGCAGAAGTGACGGCGGAAACGCCGTCATCCTGAGCGCAGCGAGGGATCTCTACGCGCGAGGAGATTCTTCGTCGCCGCGCTCCTCGGAATGACAAGCGCGGGGGGAGGCGCCTGAGGTGAAGTTTTCCGCGATCCTGCCGGTCGCCCGCGTGCTCCGGCGCGAGCTCGCGGTCACCGCGCTCCTGCTCCTGGGCGTGAGCGTGGTGGTGTTCGCCGTCCTCTATCTCGCGCCCGGCGATCCGCTCAACGTCCTGCTCGAGGGCCAGTCGCCGCGCTCGATCGCCGCGGGCGCGCGCGAGGCGCTCGGCGTTCCGCAGACCTGGTACGGCCGCTACGGCGCCTGGCTCGCCAAGGTGCTGCAGGGCAATTTCGGCAACTCGATCCGCACCGGGCTGCCGGTGCTGCCCGAGCTCGCGCGCGTCGGCGTCAACACGCTCGTCCTCACGCTCGGCTCGCTGCTGTTCACGCTGATGATCGCCGTTCCGATCGCGGTGCACGCCGCGGTGAACGGTGACACCGCCGGCAACACCGCGGCGACCGTCGCCGCGTACGTCGTGTCGGCCGTGCCGGTGTTCTGGTTCGGCTACATCGTGGTCTACGTCTTCATCAACAAGCTCGGCATGTTCCCGCTGCTCTCGGGAACGGCGACGAAGCAGCCGCACGCCTGGCTGTATTTCCTCGTCCCGATCTTCGTCCTGGGGACTGCGAGCGGAACGCTCGCCGAGCTGATCCGCCACCTGCGCGAGGAGCTGTCGCGCGTGCTCGCCGAGGACTACATCCGCACCGCACGCGCCAAGGGCGCGCCGGTGTGGCGCCACGCGTTCAAGGAAGGCTTCCTGATACCGGTCACCGAGATCATGAGCGCCAAGATCCCGTTTCTCCTCGGCGGCGCGGTTATCGTCGAGCAGGTGTTCAACTGGCCCGGCATGGGGCGCATGGCCTGGCAGGCGGCGCAGGACCGCGACTTCCCGGTCATCATGGGCATTGCGCTCGTCGCCGCGGCGTTCGTGCGTTTCGGCAGCCTGTTGCAGCGCGTCGTCTTCACCGCCGTCAACCCGCGCGCGTCGAGAGAATAGGTCGATCAGGGCGCATGCGCCGCTACGTCCAGAGCCCCGGTTCGGTCGGCGAGTTCTCGCAGCTGCCGCTGTGGCAGCGCGCGGCAACGCTGGACCTGGTGTATGTCGGCTACGGTCTTCTGGTCGTCGCGCTGGTGCTGGCTTCGTACCTGCTCGGGGCGCTCGGCTGGCTGCCCCATGATCCGCAAGCGATGAACGTCGGGCTGATCAACGCGGCGCCGTTCACGCCCGGGCACCTGCTCGGCACCGACTTCCTCGGGCGCGACCTGCAGGCGCGGCTGATCCTCGGCATCCAGGCCTACTTCCTCCCCGGACTGCTCGCGGTCACGATTTCCGTCGTCGCCGGAAGCGTTCTCGGCATCCTGGCGGGCTACCGCGGCGGCTGGTTCGACACGATCATCACCTACTTCGACAACCTGCTCGACTCGTTCCCGCGGCTGGTGCTGATCCTGCTCGTGATCGCCAGCTTCAAGCCCGACATCTACTATGTCATGGTGGTGGTCGGCATCACCGGCATGCCGGTGATCGCCAACCTGATCGCGGGCAAGATCGCATTTCTCCGGCAGAAGAGCTTTATCGAGGCCGCCCATGCTTTGGGATTGCCCGCGCGCACGGTCATTCTCAAGCACATCCTGTGGCTGAATTGCCGCGCGCTCCTCGTGATCCAGGCGACCCTCGGCATGGCCGAGGCGATCCTGGTCGAGACGAGCTTGAGCTACCTCGGTTTCGGCGTGCAGGAGCCCACGCCTTCGTGGGGCAACATGGTCCAGGCGGGGGCGAACTATTTCCTGCAGGGCAACTTCTGGCCCTCGACCGCGCCGGCCCTCGCCATCCTCGCGACCATCCTCGGATTCCAGCTGCTCGGCGACGGGCTCAACAATCTCCTCGAAGGCAAGCGGAGAAAGTGATGGACGCACCTCTGCTCGCCATCGAGAACCTGCGCACTTATTTCTATTCACGGGCAAAACGCGCCTTCATCCGCTCGGTGGACGGCGTGAGCCTGGGTGTCACGCGCGGCGAAACGCTCGGCATCGTGGGCGAGAGCGGCAGCGGCAAGAGCGTCACCGCACTCTCGGCCGCCGGCCTCGTCACCGCCGGGCCGGGCGTGATCAGCGGCCGCATCCACCTGCACTCGAACGGCGCGGCGCGCAACCTGCTCGACGGCCTGGAGAAATACGCGCGCGTCACGGAGCAGGATGGTCGCGTCGTGGCGGTGCAGAAGGACGAGCGCGGCTGGCGCAAGCACTCGGAGACGTTGATGGCGGGCGTGCGCGGCAAGGAGATCGCCATGATCTTCCAGAACCCGCGTTCCGCGTTGAACCCCTACTCCACGATCGGCAAGCAGCTCGTGGAGACCATCCGCCTGCACACGAGCCTCAAGCGCGAAAGCGAAGCCAGGGAACGCGCAATCCACTGGCTAGAGCGCGTGCGCATCGATTCGCCCAGGCTGCGCTTCGACAACTTCCCCTACGGCATGTCCGGCGGCATGTGCCAGCGCGCCATGATCGCGATGGCGCTCTCCGCCGAGCCCTCGCTCCTCATCGCGGATGAGCCGACCACCGGCCTCGACGCCACCATCCAGTCCCGCATCGTGGATCTGCTGGCCGAGCTGAAGGCCGAGACCGGCATCACCACGCTGCTCATCAGCCACGACATCAGCGTGATCCAGCGCCTCTCGGATCGTATCGCGGTGATGTACGGCGGCACGGTGGTGGAGACCGGTCGCGCCGCGGAGGTGCTCGCGCCGGAAGCGACGGCGCGCCACCCGTACACCGCCGCGCTGCTTGCCTCGATCCCGAGCGCGGAAACGATACGCCGGAAAAGTTATCTGCAGGCGATCGAAGGCGAGGTGCTCGATACCATCGAGGTGCCGCGCGGTTGCCGCTTCTACGGCCGCTGCAACCGCGTCACCGATGCGATCCGCGAAAACTGCGCGGGGATCGAGCCGCCGCTCGCCGAGATCGCGCCCGGGCACAAGGTGCGCTGCTGGCTGTACCCCGCTGCGGAGAAAGCATGAGCCGCACCATTCTCGAAGTCACCGATCTGCGCAAGGACTATAGCCAGCGTCGCGGCCTCTTCTCGATGCTGACCGGCCAGGGGCGCGTGATCCCGGCGGTGGATGGCGTGAGCTTTTATCTCAGGGAAAACGAGACCGTCGGCCTCGTCGGCGAGTCCGGCTGCGGCAAGACCACGATCGGACGCACGGTGCTGCGGCTGACCGACCCGAGCAGCGGGCGTATCGTGTTCGACGGGCGCGATATCACCAAGATGAGCCGCGCCGAGCTGCGCCCCTTGAGGCGCGAGATGCAGATGATCTTCCAGGACCTCGACGCGGGCCTGAACCCGAGGATGCGCGTGCGCAACATCCTGCGCGAGGCGCTCACCGTGCACGAGCGCCCGGGCGATGCCGAAATCGCAGGCCGCATCCGCGAGCTGCTCGAGCAGGTGAGCCTCAAGGAGAGCAAGCTCGCGAACTTTCCGTCGGAGCTTTCCGGAGGCGAGAAGCGCCGCGTGGGGATCGCGCGCGTGCTCGCGGTGCGCCCGCGCCTGATCGTGGCCGACGAGCCCACGAGCGCGCTCGACATCTCGATCCAGGCGCAGGTCGTAAACCTCCTTCGCGACCTGCAAAAGAACCTGGGGCTCACGTACCTGTTTATCTCGCATGACCTGCCGGTCGTCGAGCTCGTCAGCCAGAAAGTCGCGGTGATGTATCTCGGACGCATCGTCGAGATGGGCCTGGCGGAGAACATCGCGCACCAGCCGCGGCATCCCTACACGGGCGTCCTGTGGTCGTCCCTCGCCGACAAGCAGACCACGGAGGTTACCCGGCGCGTGACCAACGTGACGGTCGAGCGCGAGCGCCGCACCTGGGGCGTGTTCGACTTCGAGCAGCCGGTGAGCGGTTGCCGCTTCGCCCCGCGCTGCCCGCTGTACAAAGACAAGGGCCGCCCCGCCGTCTGCACCGACCCCGCTTCCGAGCCGCAGCTGAGAGACGTGGGGCACGGGCATGTGGTCGCGTGCCATTTCGCATAGTATTCGGTCATCGTGCCTCCCGCCAGCCAATCCGCGTTCACGGTTTTTCCGAGCAGCTGGAAGAGCAACCTCCGGGGGGATCTGACCGGCGGCCTCGTCGCAGCCCTAGTGACGATCCCCATGAGCATCGGGTTCGGGCTGCTCGCCTTCGCGCCTTTCGGCGAGCGGTTTGTGTCGATCGGCATTCTCACCGGCCTGTATGGTGCAATTTTCCTCGGGTTGGTGGCGGTGCTGCTGGGCGCGCGCACCGTCACCATCTACGCGCCTCGCAGCCTGATCGCGTTCATGATCGGATCGATCGCTATGCAGGGCTTTGCCCAACCGCCCGCCGGGCCGCTCGGCCAGCTCGAGCCGTACTACCTGGCCGGCGCGTTGCTTGCCACTCTCTCCCTTGCCGGTCTCATCCAGATGATCTTCGGCGCAGTACGCCTCGGCGCTCTGGTGAGGTTTATCCCCTCACCGGTCATGGCGGGCTTCCAGAACGCCGCCGCGCTGCTGATCCTCTATTCGCAGCTGCACATCATGCTCGGGCTGCCGCACCGGCTGCCGCCGTCGGCACTTTACGCGGCGCTCGCGGACGCGAAGCTTCTCAACCTGGCCCTGGGCGCGGCCACCGTCGCAGTGATCTGGATCGGCGGCCGCCTGTCGCGGCACCTGCCCCCGGCGCTGCTCGGCCTGGTCTTTGGCACGCTCGTGTACTACCTGCTCGTCGCCGTCGGGCTGGAGACGAGGCTCGGGCCGACCATCGGCCCCATCGTCGGGGGCAGCCCGGACGGGTATTACTTCGGCGCCATGCTGGCGTTCGCGGTTCACCGGGCCGCGATCGATATGCTGCCGACTCTCCTTCTCTTCGCCTTCAGCTTCGCCGTCGTGGCCTCGCTCGATACGCTTATCTGCTCGCGCATCGTGGAGGGCGTGACCGGCCAACGGACCGCGGCAAACCGCGTGCTGCGCCTGATCGGTGGCGCGAACCTGATAACGCCGCTTCTGGGCGGCATTTGCGGCGGCGTCAGCATAGGCGCATCGACCGCGGGCTACAAGGGCGGCGCGCGGACTTCGCTGGCCCTTCTCGTCCATAGCGCGGCCATTTTCGCCGTCGTGGTCGCGCTCGCGCCGCTTCTCGCCAAGTTGCCTCTCGTGGTGGTCGGCGCCGTCCTCGTCGTCACCGGGCTGCAGCTCGTCGATCGGTGGTCGCTGCAGCTGGTGCGCAAGGCGATCTCGCGGGAGACGGTCGATTGGCACTCGACTGCGCTCGATCTCACGGTGATCCTCGCGGTCGCGGTGACCGCGATCGCCGGCGACATCGCGATCGCCGTGCTGATCGGCGTCGGCGTGGCGGTGGTGCTGTTCGTGCTGCGCATGAGCCGCTCCATCGTGCGCCGCGAGCGGTACGGCGACGAGGTGCGTTCGCGCCGCGCCCGCGCCGCCGCGGATGACGCCCTGCTCGACGCGCACGGCCGCGGCATCGTGCTGCTCGAGCTCGAGGGCCCGGTATTCTTCGGCTCGGCCGAATCGCTCGCCGAGCGCATCGATGCCGCGGTCGCCTCCGGGGTGCGGTACGTGTTGCTGGATTTCCGGCGCGTCAACGACCTGGACAGCACCGGCGCTCGCATCCTGATGCAGACGCACGAAAGGCTCAAGGCGCAGGGCGTGCACTTGCTGCTCGCTTCCGTCCACGCCGCACCCCATGTCGAAGCCGTGCTTCGCGGAATGGGAGTCGTCGCTGCGGTGGGCGCCGAGTTCGCCGACAGCGACCACGCCCTCGAGTGGGCCGAGAACCACCTGCTGGGAACGCTGCGACCCGCCGAAGCGGCGGGCGGCGAATACCCGTTCGAGCGGCTCGGCCTGCTCAAGCGCTTCACGGCCGAGGAGCGCAAGCAGTTTCGCGCGCTGCTCAAGCGGCGCGAGTACGCCGCCGGCGAAATCCTGTTCCGCGAAGGCGCCGCCGGAGACGAGCTCTACATCATCATCAGCGGCAGCGCGAGCGCGAAGCTCTCGGTTGCCGGGGGCGGGCAAGAAAAGCGCATGCGCGAGCAGCGCCTCGTGAGCCTCGCCGCCGGCACGCACTTCGGCGAGATGGCGCTGCTCGATCGCGAGGCGCGCTCGGCCACGGTGCAGGCCGACGAGCTCCTGGTCTGCTACGTGCTCGACCGCCCGGCCTACGAGCGCCTCGAGCGCGACATGCCCGGGGTCGCCATCAAGCTGCTGACCAATCTGGGCGCCGAGCTTTCCGCCCGCCTGCGCCACTCCAACCGGATGCTGAGCTAGCTCGAACACCTTCTCGCAAGGGATTACCTGACGCGCATTGTAGGGTTTGACTGACATCTCAAGGTCTGTGTCCTCCCTCCCTGCGGAACGAGTTATGCTTCAAAGAGGAGGGCCCCGCGCGCGGCCCTGGCTCGGCCAGGGCGCGCGATACCGGTGGCGAGCGCGCTCCGAAGAGGGGATGGCTTATTTGATCCGATGAAAACCGACAGCACTCGCTGGGGGAGAAATCCGCTGCGAAGGATGCTCGTCTTCCTTCCCGGGAGCAGCGGCCGCTTGCTGCAGATCATCTGGCCGTTCCTCGTCATCGTTCTGGTGCTGTTGCTGTTGGCGAACGAGAGCATGAGCATCTTGTCCGCGGCGCGCGCGTACTCGGAAGGGGAGAGTCTCTGGTCCAAAGGGCAGAAGCGCGCCATGTTCCACCTCGCGCGCTACTCGGAAACCCACTCCGAAGATGATTACCAGCGATACCGCGAGGCGATTTCGGTACCGCTTGGCGACGAGAAGGCGCGGGTGGAGCTGGAGAAGCCGGATCCAAACTATACCGTAGTGTGGCAAGGTTTCATCGAAGGGCGGAATCATCCCGACGATATTCCCGGTCTGATCATGCTGTTCCGGCGCTTTCGGCGCCTTGATTTCATGGCGGCGGTCATCGATCTCTGGGCGGAGGGGGACCGGCATATCGCCGAGCTGACCAAGATCGCCGATCAGCTCCATGCGCGCATCGCCTCCGGCCGGACCTCCATGGACAGCGTGCTCCCGTTCCGAGACATGATCCTGGATATCGACACGCGCCTGACGCCCTTGACGGACAAGTTTACGAGCACCCTCGGCGAGGCGACCCGCAAGACCCGGTTCATCCTCCTGCTGGCAAACCTCGCGGTCGCGGGCACCCTGGTCCCGGTGGGCATCTACCTCTCGTACCTGATGGTCCGGCGCAGAGAGGAGGCCGAGCGCGCGCTCAAGCTGAGCGAGGAGCGCTTCAATCTTGCGGTGACGGGCAGCAACGACGGCCTCTGGGACTGGAACATCGAGACCGGCGAGGTCTACTACTCGCCGCGCTTCAAGCAGCTGCTCGGCTACTCGGCGCGGGAAATGGGCGACGACGTGGAGGCATTCAATTCACGCCTGCATCCGGAGGACAGGCCAGCCCACGAGGAGGCGATCGACGGGCACCTGCAGCGTGGCGGCCCCTTCGACATCGAAATGCGGCTGCAGACCAAAGCCGGGGAATACCGCTGGTTCCATTTCCGCGGGCAGGCGCTGCGCACCCCCGCAGGCCGGGCGATGCGCATGGCCGGAGCGATGACCGACACGACCGACCGCCGGCTGACTGCAGCGGAGCTGTTCGCCGAGAAAGAGCGCGCTCAGGTCACGCTGGCATCCATCGCCGACGGGGTAATCACGACCGACATCGACGGCCACGTCGAGTACCTCAACCCCGTCGCGGAGGCGCTGACTGGCTGGACAAGCGCTTCGGCGCGGGGGCGGCCGCTGCAGGTCATCGTCAACACGGTCGATGAAACCACGCGCAAGATCACGCCCGACCCGGTCGAAATGGTGTTGCGCGAGGAGCGCACCATCCAGGTTCCGGCCCCCATGCTGCTGATGCGCAGCGACGGCTCGGAAATTCCGATCGTACAGTCAGCCGCTCCGATACGCGCCCGGACGGGCAAGATCATCGGCGTGGTCCTGGTCATGCACGACGTCAGCCGTGAGCGCCAGTACGTCGCCAAGCTCTCCTACCAGGCGAGCCACGACGCGTTGACCGGCTTGATAAATCGCACCGAATTCGAGCGTCGCCTGGCACTCGCGCTCAAGAGTTCGGCGGAACTGAACCGCAACCACGCGGTGATGTATCTCGACCTCGACCAGTTCAAGGTCGTCAATGACACCTGCGGTCACGCCGCCGGCGATCAGCTCATCCGCCAGGTCAGCGCCGTGCTGCTCAAGCGCCTGCGCGAGGGCGATACTCTCGCACGCCTGGGGGGCGACGAGTTCGGCGTGCTCCTCGAGAACTGTCCGCCGGATCACGCGCTGCGCATCGCCGACCAGTTGCGGCAGACCGTCACCGACTTCCATTTCGTGTGGGAGACTCGTTCCTACAGCGTCGGCGTCAGCATCGGCCTGGTGAACATAAAGGACGGCCCGTTCACGCTGGCGGACGTGATGAGCGCGGCCGACGCGGCCTGCTACATGGCGAAGGAAAAGGGCCGCAACCGCGTGCAGTTGTACCACGCCGAGGACAGCGAGCTGTCGGTGCGCCAGGGCGAGATGGAATGGATCAGCCGGCTGCAGAAGGCGCTCAAGGAGGACCGATTCGTGCTCTACGCGCAGGACATCAAGGGCCTGGACGCCGGGCGCGAGCACGGCACGCACTGCGAAATCCTGGTGCGCCTGCTCGACGAGCGCGGCGAGCTGGTGCCGCCGATGGCGTTCATCCCGGCGGCGGAACGCTACAATCTGATGCCCGCGATCGATCGCTGGGTCATTCGCTCCGCGTTCGCCACCATTTCCAGGGAGCAAGCCGAAGGCGGTGCGGTTTTCGAGATATGCGCCATCAATATCTCCGGCGGCTCGATCGGCGACGAGGGCTTCCTCGGTTACGTGCGCGAGCAGTTCGCCCACTTCCCCACGGTACGGCCCCAGTCGATCTGCTTCGAGATCACCGAGACCGCCGCCATCGCCAGGCTCGACAAGGCGACGCACTTCATCGATGAGCTGAAATCGCTCGGCTGCCGTTTCTCCCTGGACGACTTTGGGGCCGGCATGTCCTCGTTTGCCTATTTGAAGCACCTGCCCGTGGATTTCCTCAAGATCGACGGCGGGTTCGTCAAGAACATGGCCGACGACCCGATCGA
>Ga0137403_10002397_pt1 | contig 22961 bp, 23 predicted proteins | sample CZOMad2_1_16fung_FD_122057 | JGI IMG/M metagenome (GOLD analysis project Ga0137403, IMG submission 122057) | Vadose zone soil fungal communities from Angelo Coast Range Reserve, California, USA - CZOMad2_1_16fungal (Hybrid Assembly) | ecosystem: Environmental > Terrestrial > Soil > Vadose zone...
TTTGAATGGTTCCAATGGCTCGCCACGCAATTGGAACGATATTCACCAGGAAAGACCAATCTGGAGATGGGTGCCCACCAGGCTTATGAGGATTGGAAGCCGTAGCAGTTGCGTTCCGTACAGAGATCGCAGAACATTTATCAATGTCTTTCGAGCTAAAGGAAATTATCGCCGCCCGATTGGGTGAAAACTACCAACTGCACGAGCGGCACGTGAACCCGACGCTGGTGGCTGCCCAGCGGGTGATCGGGTTCGATAAGGTCTATGCGCGAGCGGAGGGCGCATACCTGTATGACATGGATAATCAGCCGTATCTGGATTTTTTGAGCGGCTACAGCGTTTTCAACATCGGGCGGAATCACCCGCTAGTGAAACGAGCCGTCCGCGACGTGCTTGATCTCGACCTTCCGAACATGATCCAAATGGATTGCTCGCTTCTGAGTGGTTTGCTTGCCGAAGCAATCATAAAACGCACACCGCCTCATCTGAACGCGGTTTTCTTCTGCAACTCCGGGACTGAAGCGATGGAAGGCGCGTTGAAATTCGCGCGCGCTGCGACCGGCAGGAAGCGGGCGGTCTCGCTCGCGAGCGCGTTTCACGGGCTGAGTCTCGGCGCGTTGTCATTGATGGGTTGCGAAAGTTTTACCGAAGGTTTTGGCCCCCTAATGGAAGGCTTTGATGCCCGTGTGCCGCTTGATGACCTCGAGGCGCTCGATCGCGAACTGCGTTCGCGCGATGTAGCGGCTTTCGTGATTGAAACCGTTCAGGGAAAAGGCTGTCAAACTCCGAAGACCGATTTCTTTGTTCGCGCGCAGGAGCTTTGCCGCAAATACGGAACGCTCCTGATTTCCGATGAAGTGCAGACTGGACTTGGCCGCACGGGAAAGATGTTTGGCGTTGAGCATTGGAATTTGGAACCTGACATCATCACGCTCGCAAAAACTTTGAGCGGCGGCTATGTGCCATGCGGCGCAATCGTGACACGCAGAGACATCTATCAGAAAACATTCAGCCGGATGGACCGTTGCGTTGTGCACTCGACGACGTTCGGCCGGAATAACCTCGCGATGGCCTGCGGACTCGCAGCGCTTGAAGTGATCGACAACGAAAAGTTAATCGAGAACTCGGCGAAGATGGGTGCCCTGTTGATGGAAAAGATCGATGCCCTGCGGGCTAAACATTCGTTCATCAAGGAAGTTCGCGGGAAAGGCTTGATGATCGCCATCGAGTTTCACGAGCCAACCGAGTTCAAGCTCAAGATGGCTTGGAAACTTCTGCACAAGATCGACAAGGTGCTCTTCGCCCAAATGGTTGTGACGCAGATGCTGAGCAAACATCGCATTCTGACCCAGGTAGCAGGTCACGCGATGGACGTGATGAAAATTTTGCCACCGCTCATCATCGGCGAAAAGGAAGTCGACATGTTCGTGAACGCGCTCGATGACGTACTCACTGACTGCCGCAAGTTCCCAGGCCCCATGTGGGAGCTCGGAAATAATTTCGTGCGCGCCGCGCTCGGCTCGCGCAAATCCGCCGAGCCGCGCCCGGTCTCCGCGTAAGCTTTTGCGACTTGCCGCAAGCGCCGCTGAGCTCATTCCGCGAGTTCCTCCTATTGTGAAGCGTCTCGGGTTCTTCTCTAAAGCTGCGCTGATTTTGTGCAAAAGGGACGCACGTGTGAGATCCACGCTGGGGCTGCTTCTAATCCATTAGCATTTATGAAGGCTTACACATTTTCGATTGTCGATCCTCGGTTCGGGGCGTACGGTTTGAGCTCAACCCCAAACACGGAGGATCTATTATGAGCACTGCTGTCGCCGAGGAGAAGAAGACGAAACTAAATCAGCTCGAGCAACTGAAGAACTTCACCAAGGTCGTAGCCGACACGGCCGACTTTGAATCGATCAAGGATTTCAAACCGCAGGACGCGACGACCAACCCCAGCCTTGTGTACGCCGCCACGCAAAAACAACAATACACGCATCTGATTGACGAGGTGCTGGCCGATCGGAAGAACTCAGGTTTGAGTGGCCAGGCACAGATCGAAGATGTTTGTGATCATCTCCTGGTCCAGTTCGGCTGCGACATTCTTGATATCGTGCCGGGACGCGTTTCGACCGAGACCGACGCGCGATTGTCATATGACGTGGAAGGTTCGATGAAGAAAGGGAGGCGATTGATCAAACTCTACGAGGATCGCAAAATTCCGCGCGAGCGGGTATTGATTAAAATCGCATCGACATGGGAAGGATTGAATGCAGCCGAGCAACTGCAAAAAGAAGGGATCCGCTGCAATTTGACGCTGATGTTTTCGCTCGTGCAAGCGGTGCGCGCGGCCGAAGCGAAAGTGCAGCTTATCTCGCCGTTTGTTGGGCGGATTTACGATTGGTACAAGAGAGAATACAAGCGGGACTATACTGGTGCGGAAGATCCAGGAGTGCAGTCTGTTGGGGAAATTTATACGTATTATAAGAAGTTCGGTATCCCGACCGAAGTAATGGGTGCCAGCTTCCGCAACGTCGGACAAATCCGGGAACTGGCTGGCTGCGACTGCCTGACCATTAGTCCCGAGTTGATGAAGGAGCTTTCCGAGTCGACCGACCCGCTCGAACGCAAGCTGGATCCCGAAAAGGCGAAGCAGGCGAAGATCGACAAGCTGGAGTTGGACGAAAAGAAATTCCGGTGGTTGCTAAATGAGAATGCGATGGCATACGAAAAAACGGCCGAGGGAATTCGCAAATTCGCCGTTGACGTGGTGAAGCTGGAAAAGTACGTCGCGTCGAAGCTTTAGCGTCTCTTCCTCTACCTCTGCCTCTTAATCTCAATTGCGGGAAGAGCAGATTAAGACTACGCGGAAGAGGAAGAGTTCGTGTTCAATGTCGTCTTAGTTGAACCGGAGATTCCGCCGAACACGGGCAACATCGGCCGGCTTTGTCTCGCCACGCGATCAACCCTGCATCTGGTCAAACCGCTGGGTTTTTCGCTGGATGATCGAGAATTGCACCGGGCAGGCCTCGATTACTGGGCGGAAGTACGCCTGCAACTCTGGGATTCTTTCGACGCATTGCAGTTCTCTCAGCCGGCGCACTCGCGCTACTTTTTTCTGACGACAAAAAGCAAACGTCCTTATTACGAAGTCAGCTTTCAAAACGACGATTTCTTCGTGTTTGGGCGCGAGACAAAGGGCCTCCCGGAAGATCTACTCGGCGCAAATGTTGATAATTGCATCACGATCCCGATGCACGGGACGCGAAGTCTAAACCTGGCTAACGCCGTTGCGATTGTGTTGTTCGAGGCCGTGCGCCAACAGCGCCAGGGACTGGAGGGCTGGGCGCGATGACCATCGCGTTTTACGGCAGCAAAGGCATCCAAAAACTAACGCTGCACCGTTGAATAAATAAAGTCACCAAACGGTCTATCAACCCACATGAAAAACCTTATGAGAATATTCGTAGTATTAATTTGCAGTCTTGGCCTCGTGACTGTCGGATACAGTGCGCAGCCAGAACAAAGCAAACAAAAGAAGAAGCAGCCGCCAGCGGCGCAGCACGGACGTCCGCCTGCGGCGGGACATGCGCCGGCCGCTGGAGCGGGTCCAAAGAGAACGTCAACGGGAGCCTATCAAGCGAAGAAGGGCCAGGGTCAGGGCCAGACTTCAATGGGAACGCATCAGGGCAAAAAGGGCCAAACCTCGATGGGACCAGGACAGCAGGGTAAGAAGGGCCAGCCCTTTGTGGGACAGCAGGGCAAGAAGGGGCAAGCCTATCAAGGACAAACAGGCAAGCCGGCGAAGGGTGGACAGGTAGCAGGACCGGGCAAGCCGGGCAAACCCGGCAAACCCGGGGAAGCTGGTACGACGGTGGCCGGAAAGACCGCGAAAGCAGGCAAGCCATTTAAGCGGCAGCACTTCAATCTTCCCAAACAGCCAAACACCGCAAAGGCGCCGCCGGCGAAGTTCCAGCAGGGCAGACACATCGAAGGAAGCCAAAACTGGCGCGGGCACCAATATAATGTTTTCCGCAGCTACCACTCAGAGTGGCACGATCAAGGTTGGTGGCACAGCCATTACCCGCGTGTCGTTTTCGCGTTCGGCGCGCCATATTACTGGAACGCCGGTTACTGGTTTCCTGCCTGGGGCTACAACGCCAACGCTTATTATGCCTGGGATGGGCCCATCTATGCTCCCCACAATCTGCCGCCGGATCAGGTAATTGCGAATGTTCAGTCCGCACTACAACAGCAAGGCTATTATCAGGGCGAAGTGGACGGTCTCCTTGGGCCGATCACGCGTGATGCAATTGCGAATTATCAACGCGATCATGGGCTTTATACAACATCCACGATCGATGAGCCGACGCTGCAATCATTGGGAATGGCGTAACAAGTTTTATTAACAGAAAGCCGCCGCGAAACATTTTTCGACGGCGGCTTTTTGCTGGTCGGTCAACTGCGGCAGTCAGCTTTAGAACAGTGCTTATCAAAGCTGCGGCCAAATAAGTAAAAGCTGTACGGAGAAGAAGAACCTATTGGGAATCGCCTGACGACAATTCCCATAGCGCAGTCTGCAATCTGCAGGACAAGCTGATCTTGTGCGATGGCGATCCTGGTGTGAAATAGTTGCTCGTGCAGCAACCTCAGTTAGTCGCCCGCGACATTTATCAGTCGTTTCGAATGGGCTCGCGCCGGATCGAAGTTCTTCGCGGCATTTCTATGCAGGTCGAGCGTAACGAAGCAGTGTTTCTTTCTGGCGCTTCCGGCGCCGGTAAAACGACGCTTCTTTATACATTAGCCGGTCTCGAGCGTCCCGAGTCGGGAACCGTCGAGTTCGAAGGCCGGCGACTATATGGTGGCGGCTCCTCTTCCGAGGCGCGTTTGCGGAATAAAAAAATGGGTTTTGTTTTTCAGGGTTACTTTCTGTTACCTGAACTTACCGCCTGCGAAAACGTCCTGCTCCCGGCAATGATTGGCCGGCGGACAACAAGGCACGAGGCCGAGCAGAGCCTCGCCGCGGTCGGCCTGGCTGATCGCATAGACCATTTGCCAGCAGAGCTTTCAGGCGGGGAACAGCAGCGCGTCGCCATCGCGCGGGCCTTAACGAACGATCCCGACATCATTTTTGCAGATGAACCGACTGGAAATCTCGATTCGAAAACAGGCGACACGATTATGGATCTTTTGTTAAATCTCGCACGCGATCGGAACAAGACTCTCCTTGTCGTCACGCACGACCTTCGTCTGGCAACACGCGGCGATCGGCAATTGCACATGATGGATGGCGTACTGCAGTGAGTGACACAGCGAAGCAAAACATCTCTGTTGGTTCTCGCGTGCGATCAGTTCGCAAAATGAAATGTTCAGAGGTTCTTCACTTCGTTCAGAATGACGTTATCAAATTACCTTGTCGCGCTTTCCATTTTGTCGCTTGAATTGCGCACTCAAACATCAGAGATTTTGTTGCCATTATGAAAACGACTGATGCAGCGGTATTAGACGAACCGAAAATTCATGAGCCTACTGCGGACGCAGTAGTTGAACCGGCAATTGAACGTCGCCCCACGCCTACGGCGGTGGGCGTCAAGGACGCGAAGATTTACATCGACGGAAAATTTTACTCCGAAGCGGACGCCAAAATTTCTGTGTTCGACCATGGCCTCCTGTACGGCGACGGAATTTTTGAGGGGATTCGTTTTTACAATGGCCGTGTTTTCCGGCTTGGAGAACATCTCGATCGCTTGTGGGATTCGGCTCGGTCGATCTGCCTGGAAATTCCAATGACCAAGGAGGAAATGACGGAAGCGCTCCTCGAGGCAATTCGGCAAAATCATCTGCGAGACGGTTACGTTCGGCTGCTGGTCACGCGCGGGATTGGCAATCTGGGCTTAAATCCGATGCAATGTAAATGGCCGAGTGTGATTATCATTGTGGCAGCGATCACTCTTTATCGTGAAAACCTTTATCGAAAGGGATTGACGATCGTGACATGCGCAACGCGCCGCTGTAGTCCCGCTGCGCTCAATCCGGCCGTCAAGTCCCTCAATTATTTGAACAATGTCATGGCACGACTGGAAGCGAATTTGGCTGACGCGGACGAAGCGCTGATGTTGAATGACGCGGGCAACGTTGCCGAATGCACGGCGGACAACGTTTTCGTTGTGAAGCACGGTCAAATTGTAACGCCACCTGTGACTGCAGGCGCGCTCCGCGGCATTACCCGTTCGGTAGCGTTTGAGATCGCCACCGAACTCGGCTTCAAAACGTTGAAAGCGGAAATTACACGTCACGATGTTTACACTGCCGATGAATGTTTCCTCACAGGAACGGCTGCCGAGATTATTCCCGTGGTTAAAGCCGATGGGCGCCTGATCGGCAATGGAAAACCCGGCCCGATCACTACGCGCATAATTGCGCGCTTCCGAGAAATAACACGCGAAACGGGCACACCGATTTTCGCCGAGCATTGAGCAAAGCCATTTCTGAGGCAGAAGATGTCGCGGAAACATTCGGGTTGAATGTTTCCAAATTTTCAGGGTCTAATTAACCGAGATGTTGTGCGACGTTTGCAAATGCAATGATGCGACGGTCTTCCTGACACAGATTCTGGAAGGCAAGATGCACAAGGTGAATCTGTGCGAAGCCTGCTCGAAAGAAAAAGGTGTGCAGGATCCTACGAGCTTTGCTCTTGCCGATTTGCTGCTGGGCATCGGAGCAGCAGAAGAGATCGAAAAGGGAGCAGCGAGCCAAAAATGTCCGGTCTGCGGTTTTAGTCAGGCTGATTTCAAAAAAACTGGGCGCCTGGGATGCAGCGAATGCTACGTCACGTTTGCGGAAGGTCTCACCTCTCTGTTGAAGGCAATGCATAAAGGCACCGAACATGTGGGGAAATTACCGGAACGCGCGCAGCGCGCCACGGCGCTGAGCCACCGGATGCGCGCGTTGAACGAGAATCTACAAAAGGCCGTTGCGGACGAGAACTACGAAACGGCTGCCTCGTTGCGCGATCAAATTAAACAGCTCGAAAGCGATCTCTCCAATTCGCCATGAAATTTTCAAACATGCTCGCTAGTGCTGGAGAATGGCTGCGCGGTGAAGGCCCGCATCACGAAATTGTAATCAGCAGCCGGGTGCGGCTCGCTCGCAATCTGCGCAGCCGTGCTTTTCCCGGGTGGGCTAAGAAAGCGGAACGCAACTTAATCCTGGAGCTGGTCAGGTCACATGTGGAAGCGCTTCCGGAAATGCAGGAGTCATGCTCCGAAAGCTTGCAGGAGCTGTCGGCCTTGGACCGCCAGGTTTTGGTAGAACGTCATTTGATCAGTCGCGAGCATGCCGCCAAAGGTGGGGGGAGCGCTGTGGTAGTGAATCGCCGGCAAACGGTCAGCATCATGATCAACGAAGAAGATCATTTGCGGATGCAATCGATTCGATCGGGACTCCAGTTGAAGCAGGCTTTCAAGCTTATCGACAAGATCGATAGCGCGCTCGAGAGCAAACTGGATTTCGCTTTCGATCCGCGACTGGGATATCTGACCGCGTGCCCCACGAACGTCGGGACCGGCATGCGCGCTTCCGCGATGCTTCACTTGCCAGGGCTCGTCCTGAGCGACCTTATTAATCAAGTAGTTCAAGCGGTGAGCAAAATCGGTCTCGCCGTCCGCGGGCTTTACGGCGAAGGGACCGAGGCAATGGGCAACCTCTTTCAGATTTCAAATCAAACCACCCTCGGTGAGAAAGAAGACGAGATTATCAATCGCCTGACCAAGGTGATTGAAACCATCATCGAAAAGGAGCATGACGCGCGTCAAATTCTGCTCCAGAAAAAGCCGAACACGCTTTGTGACCAGATCGGTCGCGCCTATGGGGTTTTGACGTACGCGCACGCAATGGCCTCGAAAGAGGCGCTCAACTTACTCTCGGTCATGAAACTTGGGATGGACCTGGGCGCGTTTCCAGAAGACCAGCGCCTGCAGATCGATGAATTGTTTATTGAGACACAGCCGGCGCACTTGCAAAAGAGCTCTCAACAAAAACTGAACGCCGAAGAACGCGATCATTTGCGGGCTCAAATCATCCGTGACCGTTTGAAACTCTTTCCCAAACCTGATATTAGTAAGATGGCAAGGGAGTCGGGCAACGGTTCGACGACTGCGCCATCGAACAATGAATAATTTCACACCGCGTGCTCAACAGGTCTTGGCGCTTGCTCGCAAGGAAGCTGACCGGTTTAACCACAACTACGTCGGCACCGAGCATCTGCTTTTAGGACTGATCAAGCTGGGGCAAGGCGTTGCGGTGAACGTGCTGCAAAAGATGGGTCTCGATCTCGAGACCGTCCGCATGGAAGTGGAAAAACAGGTCGGCTCGGGACCGGAGACCAAGATTGTCGGGAATGTTCCCTACACGCCACGAGTCAAAAAAGTATTGGCGCTCGCGGGCAAAGAAGCCAAGGCACTCAATCATTCCTACGTTGGCACGGAACACATTTTGCTCGGGCTGCTGCGCGAAGGCGAGGGGGTCGCTGCCAGAGTGCTCAAGAGTCTCGAACTCGATATCGAGCGCACGCGCAACGAGATTCTCAAAGAGCTCGATCCAAACTTCACGCCGTCTGAATCAGAGCAGGAAGGTGGCGAACCGGCGAAGAAAGACATCAAGACTCCAGCACTTCGCGCATTTGGCCGCGATCTGACTGAGTTGGCGAGGAAAGGCGAGCTCGATCCGGTGATTGGCAGGCACAATGAGATCGAGCGGGTGATTCAAGTGCTTTGCCGGAGGACGAAGAACAATCCGGTGTTGATCGGTGAAGCTGGCGTCGGCAAAACGGCCATCGCGGAAGGATTGGCGCAGGAGATTTCAAACGGCAACGTGCCCGAATTGTTGAGCGACAGGCGGGTGATCACCCTCGATCTGGCGTTAATGGTCGCCGGAACAAAATATCGCGGTCAGTTCGAAGAACGGATCAAAGCCGTTATGGACGAAATCCGCCGCTCGAAAAACGTGATTCTTTTCATCGACGAATTGCACACGATCGTTGGAGCTGGTTCGGCCGAAGGGGCGATGGACGCCTCGAACATTATCAAACCGGCGCTGAGTCGTGGTGAATTGCAATGTGTCGGCGCGACCACGATGAACGAATACCGCAAGTATATCGAGAAAGACGCAGCGTTGGAGCGGCGTTTCCAAACGATAAAGGTCGATGCGCCCACGGTTGATGAAGCCATTCAAATCTTGAAAGGTCTCCGACCCAAGTACGAGGCGCACCACAAAGCAAAACTCACCGATGAGGCGCTGGAGACCGCCGTCAGATTTTCTGATCGATATATCACGGGACGATTTCTTCCCGACAAAGCAATCGATGTAATGGATGAGGCCGGTGCGCGTGCACGGATCAACTCCATGACGCGGCCCCCCGATGTAAAGGATATCGAGAAAGAGATAGAAGAAATTCGGTTGGAAAAGGAAGGCGCTATCAAGGCGCAGGATTTCGAAAAGGCCGCAGCCCTTCGCGACAAGGAGAAGCAAACCAAGGAAAAGCTCGACGCCATTCTCAACAAGTGGCGCGAGGAGCGCGAAGAAAAAGAAGTTGTGGTGACGGCCGACGATATGATGCACATCATTTCGAAGGTCACCGGCGTTCCACTTCAGCGAATGGAGCAGGAGGAAACACAAAAACTCCTCATGATGGAGAGCGAGATGAAGCAGCGCGTCATTGGTCAGGACGAAGCGGTCACTGCCATCAGCAAGGCTTTGCGCCGCTCGCGCGCGGACCTAAAAGATCCGAGGCGCCCGATCGGTTCATTTGTCTTTCTCGGCCCGACAGGCGTTGGCAAAACCTATCTCGCGCGCACTCTTGCGGAGTTCATGTTTGGTGACGCTGATGCGTTGATTCAAATCGACATGTCGGAGTACATGGAAAAATTCACCGCGTCGCGTTTGATCGGGTCGCCGCCCGGGTATGTCGGTTATGAAGAGGGTGGACAACTTTCTGAAGCCGTGCGACGCCGGCCGTACTCGGTTGTGCTTTTTGATGAGATCGAAAAGGCGCATCCCGATGTGATGCATTTGCTGTTACAGATTCTTGAGGACGGCAAAATTACCGACTCGCTGGGGCGGAAGATCGATTTCCGGAACACAATTATCATCATGACTTCCAATGTAGGCGCCGACTTGCTGAAAAAGCAGACCGTCATGGGCTTCGGCGCGCCGATGGAAGGACACGACTACGATTCGATGCGCGACAAAATTCTCGATGAAACAAAGCGCGTCTTTAAACCCGAGTTTCTCAACCGACTGGACGAGACCATTGTCTTTCATTCGCTCGGCAAGCCGGAGCTATTGCGCATTGTTGATCTGGAAGTAGACAAAGTGCTCGCGCGCATCAAAGCGAAGGAAGTCCACATTGAGTTGAAGCAAAGCGCGAAGGAATTCCTCATCGAAAAAGGATACGATCCGCAGTATGGAGCGCGCCCTATGCGCCGCGCTGTGGAACGTTTTCTCGAAGATCCGCTCGCGGAAGAATTGCTGCGGGGTAACGTCAAACCCGGCGACAGAGTCGAGGTTGTGGACGTCGACGGGAAGCTGGCGTTCCAGGTTCCCGAATCGCAACAAAGCAGCGCAGCTGCGTCGGCGAGCTAAGGGCGTTAAACGTCAGGCCCGCGGATGCGCGTCCGCGTAGGCTTTCTTCAGCCGTTCGACCGTCACGTGAGTGTAGATTTGGGTGGTCGACAGACTGGCGTGGCCGAGCAGTGCCTGGACACTGCGCAGATCGGCGCCGCGGTCCAGCATGTGCGTGGCGAAACTATGCCGCAACTTGTGCGGACTGATCGAAATTGGAATTGACGTGTGGCGCACATAGCGTTTCAACACCAACCAGATCGAGCGCGCGGACAGTCGCTTTCGCGCCTTGTTTATGAACAGCGGGTCGGCATGGACATTAGCCGCGGCGCGATAGCGTGAGATCGCTTCTAATGCTGGCAAGCCCACAGGGCAGACGCGTTCCTTGCGGCCTTTGCCGAAAACGCGCACAGACTCCGTATACAGATCGACATCGGCAACATTGAGCGAAGCCAGCTCGCTCAGTCGCAAGCCGCTGCTGTAGAACAATTCCATAATGGCAACGTCACGCAGCGGCATCCAGGATGGTGCGGCGCGGTTCTTCTTCTCGCGCGTGGGAGCGGCGAGAAGCTCCTCAACCTGCTGGCGGGTGAGAACCAGCGGAAGCTTTTTTTCCATTTTTGGCAATTGAACGTCTCGCACAGGATTGCCTCGCAACCGTTTTCGAGCTGCGAGAAACTGATAAAAGGTGCGCAACGCGGAGAATTGCAGTCGCACATAAGAACGCGCCTGGCCGTGCTTCATGAGTGCAAAGAGATAATCGCGAAAATTCTCGGATGTGCATTTTTTCCACGGCGTTTTGCTTGCCGCGCCGAAAGCAGTGAGTGCCTTGCGGTATGCCTTGAGCGTACGCGGCGACGCATTTCGCTCATCTGCGAGGTAGCGCAGGAATTCTTCGACGAGAGGGTCGCGGTCCACCAGTGCGCCAGCAGCCCTTGTCATCGAAAATGACGAATGACGAATGACGAATGACGAAGGAAGCCCGAAATCCGAACGACTAAATAATTCCCTGAACCCGCGTACGTGGTTGGGTTTGCTGCTTCGTACTTCGTCATTTGGGTTTCGTCATTTCATTCGGGTTTTTCCACGACGTAACGAAGATCCGTAACGCTGGCGTTACCGCGGAATTGACTTTTGAAAATTGGCGGCGGGTTGGGGGAAATTAGTTCGTAGCCCTTCAAGACAAATTCGGGATAAATTCCGTTGCTCGCAGGCTCATAGACTTTGTCGCCGCTGAAATTGCCGTAGAGTTTGTATTCGTAATTGTTGTCGCTCCCGAACTCGAGCCGTTCGCGGTCCGGCGCAAGCTTCTGTTTTTCATTTAACATTACCAGCTCTGCTGTACTCCAGGGCTGACCGGGCTTCCGAATGTACCCCCAGAATTTGTAATCGGGCTTATAATAGCGGCGACCAATAAAATAATCGCCGGTCGGCTCGGCCGCGATGTGTTGCACCATCTCGATTCTTGCTTGCTGAATTCCCTGGGGGACGGTTTCACAACCCCCGAGGATCACCGCGCCCAACAACAGATTCCCTGCGAACAACAACTGAGTGGCGCGTCTCATTCTTTTGATGGGCTTCTTTTATCGCAGCTTTCCGCAACGCGCAATTGCAAGCTCCTTCGGATACAATTGGTAGTTCGAATTATGCTACTCCGAAAAACAACAACGTGTTTCGTCATTCGGATTTACGGTTCGGCTCAGCATTCGACATTCGTGCACTGCCGCGTATAAAGAAACGTTAAACAGGGAAGCAAAGTTCGTGTTTTACACGGCTTCGTTATTTACCGTTTATCGGTCAGTCCCTGACTGATCAACTGAGTTGCTAATGGTCCGATTTTTCAACACTCTGGGCGCGCCGCTGCTCTCGTTTGTTCAATACCTGGGCGAGATCGTGTTGCTGGCAGCCGACACCTTTCGTTCCATTTTCACGCACAAGCTCCGATGGAAATTATTCCTCAACCAGGTTGTCGAGGTGGGATTGCTTTCGCAGCTCGTGGTCATAATTACCGGGGCGTTCACTGGTGCGGTGTTCTCGGCACAAACATTTTTCCAATTTAACAAGCTGGGAATGGGCTCCGCTGTGGGCGCGGTAGTTTCGGTCTCGCTGTGCCGCGAGCTCGCGCCGGTTCTGACGGCTCTGATGGTGGCTGGACGAGTCGGCGCCGCGATGTCTGCCGAGATCGGCACGATGAAAGTCACCGAGCAAATCGATGCTTTGCGCGCGCTGGCGGTTTACCCGGTTGATTACTTAGTCGTGCCGCGCGCGCTGGCCATGATGGTCTCGATGCCGCTGCTGGTGGCGGAGTGCATCGCCGTTGGCATCGCCGCCGGTTATCTCGTGGCGATTTTCATGCTCGACATTAACGGCACTTACTACATGGCGAACATGGTGAAGTGGACGCGCAGTCGCGACATCATCATGGGGCTCTCAAAAGCGTTCTGTTTCGGAATCCTCATCGTGTTTATCAGTTGTCAAAAAGGATTGACCACACACGAAGGCGCGGTTGGCGTAGGTCGCGCCACCACTGAGGCGGTCGTCAACTCATCGCTCGCGGTTCTGATCTGCAATTTTTTCCTCACCATGATGTTCAACATTATTTACCCGGCTGGGTATCAGTGATGCTGCGCAGTTGAGACTTGCAGACTGAGAGTCGAGAGTTTGAGCGTGCGATGATCGAAGCGCCTCCATCTCCAAAAATGTCCACAGAACCTCAACTGGGTTCGGATGATTCCTCGCCCATGATCGCCTTGCGTTCGTTGCGAAAGACAATCGAGCAGCAGAAAATTTTGCGCGGCGTCGACCTTGAGATCAGCAGCGGTGAGACGCTGGCCATCATTGGGCGCAGCGGCGCTGGCAAGAGCGTTTTGCTGAAGCACATGGTGGGGTTGATGGAGCCCGACGCCGGTGAAATTTGGGTCCAGGGCCAAAACATCATTGGCCTGAACGAGCGCCAGCTTGGGGCGATTCGCAAAAAGGTCGGCATTCTCTTTCAGGGTGGCGCGCTTTTTGATTCCATGACGGTTGAAGGCAACATTGCTTTTCCGTTGCGCGAAGCCGGCGAACGCGATCCGAAAGTTTTGCGCTCAAAAGTTAGTGAGATGCTTGAGGTGATGGAAATGGAAGGGCAGGAAGATAAGATGCCGGAGAGTTTGAGCGGTGGGATGAAGAAACGGGTCGGCTTGGCGCGCGCCATCATTCGCCGGCCGTTGTGTGTGTTGTACGATGAGCCCACAGCCGGTCTCGATCCCGTAGTGGCGGATAGCATCAATCGATTGATCCGCCGACTGCAAAAGCGCTTCGGAATGACCAGCGTCGTTGTCACCCACGATATGAAAAGCGCGTTTGATGTGGCCGACCGAATCGCCTATCTGCATGAAGGCCGGATTTATTTTAACGGAACGGCGAATCAACTTCAGCAATCGACCGATCCATTCATTCAGGATTTCCTCCTCGGCCGATCTGACGGTAGAGGCGATTGACCTCAATTGCCTGCAGCCTCGGGATTCGAATGTGAAAGGCGGTTCGGGCGAGCCGCCCCCTAACCTTGCGAAAATCAGCAGCAACATCGACAATAAATACTCAAGATGAACCGGCACGAGCGAGGTTTGGAATTTAAGGTTGGCATTTTTGTTTTTCTGGGGTTGGCGATGCTAGGCGCGCTGGTCGTCCAATTCGGCAGATTGGGAGAAGGTGTTAAGACATACTATCAGCTCACTATTCGCTTTAACGATGCCAGCGGATTGTTGAAAGGCTCCGATGTCCTGCTCGCTGGCGCGAGAATCGGAAAGGTGTCAGGGGGTCCGCGTCTGGTTCGAGAAGGTGATGGCGTGGCTGTGCCGCTGAAAATTTATGATTACGTTAAGGTTCCTGAGGGGACCAAGTTCAGCGTCGGAAGTTCCGGGTTGCTTGGCGATCGGTTCGTAAATGTAACGATCCCGCCCGGACCGGTGAAGGCGTATCTGCCGCCGAATGCTTATGTCAATGGCGCACGCGAAACCGGCATCGACGATCTCACCCGCTCAGGGGGCGCGCTCGTGAACGATCTCCGCGGTACCGTGCAAAAGATCGACACAACCGTTGACCGTCTCAATCAAGACACGCTTTCCCCAGCGAACATGGAAAACCTGAAATTGAGCATGGAACATTTGAACCAGGCCACCGGCGCGTTGGCGCAATCTTCCAAGAAGTTGGATGGAGTGGTTGAGCAGGCGGATTCCGCGATGGCTTCAGCAAAAAAAGCTGCCGACGGTTTGCAGAACGCGATTGGCGATACGCGCAAGGTGCTGCGCAGCGCCACACAAGGAAAAGGCATCGTGGCAACGCTGCTGAATGATCAAACGTTGGCGAACGATCTGCACGCGCTAGTCACCAATCTGCGAACGCACGGCGTCTTGTTTTACCGCGACAGCGCCGCAACCGCTCAGTCGAAGCCCACGGAACAAACCAAACCAGCCCGCCAATCTCGAGGCCGCTGAGTCTCATCGCGATCGCGCATCTCTAAAATCCTTCGGGCGGATTTCCCGAAGATTTCGGAGTGCGACGAGTCCTCGTGTCGCTTTCGAAAGATGGGAGCCCCACCATACAATTTGGTTCATTCTTAACTTGTCGCACGCAACCGCCTGCGCACTTCCTCCTCGGTCAAGCCATCGATGCGGACTAGTTTGTGGCGTGATTTCTGGCCGCGTTCCAATACGATTGCGCGGTGAGAGATATTCAATTCTTCGGCCAGAAAACGAATCAGTGCTGAATTTGCCTTCCCTTCAACAGCTGGCGCTCGCAATTTGATATTGATCGCGCGACCGTGCTCCCCGACGACTTTGTCGATTTTGGCATTTGGCACAACGTGAACGTGGAGCGTCGTCATCGATTCAATTCAATTGGCGATCAGTATCCATTCCAGTTCTGCTCGACAAATTTACGAAGGTTGCCAAAAAATCGAAGCCATGAAACTCCGGTATCTCTATTTTGGCTTTTGTTTGCTTGGGCTTCTATTGCCCTACTCGCAATTCATTCCGTGGCTGTGGGAACATCACGCGCTGAATATGTCGCTATTCGTTCGCGATTTGTTCGCCAACCGCATCAGTGGATTCTTTGCCCTGGATGTTATTGTCTCCGCAATCGTTCTGATTTTTTTCATTCAAACCGAAGGGAGGCGTTTAGGAGTGCGCCTTCTTTGGTTGCCGACTTTCGCTGTCTTGCTGGTTGGCGTTTCGCTTGGATTGCCACTATTTCTTTACCTACGGCAACTTCAGCTGGATCGAACCCCGCAATTCGGAAAGGCATTGTGAAAGATGACCGCAGATGATTTTCGCAAACTCGCTCTCAGTTTCCCGGAAGCGATTGAATCGGCGCACATGCATCATCCTGATTTCCGTGTGCGCGGGAAAATCTTCGCGACGCTGGGATATCCCGGCAACGATTGGGCAGTCGTAAAACTGACGCCCGACGAACAAAAACGTTTTATCCAAAGTGATCCGAAAGTCTTCCACCCGGTGAAGGGCGCCTGGGGCCGGCGTGGAAACACCAACGTCTACCTGCCTGCGGCGAAGATCGACAGCTTGCGGGAAGCTGTCGCCGCGGCTTGGCGCAACACCGCACCGAAACGACTGTCCGAGATTGTTTAGCGCAAGCCGACAGCCTCGCGAACCCGCTGCATAACCTGGTCGGCAATTTCGTTTGCGCGCTTTGCGCCGCGCGCGAGGACGTCGTCGATGTAGGCTTTGTCGTTTAGAATTTCTTCGCGGCGTTTGCGCATCGGCGCGAAATATTCCCACACTTTTTCGAAGAGTTGCTTCTTGAAATCGCCATAACCGGTGCCGCCCTTTAGAAATCGTTCGCGCATGTCGGCGACTTCTTCCTTGGACGCGACCAGCGAATAGAGTTTGAAAATTGTCGAGCTCGCCGGCTCTTTTGGCGCCTCCACGGACGTGGAATCAGTGACGATACTCATCACGCGTTTTCGCATTTCCTTTTCATCGCCAAAAATATCGATGTTGTTGCCGTAGCTCTTGCTCATTTTCTGGCCATCGATTCCCGGCACGGTTTCAGTCGCGGGCCGGATACGCGCTTCCGGCAACTTGAAGATCCGCCCGTCCGGCTCGGACTGGCCGTATGTTTCGTTCATCTTTACAGCGAGATCGCGGGTCATTTCGATATGCTGTTTTTGGTCTTTGCCAACGGGCACGATGTCGCTGTCGTAAATCAAAATGTCCGCGGCCATCAGCACCGGATAATTGAACAGTCCAACGGTAGGGGAAATGCCGCGGGCGAGTTTGTCTTTGTACGAGTGCGCACGCTCGAACAGTCCCATCGGCGCCACCGTCGATAGAATCCACGCTAACTCCGTCACCTGCGGCACGTCTGAGTGCCGAAACAGCGTTGCCCGCTCGGGATCGAGCCCGCACGCCAAAAAATCAAGCGCGACGCGTCGACTGTTCGTGCGCAAAGCTGCGGCATCGCGCAGAGTCGTGAGCGCATGATAGTCGGCGATAAAATAAAGCGCGTCGCCCTCGGCTTGCAGCGCAACGGCCGGCTGCATCATGCCAAAATAATTGCCGATGTGCAGAGCCCCGCTGGGCTGAATACCGGATAAAATGCGCATGGGATTAACTAACTAAATGACGAATGCCGAATGTCGAATGACGAATCAATGTCGAATTTCCGTACCAAGGCAAAGTCCGGCATGTGTTTTCGCCTTTGTGATTTGCCGTGACTTCCTGCTGGCAAACTTGAGCGGTAACCAGTAGAAGAAATGCGCTATGGCGGCTAAAGGTTCCCATCCCGTTTCGGTCGTAACTGGCGGTGCCGGTTTTCTCGGCTCGCATTTGGTCGATCGATTACTGGCAGAAGGTCACCGCGTCATTGCCATCGACAATTTGATCACCGGTAACACCGCGAATGTTGGACACCTCGCCGGCAACGAAAATTTCCGGTTCATCGAACACAATGTCTCCAATTTCATTTTCCTGCCGGAAGAGAAGATCGATTACGTTTTTCATTTCGCGTCACCAGCCAGCCCGATCGACTATCTCGAGCTCCCGATCCCAACTCTTAAAGTGGGCGCACTCGGAACGCATAACACGCTCGGCCTGGCCAAGGACAAAAACGCTTCGTTCATTCTCGCCTCAACGTCGGAGGTGTACGGCGATCCCCTCGAGCATCCTCAAAAAGAAGATTACTGGGGGAATGTCAATCCGATTGGGCCACGCGGTGTTTACGATGAGGCGAAACGTTTCGCCGAAGCGATGACGATGGCGTATCACCGCTATCACAGAGTGGACACAAAAATCGTGCGCATCTTTAACACCTACGGTCCGCGAATGCGCTTGCGCGACGGGCGCGTCGTCCCGGCGTTCATCGGACAGGCCCTGAGTGGCCAGCCGCTCACCATTTTCGGAGACGGCTCGCAGACGCGCTCATTCTGTTACGTATCCGATTTGATTGATGGAATTTTCAAACTGGCCATGAGCAGCTTTCACGATCCGGTCAACGTGGGTAATCCACGCGAGATGACAATTAAGCAGTTCGCCGACGAAATCATTCGCATCACGGAGACAAAATCGGCGATCGAATACAAACCATTGCCTGTGGATGATCCGAAAGTGCGCCAACCAGATATTTCCCGGGCGAAGGAAGTCCTCGCCTGGGAGCCACGCGTGGCCTTCGAGGAGGGAATCAAAAAGACGATCGACTATTTTAGAGAGTCGTTGAACCGTTAAATCGTTACTGCAGTTGGGGCTCCGTAAGATTTTGCTGGCGTTTGTGCAGGTTTCGTTATGAATTGCTGCATGATAAGACGTGCGCTTGCCGTCGCTGTGGGGTTATTCGTTGTTTGTTTTTGCCTCGAAGCGCAGCAAGCAAAGCTGCCGCGAGCAACCGAAGCTCGGTCGGTCGCGTCCAAACACGCGCAGCCAGCTGGCGCGTGGGATGCTTCTTTTGGGCTGAGTCTTCATCAGCCGAAAATTTTCAGCGCGAAGGATAGTTCGATTCTGTTTAATAAAGGTCCGGTAGGTGCGTGGACGGATGGTGGCCGACTGGCCAGCGAGAGGGCATTTGCAAGCATCAGCATGGGATCGTTCGAACTGCCCCCGGCGCCGTATTTCGCTCCGGATGCTTTCACGTCCACATCTGCAAAGAAAGCGAGCGCGATTTCCCGTCCGCAATCCGAAAACTTTGGGACGGACGGCAAGGATTTCGACGGCGAGATGTTGTCGCCATCGGACCGTATCTATTACGGTGGGGAGATCGGTTTTTTATACGGTCATGGCACGGGCAAAGGCAGCGGCGACCTGATAGATACGTATATTTTTGGTCAGGTCGGCAATGACCATTTCCAGATTACGGCCGGCGCTGAGTATGAGGAGTGGAGCGGACATATGCCGCGGTTTCGCTCATTCCCTGTTTCAAGATAATTCTCCAGTCTGAAACCCTGGCGCGAAGGTGAAACGTGTTGTCAGCAACACGTTAGTGCATCCAAAGCGGGTTTCCGTGTCACCTTTTTGACTCCGTTCCTGAGGAAACTCACGCATTGGCGTTGCGTGATTGTTCTTCAACAAATCACCTCGCAACTCCAATAGGAATGTTTGCACCGATCTTTTCGATTGAAGTTGCCGGTCGGTCCTTCCTAGAATGGCCGGGAATCAAGACCGGAGGTTTCCATTGAGCCTGCTGGCCGGAGTCGTTTCAACGGATTAATAGCAATGTCGGCTCGAAAACTCGCTGCGGATAAATTGCTGTGGGAACCGCTCGGACGCTGGAAACGTTCGAGTCCTGAATTAGGTCACATTCAATTCCTGAAGACGGTGCCGTTTTTTGACCGACTCTCGAATCGGCAGCTCAAAAGTGTTTCTGCTATCATGTTTGAACGCACCTATGAGACCGACGAATCAATTTTTGAGGAGGGACAACCGGGTGCCGCGCTATTTTTAATTTTGGATGGCAAAGTAGCGGTTGAGATCTACCGTGAGGCTGGAACGACGCGTCTGGCTGTTTTGGAGACGGGTGCCTTTTTCGGCGAAATGGCGTTGCTCGATGACACGCCGCGTTCTGCCAACGTGCGGGCTTTGGAACGGACTCGGACGCTGGCGCTTTATCGCAACGACCTTAACGCGCTGGTTGATCGAGATGCGAAAACGGCCTGCCAAATTTACCGTTCGCTTGCGGGGATGATTGGCGATCGCCTTCGTTCGACCAATGAATTGGTGCAGATGAAAATTCCTGCCGACGAAATCGCATTGGGATGAACAACGGTCAGGACTTCGAAGTAAAAGAGCGAGAACGCCAAATTCGGCGCAAAATCTTTTATCTCACGTTTGCGGTGCTCGGGTTGATTTTAGGAGGGTTCCTGGTCTGGAAATTAAGCGGTCTGATTCTGCCGATCATAGTGGGGGGCTTGCTGGCGTTCTTGTTTCGGCCAGTGAAAGAGCGCTTTAGGATCCGATGGTTGCCTCACGAGCTTCAGGTTCTGTGTTCGTTCGCGGCGATTGGCGTTGCCCTGTTCTTCGCCTTCAATACTCTTCGCAAACACATTCCCGACGAAGAGCAGAAGCTCGAATTCAGGGTTCGCCTGCAATACAAGCTGAATGAGAAATACCGGCAGTTGGTAGCGAAGTCACCGGAGGGAAAATCAAACGCGGTGGTACCGTTAATTGAAAAAGAAGTTGGCCCGGTGATGGACAAGATAAACAGGGCACTCGAACTCAAGCCGGAAGAACGCGATCTGTTTCTGAAATATTGCGCTGGATACAACGGGAAACCTCCCGTTGAGAAGAAATTCTTTGATTACTTTCGGGCGAACCAAAATGCCGGGCGGTATGTGATTCCAGAAAAACCGCCGACCGAAGCCGTGCCCCCCAGCACGGCGGTTGCGGCCGCTTCCACCTCGCCAACGCCCGCCGAGGAAGGCACGAGTCTGGAGAGCAAATTGTCCGCATGGATGTTGGCTCCGTTGATTTTTTTCTTTCTCGGTTTCGACAATGGTCAAATCCGCCGTTTTTTCATTAGTCTGGTTCCCAATCGCTACTTTGAGTTGTCGCTGACCGTTCTTGACAGACTCGATGAAGCCATCGGCAACTATTTGCGCGGGACGCTAACCGACTGTTTTCTAGTCGCTCTTACTCTTACACTGGGTTTGATCCTCCTTGGGATCCCTGTGGGGATCGCCATAGCAATCGGCATCGTTTCCGGGCTTTCGAGCGCCATCCCGTTTCTGGGCACGGTCATCGCTCTGGGGATTGGCGTTGGTTATGCGTTGATAGCAGAGAACATCAGGCCGCTGATTCCCGGTCTGAACCCGAATGATCTGGCACTCTATGTCGTGATTCTGATCATAATCACGCGTGTACTGGAGGACGTGGTGTTTCAACCGTTTGTCCTTGGCAGCGCGGTGAACGTTCATCCACTGGTGGTGATCATCGCGATAGTCAGCGGCTCTCTCATAATGGGTTTGTGGGGCATGCTTTTCGCGATTCCCGCGGTGGTTGTGGTCAAAACTGCGGTCACGACGTTCTTCAAGGAGCTAAAGGATTACCGCATTATTTGATGGAGCTTCCCGACCTCAAGGCATCAGGTCATTTCACCTGCGAGACAGGTCCAGGTATCGGTGAGATTCGTCTGTTTTGCATGTTTGAGATTTGCGTGTTGAAATTTGGTTTGGGATTTGGGAATTGGCAGTTTAGAGCTTAGGCCATGCCCGCACCGGCGCGTCTCATTACTCTTAATATCGGGTCGCAAACCATCGGTCTGGCGGAATTTCGGGCGCAGGACCAGGGCGGGCTGGTGTTGCTGAATTATCGTTTCCGCGAAACGCCGTTTGATCCTGCAAGTGGAGAGCGCCGTGACGCCCATGATGCGCTGCACGAAACGGCTGTCACCTTGCGAGGAATGATGCAGGAAATACACATTAATCAGGGCGAGGTAAACTACGCTGTTCCTGCGCAATCGGTTTTTACACGCTTTGTCAAACTACCCGGTCTCGATGCGGAAAAGATCCACAAAGTCATTTCATTCGAGGCGCAGCAAAATGTTCCATTTCCGATCGACGAGGTGGTTTGGGATTATCAACTAGTCGGAGGCGGTATGGGCGAACAGATTCAGGTCGTCATTGTTGCGATCAAGCGCGATCTGCTCGACGAGATCAATAATGTCGTGGAAGAAACCGGGCTGCGGACCAACATCGTCGATATGGCATCCATGGCCCTGTACAATACATTTTGTTACAACTACACTGGTCTAAATGGCTGCTCGCTGCTGGTGGATATTGGCGCGCGCACGACCAACGTTCTCTTCATCGAGGCCGGACGAATGTTCTCGCGCAGTCTCCCGATTGGCAGCAGCGCGATCACTGCTGCAATTGCCAAGGAATTCGGGGAATCGTTTGCCGCAGCGGAAACTCGCAAGAACCGGGACTGCTTTGTCGCTTTGGCGGGCGCTGCCGAACCTACGGACGCCAACGTTGCGCGCGTCTCGAAGATCGCGCGCAGCAGCATGACCAGGCTTCACGCCGAATTGATGCGTTCAATCACTCATTACCGTGCGCAGCAGCAGGGAGATCGCCCAGAGCGCATCTTTCTTTGTGGCGGAGGCGCAGGCATGTCCAACATGCGCGAGTTTTTCCACGAGAAGTTTGAGTTGCCGATCGAGTTTTTTAATCCGCTTAAAAGCGTAACCGTGTCGGAATCGGCGTCAGCGGCGGGACAATGCACGCATTTGTTTGGGGAATTGGTTGGCCTGGCGCTGCGCAGCGTGACCGTTTGTCCGATGGAGTTAAATCTGCTTCCGCCAATCGTTGTTCAAAGGCAGGAATTGGAAAAGCGCCGGCCGTTCTTCGCTGCTGCTGCAGCCTGTATTCTCTTCGCCCTGCTGGGTTGGTCGTTTTACTACACGCGAGCGGCGCTTATTGCCGAGAAAAGTGCGCAGGGAATGCGCCAGAAGAACGAAAGCATGCATGTCACGGAAGCGCAGCTCGATAAGCTCAAAAAGCAAATCACTGCATTGGACAACGCCGCCAGTCCGCTGATCGCTGCAGTGAACGATCGCAACTTCTGGCCGCAGGTCCTCGAAGACTTGAACGCGCGCTTGCCGGAAGCAAACATCTGGATCACTGAGCTTGCCGCAACTTCCGGTGGAAAACTGCTTGGGGCGCCTGAAAAACGTGCCGCAGAAACTACACCGCCGCCGCCGCCAACTGCTCCTTTATCGACGGCAAAAACCGGGACTGCCGCTGGAAAAATGATCGATGGCATCCTGTTACGCGGGCTTTACCTGTATAATCCCAAGCAGCAGGAAATCGTCGTCGATTACCTGCGCAATTTGGCGAAGTCGCCCTTTTTCGTTGTCGATCCAAGAACTCCGGAGCG
>Ga0137403_10001835_pt1 | contig 22953 bp, 19 predicted proteins | sample CZOMad2_1_16fung_FD_122057 | JGI IMG/M metagenome (GOLD analysis project Ga0137403, IMG submission 122057) | Vadose zone soil fungal communities from Angelo Coast Range Reserve, California, USA - CZOMad2_1_16fungal (Hybrid Assembly) | ecosystem: Environmental > Terrestrial > Soil > Vadose zone...
ACACTGCAGTGCCCAAAGCGGCGTGAAGACGTCCGGGCTCACCCGTTGTTAAGCTCAAAACAGATTGCGCTCGCCCGCGTTCCACGCGAATCGTTAATCAGCAACAATTAACGGAGACAAACCATGGCAACACGAACTGGATCGGCTGTTTGGGACGGCACACTGAAGCAAGGCAAAGGAACGATGAAACTCGGAAGCGGCGCGTTTGAAGGACCGTATTCTTTTTCATCGCGCTTCGAAGAAGGAAAGGGAACAAATCCCGAGGAACTGATCGGCGCGGCTGAGGCCGGATGTTATTCAATGGCGCTTTCGGCCAATCTGGAGAAAGCTGGCCATCCCGCTAAACGCATTAGCACAACTGCGACAGTGAAACTCGAAATCGTTGGCGGCGGGCCAAAAATCACGGCCATCGATTTGAAAACCGAAGCCGAAGTTCCCGGAATCGACGAGGCAAAATTTCGCGAGCAAGCAGAGCAAACAAAGAAAACCTGTCCGGTTTCGGTCGCGTTGGCCGGCACCCAAATCAACCTCGACGCCAGGTTGGTTTAGAGCTTTAGAGTCTCTTGCTCAGGCGCTGGAACTAGATCACCGAACTTTTTCACGAGTTCGTTTAGCTTGGCGACGTAGTAATCCACGTTCTCGTCCCGGTTTTGCGGATCGAAGTCGGTGGCCAGCCTCGCCGCTTCGTAGGCGGGGACCTTCTTCGGGGTACTCTTAATATAATAGGAGACCTGGTCGCCGGGCTTGTAGGCGCGACCGCTGGCCAGGGCGAGCTCGTAGGCCGCGGCCCGATTGCGCGCGGATCCGGCAATTTTCGCCCGATATTTCTCCAGCGAATCCTGGAGCGTGTCGGTCTTCATCAACATGTCGATCTTCCATTCGCGGTTGCGGATTTTTTTCTCGAACTGATTTCGAAGATCGGCAATCGCCTCGGACTTGCCCTCCATGATCAGCTTGATCATCTCTTCCAGGAACACGCGCTGAAATTTCTCGAGACCGCGCGACTTCAACGCGCCGCCTTTGATGATCACCTCGTTATCTTTTGTCAGCAGCGCGTAATTTTTCGCCTTGTAGCTGAACATCGCTTCGAACTGTTCGTCGAACTCGACTTCGATTCCCGGCGGCAACTCTTTCGCCAATCCCTTTTGCAATTCGTTGATGTCGATCTTGTCGGGGGGAACGAAGTAAATTCCGTCGGTGTCGACCTCGATCACTTTCGCGCCGTGCGCGTTCAGCCATTCGATCATCTTCTTCAACAGGTCGCGACCGATCTGGGTGACCCGCGCCGCCGCATCGAAATCAGCGAAATGTCCTTGGGCGAATCCGAGATAGCCATAGAAGCTGTTGATCAGAATCTTGAAAGTGTTTTGGAGCGCGTGGAAGTGGCGTTGCTTCGCCGCATCCTTTTCCGCGCGCATCGTGGCTTTGGTTTCCAATCGGAACGTGCGCAGGTCGGTCAGTAAATGTCTGAAGATTTGCAGCCGATCGCTCGCCGGAAAGCAATCAAACTGGAGCATGATCGACGGATAAAGGGACGCGACGTCGCAATGCCAGACGTTTCGCGCAACGCCGGTGAAGAAAATGTCAGTGTAACCGCCTTCGAAAGTTTGTGGCATCGGCAGTTCGGGAATGCTGTGTTTCTGGCGAAAATATTCGCGAAGGAACAAACCGTTTATTCGGGTCGCATTCCCGCGCACGATCACGTCCTGGTAGTTGTAGGGAAAAATCTGCGCCTGGATGAAGTAACTCGGGCTGAGTAATTCCGAGACCGCGCGGGTCTCGCGTACGCCGCAAAGCGCGCGGCGGCGAAATTTCTCTTTGCCGCTGAGGTAAGCGCGTTCCAATTCCTTTCCGGCCAGTGCGGAGATGTCTTCATCACAAAATCCAAAGTGGCGTGCGACATCGGTACGCTCGAAACCAGCGAGCGAGCGCATCCCGACGTCGTAAAATTGCGCGAGCAAAAAAGTGTCTACGAAGTGGCGTCCGTCGATCGTGAACTTCGGATAGTCGATCGTCTTCTCCGCAATTTGAAGTCGCGACGGGCGCGAACGCAAAAAACCGCCGCTGCGGCCCCAGTCCAGTTTGGTTTTGAGTTTCTTTGCCCGCGCAACGAGATAGGGCAGATCGGACCGAAACAGGTTGTGCCCTTCGATCACATCCGGGTCGCGTGCCTTGATCAGACTCGTCAGGCGCTTGATGGCGCTTCTTTCCGCTTCCTCCGTCTTCTTTGGATCGACAATAATCAGCTCTTCCCAGCCCGTGTTGTCGGAGAGCGCGATGCTCATGATGTGATCTGCATCGCCTTCTGAAAACGAGAGCACCTCCAGCTGCATTCTTTTCAGCCCTTCGAACGGCAAATCTTTGAAGAGCGTTCGGCCGGTCGCGGTCAGGTAATGTTGCACCGGGTCGGTGAGGGCAAAGAAATCGCGCCCGGCGTTTTTTAAACCGTTTCGCAGCGAGATCAGTTCTTTCCAGCTGTCGACTGTGATCAGCCAACCGAATTTCAGATCGCCCTTGAGCTTTTCTGCTTCGATTCCAAGATCGACAACGTCGGCGTCCGCCCAAACGAAGGGGTGAAACGGTTCCACGTCGGTCGTGGTCGAGCCATCCTTCTCGCGGCGGTGCACTTTCACCGTGCCGGTTTCGCCCAGCTCAATCGCAACGATCCGCGGCGTCGGGTCCGCGCCGAAAAGCATGGTGTTCTTCTCGAATTCCATTTCTTAACCGCAGATTACGCAGATAAACGCAGATTTGAATCTGGAAACCAAGAAGCCATAAAAAACCTTGATCTATCCCTGGATTCCTGGGTTCCAGATTTATGTATCCAAGTTTTCTGTTATAAGTAGCCGATGAAGATTTTTGCTTTGTCGACCTTGTCCTTGGCCTGTCGCGCCGTAGCCCTTGGCGTAGGCGGGTCGATCGTGACTTCGAATTTCGCGTTGGCGCAGGAGATGACCGTCGAAAAAACCGCGGTCAGCGAGCTGCCTTCGTTGCTGGCGATTTATAAAGATATCCACAGTCATCCCGAGCTTTCCACCCGTGAAGAAAAGACGTCGGCGCTGGTGGCGAAGGAACTGCGTGCGACCGGCTGCGAAGTGACGGAAAACTTTGGCAAATACGATAACCCGAATCTGAAATGCTATGGCGTCGTCGGCATTATGAAGAACGGCACCGGGCCAACCGTGCTGGTTCGCACCGACATGGACGCGTTGCCGGTCGAAGAAGACACCGGACTGCCTTACGCAAGCAAAGTCACGGCCCAGGGTGACGACGGTAGAGAAGTTCATGTGATGCACGCGTGCGGCCACGATGCGCACATGTCGGCCTTCATCGGGACGGCGCGGGCATTGCAGCGATTGAAGGACCGATGGTCGGGAACGATCGTGTTCATCGGACAACCGGCGGAAGAAACGGTCGGCGGAGCGCGCGCGTTGCTCAAGGCCGGTCTTTATAATCGATTCGGCAAACCCGACTTCGCTCTTGGCTTTCATGACAAAGCCGATCTGCAAACCGGCCACATTGGAGTCACGCCCGGATACACTTACGCGAACGTCGATTCGGTGGACGTGACAGTTCGCGGTGTTGGCGGCCACGGCGCCTACCCGCACAAAACCAAGGATCCGATTGTCCTGGCCGCGGAAATGATCAACGCCTGGCAAACGATCGCGAGTCGTGAAAACAATCCGCTCGATCCAATCGTGGTCACAGTTGGCTCAATTCATGGCGGCACCAAACACAACATCATCCCCGATGAAGTGAAGATGCAGCTAACCGTGCGAACTTATAAATCGGAAGTGCGCGATCGAGTGCTTAAGGCAATCGATCAGATTGCAAAAGGAATCGCAAGCGCCGGCGGAGTTCCGGCTGACCGGGCGCCAATTGTTAACGTTTTGAAAGATCAATTCACGCCCGCGACCTATAACAATCCGGATTTGACCAAGCGACTCGTCGGGGTTTGGAAAAATGTGCTCGGCGCCGACAACGTCGAGATTGTCGATCCAACCATGGGCGGCGAAGATTTTGCCGAATACAGTTTGCCCGACCACTCGATTCCAGCGGTCGACTTTCACATCGGCGCCGTCGATCCGGAAAAAATCGCGCAGTTCAAGAGGGAAGGAAAAGAATTGCCGAGTTTGCATTCGAGCAAGTTCGCGCCCGTGCCGGAACCGACCATTCGCGTCGGCATCATCGGTATGACCAGCGCCGTGCTCGACTTAATGAAAAAGTAGAGTTTACCGGCGAATTACGCGAACTAACGCGAATAAAATTGTAAAGGTCAGCGCTCCTCTGTTTCGCGTCTATTCGTGTGATTCGCGGACAGGTATCCGCTGTGTCACTTCACCCGGATGTTCTTGCGGAGGAACGTCGGGATGTCGAGGTCCTGACCTTCGACGATGGTCGGCTCGCTTTTTTCGAAACGTCCGCGCGTGACCGGTTCGAACTGCAAAACCTCCTGCTTCGCCTGGACGATTTTTTCTTTTGGTGGCTTCGCCTCTTTTTCCACGACCGGTTTTTTCTTTGGCGGAATCAAGCGCGGTGCGGGCTTTTTGATTGATGGGGCCGGCACGGGCGGCGGCGGCGCTTCAGCCGCGACCGGTGGTTCGACCGCAATCAAATCGTCCGGAGCAGGCTCCGGCGAAGCTGCGCTTTCAATCTCGGGGACGATGTCGCTCTTCGGAGGCGCTGGCGGCGGCTCTTCAACTTGTTCCAAGATCGCCGGCGGCGGCGCGAGAAACGGTTCCGGCGGCGGTGACGTGTCTTGGGTGGCGATCGAGTCCTCCGAAGCGAGCGAGCTGATGATCGTGACGCTGAGCCGATTTCCCATTTTCCCATCAACGGCGGTCCCAAAAACAATTTGAGTATGATCGCGCACGTGTCGGCCGAGCTCGCGCATCAGAATTTCAACTTCGGACAAAGTCATGCCTGGACCCCCCGCAACCTGAACCAAAACGTGCGCCGCTTCCGATAACATGCGGCCTTTGTCCATGAGCGGATTTTTCAGCGCTTGGGTCAGCGCATCGTGCGCGCGATTATCGGTGTCGGATTCACCAAAACCGAACAGGCAGCGGCCGTTTTGACTGCGTAACGCGGCAAACAAATCGTCAAAACCGATTCGAATGAGGCCCGGTCGCTGAATTAAATTGACGATCGAGCGCACGCTCTGGCTGATCGTCATGTCCGCGATGCCGAAAGCCTGATGAATGCCGGCTTTGGGCGCGACCATATCGCCCATTCGGTCGTTCTCGAAACAAATCACCGCGTTCGCAATTTCATTTAGTCGCGATAACGCATCCTGGGCCTGGGCCGCGCGACGTTTCCCTTCGAAGGAGAAGGGGAGCGTCGCAAACGCGATCACGAGCGAGCCGGCTTCGCGCGCGAGTTGCGCGACAATGGGCGCTGCGCCCGATCCGGTGCCGCCACCGAGTCCCGCGCAAATAAAAATCATTCGCGCGCCGGCGATTGCTTGACGAATCTCGTCCGCCGATTCAATCGCAGCTTGATAACCGAGCTCGGGATCGCCGCCGGTGCCGAGCCCGTGCGTGCTCGAACGACCGAGCTGGACTTTGCGCGCCGCAACCGAGCTCGCCAGCGATTGGACATCGGTGTTGATCGCGATGAGATCGGCCTTGTCCATGCCATCGAGCAGCACGCGATCGAGCGCGTTCGATCCCGCGCTGCCGACTCCGACAACTTTGATGGGAATTGGCTCCTCTTGCCGTTCCGGCAGACTGTAATTTTTACTGAGCTGAATCATGTCGATCTTTCTGTTGTCATCGCATTCCGCTAAAAAACCTTCCGAAAATTCGAGTGATGCCGCGCCGCGGCCGATCGACTTGAACGGCCTGAGCGTATTTGAGCAAACCGATTGCGGTTGAAAACTGCGGGTTCTCGACCGCCGAAGTCAGACCGGAGAGCGTTTGCGCGTGCGTGACGTGCGCCGGCATTTCAAAAATTTCGCCGGCGAGATGGTCGATCCCGTTCACCAGACTGCAGCCGCCGGTAATGAAAATCCCGGCGCCGACATAATTGACGAACGGCTCCTCTTCGACCGTGCGCTTGAGCAACTCAAAAGTTTCGCGCAATCGCAGATGAATGATGGTGTTGAGTGTCTCGCGCTCGATTTCTTTGCCGGCAAATCCGGAATCGTCCTTCAACAAAATCGTCTCGCCGGGCAGACAGTTGCCGAGAACGCAGCTGCCTTCTTCGGTTTTTAATTTTTCAGCGCGGGCCATCGGAATCCGCAGCCCCATGGAAATATCATTGGTGATGTGATCGCCGCCGATCGCGATGGCGCCGCTTTGTTTTACTGCGCCGTCGACATAAAGAATGTAATCGGTGGTGCCGCCGCCGATGTCGACTACGAGTGCGCCGAGATTTTTTTGGTGCTGGGTGAGCACCACTTGGGCGGAAGCGAGCGCGCTAAAAACCACGTCCTCGACTTCAAGTGGCAATTCTTTGACGCAGCGAATCGTGTTTTGAATGCGCGTCCGAACGCCGTGAATGATATGAAAATCTGCTTCCAGTTTCCCCCCGAGCATGCCGATCGGATTAAGCACGCCGTCTTGGCCGTCGACCTGATAGTGCTGAATGATCGAGTGAAGAAACGCGTTTTGTGCCGGAATGCTCACTTCCCGCGCGCTGATCTTTACATCTTCGACATCCTGATCGTCGATCTCGTCGCGCTCTTCGGGCAAGATCACGCATCCGCGGTTGTTGAAACTTTGGATGTGGCCGCCCGCGACCGCGACATAAACGCTTCGAATCATCACGTCGCTTTTTTGCTCGGCATCGACCACCGCTTCGTGGACGCATTTCATCGCCGTTTCAAAATCCACAATCTCGCCCTTGCGCACACCGCGCGATGGCGCCTGGCCGACGCCCAGAATTTTTAACGCCCCGTCCGGACGCGTTTCGCCGACCACGACGCAAATCTTCGACGTTCCAATTTCCAAACCAACGATCAGATCATTATTCGCCATCTTATTTAATTTTTCTTGAAAGGTTGCAGTGCCCGCTTTGCCGCCGGAGTCGCGGTTGGCGACGGAGCGGGATGTGATTTCGCATGTGTGGCCGGCGGCTTCGGTGATGCCTGGACCGGAATTGCCTTCATGATGCGCGGCGATTCCTCCGGTTTGATCGTCTCGTTGATCACTTCCGCGGGCGACTTGGCGAATGTGACCGGAATATTTCGTTGCACGAGCAGGTTCACGGTCGCGAGCTCGCGATGGGCGTCATCGGAATAAATCAAGAATTGCTCCAAGCGCTGCAACTGCGTGTCGAGGTTATCGAAACGGAACGTCACGCGGCTGTGGTTTTTGTCGGTCACCACCAGGCAGTAACCTTTCGAAACATCGATCTCGCGAATCTGAAACCGCGTCTGCATAAAGCTGCGCGTGCTCAGCCGCAGCAACTCGAGCGCAGCTCGCGCTTCAGGCGATTCGACGATTTTTCCGGCTTCGAGCGATTCGCTCGCGCAACCCAAAATCAGCGGCAGTCCCAAGTATTCCGGCAACAACTTCTTTTCTTTCATCAAAACGCCGCGCGCGTCCACTAGAAACGCGGCGTCCGATGCAAAAGGGTCGGCAATCTGTTTTTCACTTGTAATCCAGCCAATCGGTTTGCGTTCGACAATCCGGATGTCGATTTCGCCTGGAAGTTTGCGGACAACTTCTAATTCATCGACCTGTGGCAGGTCCTGCAATCGCTCGTGGACGCGCGCCAGGTTTACCCGAAAAATATTTTCGCCTTCGCGCAGACCAGCGACATTCAAGATCTGGTCGCGCTGCAAAGTTCCATCAGTCTGCACTTCGATGTTGCTGAGCTTGTAGTCCGGGTTGTCGATGAAGAACCGCTTGGCCGCGACCCGGGCGCCGACATAAATTCCCCCGGCCAACAGAATCACCAGCGCGATCTTCGAGAACACAACGAGCAGTCGGCGGTTGCGGTGCTGGACCGCCTTGCGCGAGCGCACTTTGACGTCGAGCAAGTGTTGCTGCCGCCGCTGGCGGAAGCTCGACAGGCGTCGATTGCGCGCGCGCGTTCGTTGCTGTCGCCTCATCGTCCAGCGCGCTCCCTTCTCGCGCGCGACAATTCGATGATACGAAGGCAAAGATCGATATAATTGATTCCGACCGCGGCCGCCGCTTCCGGAAGCAAACTCGTTTCGGTCATGCCGGGGATCGTGTTCACTTCGAGCACGAACGGGTCGCCGGCGCCCGACAAAAGCACATCGACCCTTCCGTAAACGACCAGGCCCAGGGCGCGAAATGCCTGCAGCGCCAGCTCCTGAATCTTTTTCGTTTTGGCCGGATCGATCTTTGCCGGACAAACATGCTCCGCACTCGCGCCAGCCTGCGGATTCAGGAACGGGTACTTGGTATTGAAGTCGTAAAAACCGCCCTTCGGAATTATCTCAAGAATCGGCAGGGCTTGATCACCGAGAATACCTATCGTCAATTCGCGGCCAGATACAAATTTTTCCACTAACAATTTGCGATCGTACTTCGCAGCCTCCTTCATCGCTGAATCGACTTCGCTTTCGTTCTTCACGATCACGACGCCCACGGTGGAACCTTGCCGCGCCGGTTTTACCACCAGAGGCACCGCAATTTTTGGGCGCTGACCAGCGTCCACAACTTCCCACTCCGGCGTGACCACGTTGTGCTCACGAAACTTTTCTTTCGTTAAAATTTTATCGAACGCGATCAGGCTTTCTTCGACGCCGTCGCCGGTGTAGGGAATGCCGCGGTCGTCGAGAATTTTCTGCAACTGCCCGTCCTCGCCGAACGTTCCGTGAATCGTAATGAAGGCAAGATCGACATCTTCCGGGAGCACGAAGTTCTCGTCGCGAACATCGACATCGACGATGTCGGCGCCTAACGATCGTAACGCCTTCGAAACGCCGCGGCCGGTCGCCAGAGAAACGTCGCGTTCCGAGCCCGGTCCGCCCATCAACACTGCAATCTTTTTCGGCAAATCTTTCTGTTTCATCAAATTGGTTCTCCTACGATTTGAACCTCAGTTTCCAATTCAATTCCACGCTTACTTCGGGCCGCTTGCTTGATTCGGTCGATCAGCTCGAGCATCTCGGTCGCGGTCGCGCCACCATCGTTCACGATGAAATTACCGTGCACTTCCGAGACGCGCGCTTTTCCGACGGACGAATTTTTTAAACCGAGCTCGTCCACCAGTTTTCCGGCCGGACATTTCTCCGGATTTTTGAAAATGCAGCCGGCACTCTTTGCGATCGGCTGTGTGGTGCGGCGTTTTTCCTGGGATTCGTGGAGACGTGATTCAATTTGTTCGCGCGGTGCCGGCGATCCACGGAATGTGGCAGAGACGGCGAAGTTTTGTTCGAGCAAAGGAAAATGCCGGTAATGCACCTCCAGCTCGTCTCGATTTTTATCGTGCGGGTCTCCTTCCCCATCGAGGTAACGAACGCGCACGACCTTTTCGAATGTTTGCGCGCCCATCGCGCCCGCGTTCATCCGTAGCGCGCCGCCGACCGCGCCGGGAATTCCTTCCATCCATTCCAACCCGCCCAGATCTGCCGCCCGCGCGGCGTAGGCAATCTCTTTTAGCTTCGCGCCAACGCCGGCGGTGATTTCGTTTCCGTGGATGTCGATCTTATCGAAGTCGCCGCCGGAGGGATGAACGACTACGCCGCGAATTCCGCCGTCGCGCACGAGCAAGTTCGAACCGCGGCCAATCACAAAGAGTGGAAGATTGTCGCGCCGGCAAAACCGGATCAATTCGCTCAGCGCCGTTTCGTTGCGCGGTTCTACCCAAAATTGCGCCGGACCGCCAACGCGCAACGTGGTGTGTTTTGAAAGAGGTTCGTAAAGACGGACGTCGCCGCCTTCGCCGACGACCTCTTTCAATTTCTCGGCAATGACGAGATCGGCCGCCAGGATCGACAATTGCTCGTGGATGTTGCCGGCGCCCAGGCTGAGGACGAGATCGCCCGATTCAAGCAGGTTGCCAACGTCGCGATGCACCCACTCCAATCGCGGCTGATAACTCACGCCGCAATGTCCGTGCGCAGCGATTTCGTCGACGATCAGTTGGCCAGTGACGCCTGGCATGGGCGATTCATTTGATCCGTAAACATCAGTGATGACGACGCGATCTGCTTGGTCGAACGCGCGTCCAAATTCCTTCCGCAGCGCTTTGGTGCGCGAGTAGCGGTGCGGTTGAAACATTGTCAACAAGCGCTTGCGGCCGACCGATCTTGCGGTCTTGAGTGTAGCTTTGATTTCGGTCGGGTGGTGCCCGTAGTCGTCGACCAATAAAAAGCGCGGGCTGTCGTACTTAATTTCGAACCGTCGCCGGGCGTGTTGAAATTTTGTGAGCGACTTGGCGATTTTTTCAAAAGTAACACCGAGCTCGGTCGCTAGCGCGATGACGCCAAGCGCGTTCCTAACGTTGTGTTCGCCGGGAACATTGAGAACAGCTTCGCCGAGTTTTTCTTTGCCGCGGTAAACGCTAAATACCGAGCTAAAGTCGCGCAGCTCCATGTCGGTGGCGCGGTAATCGGCTTCGTCCGATAAACCATAGCAAATAACGCGATCGGAAGATCGACATATGCGAGTTGCGTTGGGCTCATCGGCACAATAAAAGACTTTGCCGGTTGTTTGAGCGAGCAATTGGCGGAATACTTTCTCGATTGCAGCCAGATCGGCGTAAAAGTCGAGGTGCTCTTCCTCTATATTAAGTACTAGGGCGTGCTCAGGATGGAACAAGGCGATTGTGCCGTCGCTCTCATCGCCTTCGGCCACGAAAAATTCCCCGCGGCCGTCCCAGTGGGCGTTCGTGCCGAGAATCGGGATTTCAGCGCCGACATAATGCGACGGGTGCAATCCGCCCTCCCGCAACACATGCGCGCTCATCGCGGACGTCGTGGTTTTGCCGTGCATTCCAACGACGAGAATCCCACGCTTAGCCGCCATGATTGCAGCGAGCGCTTCCGCGCGGCGAACAGTTCTCTTTCCGTTTTCCTGCGCGCTCTTTAGAATCGGATTATCCTTTTTGATCGCCGACGAATAAATGACAAGCTCGGCGTCCCGAGCATCCGCGGCGCGATGTTGTTGATAAAATTTTAAACCGAGCCTTTGCAGCCGATCGGTCTCCAATGAATCCACTTTGTCCGAGCCACTGACTTGATGGCCGAGCTGAAGAAGAAGCCCGGCAATTCCGCTCATGCCGCTTCCGGCCACGCCGATGAGATGAATGTCGTGGCGCTCCTGCGTCAGAAATTTTGCAAGATCGATATCCTTCGTCATGACCGGGTATATTTTTCCATCGTTACGGCGACGCGATTGGCAGCGTCTCGCGGCGCCAGATGCGAACATCTCTCCGACATCCGGCGAAGTTGCTCGGGGCGATCGATCATGTCTCGGATCTTCTGAGTAAGTAATTCGGGAGTTAGCTCCGATTCTTTCAGGACAAACGCCGCCCCTGCGCGCGCGAAAATCTCGGCATTGCGAGTCTGGTGATCGTCAGCGGCGTAGGGAAACGGAATGAGAAGGCTGGGCAGTTCGAAAGAAGCGATCTCGGCCAGGCTGGCGGCACCCGCGCGTGCGACGGTAAAGTCGGCTGCGCTGTAAACTTCTTCCATGTGATGATGAAACGCGGCCACGTGGGCGGGGATTCGTTCGCGCCGGTAATTGTCCGCCACGAAACGTTCATCCCGGACGCCCGAAAGATGAATTACTTGGAGCGCGCTATCGCGCAGGAGCGGCAGGGATTTGATGATGGCTTGATTGATTCCGCTCGCGCCCTGGCTTCCGCCCATCACCAACATGGTCGTAATATCAGCTTGCAATCCCAGTTTCTGCCGGGCCGATTGTCGATCCAATCGCTTGAGCTCGGTCCGAATCGGCGTGCCGGTGAGCTCAGTGTGGACTTTGGGAAAGAAGGCCGCGCATTCTTTGAAGCCGAGCAAAACTGCACGCACCATTTTCGACGCAAGGCGATTCGCTTTCCCCGGAACCGCGTTTGATTCGTGAATTAGCGTGGAAATGCCGCGCATCCGTCCGGCCAAAATTGGCGCGGTCGAAGTAAATCCGCCCATACCAAGGACGATCTGCGGTTTGAACTTTTGGTAAATCGATCGACACCGGGAAAGACTTTCAGTGAACCGTCGAATGAATCCGAAAATTTTAGGAGAATAAACGGACGGAAAACCAATCGTCGGCAGTTTCTCAAACCGGAACTGCGACCGGGTCGAAAGCGCGAGACTGTCGATCTCCTTTTCGGAAACGAACAAGAGTACGTCGTGTCCGCGCTCGCGCAGAACTTCAGCGACGGCGATTCCGGGAAAAAGATGCCCACCCGTGCCTCCACATGCAATGACCGCGTTCATTCTGATGATTGTTGATCTTCCAGTTAAATTCGCGGTGTCAGTCGCACCTGGAGTGAAGTGCGTTTTTTGTTGGCCGGTTCCAAAACGGCTTGCCGATAAATGTTGAGTAAAAGTCCAACGCCGAATAGGCAGGCAACGAGATTCGATCCGCCGTAGCTAATGAACGGTAGCGGCAGACCTTTGTTTGGCAGAAGCGAAGTGGTGACTCCGATATTCACCGCGGCCTGCAACGCCAGCAGGCAGACCACACCGGACGCGGCCAGCAACCCGAATCGGTCTTTCGCGTGCAGCGCGATCATGATTCCGCAAACAATGACAACGACGAACAGGAAAACGACGAGCAGACTGATCCGCAATCCAAGCTCTTCGCCTATCATCGGAAAAATGAAGTCGGTGTGCGCGTAGGGGAGGTAAAGCATCTTTTGCCGTCCGTTGCCGAGCCCCAGCCCTTCCATCCCGCCGCTGCCCCACGCGATTAACGCCTGCATTTGCTGGAGTCCGGCATCCTGTTTGTAGCGCTCGAGATCGGTGAACGCGATCAGGCGTTCCATGCGCGCCTGCGTTGCCGCCACGAAAATGACGCTTCCTCCGGTGACGGCGAGCAGGCCGAGCAAAATCGGATTCGTTCCGGCAACGAACATGACCGTAAACGTGGTCGCGCCGATCAAAGCGGTTGTTCCGAGATCAACTTCAAAAATAATCAGCGCGAGAAGCGCGCTCACAATCGCCAAAGGAATGGCAAAGCCGAACAACGGATGGTTTGCGAATTTCTCATAACGCGCGAACCACCACGCCAGAAAAAATACCGCGGCAAGTTTCGCAATCTCCGACGGTTGAAAACCAATCGGGCCGAATCCGATCCAGCGGCGGGAGCCGTTGATCCGCATTCCGATGTGCGGAACGAAACAAAATACGAGCGTGATCGCTCCGACACCCAGCCAAATCCACCAGGTTCGCTGCCAGAAGTGATAATCAATCAGGGCCGCTGCGATACAAACGATCAGACCAACTCCGAGCCAAACCGATTGGTGTTTGAGGAAAAAGTAAGGGTCGCCATGGCTGTCTTTGGCAAAAGCACTGGTGCTAAAAAGCATCACGATGCCGATGACGAGGAGTCCCAGCACCGCAACGAACAGGAAGTAAGCGCTTTTTCGGTACATTAAATTTACCGGTTCTTCTTCGCGGTTTTCTCCGGAATCAAAAGCTTTTGGCCGATCTTTAATTTGCGAGGATCATCGATGTGGTTGAGCGCGAGCAAATCGTCGTACGCGACCTTGAACTTCTTCGCGATCGTGACCGGATTATCGCCTTTTGCGACAACGTAAACTTTGCCGGAGTCGCTAACTTTTGTCTGCGGCTTTGCACTGCTTTTCTGCGTAGTCGGCGAATTGACAGCCGGCGACTGAGGCTTGGTATCGGCCGAAGCGATTCCGACTGTGGTTGGCGACGGTGCAGAAGGCAACGACGCCTGGCGCGTCTTGATTGCGTTGAACGCGATGATGCCTGCGACCGCGACGACGTGCAGCAGCAGCACGATCAACAATGCGCGCGATAGTTTCATGCTCGGTTCGGCCAGATCGCCGTAATCAGCCGTAGTTGCACCGATGCGCAGCGGCCGCCGCACGGCAGTGGCGCGGAGTTTTTTTCCTCTGAATCTCAGCATCTTTGGCATTTTGAACTTCCCTTTCATTTGGGGAGGGCTTGGACGAGTGCGCGGAACTGATCGCCGCGGTCGGCATAACTTTTGAACATGTCGAAGGACGATGTGCCCGGCGAAAAAAGGACCACTTCTCCGGACTTGGCGGTTGCGCGCGCGCGCTCGACCGCGTCGGCCAGCGATGTCGCGAGTTCGGATTTAACCGCGCCGTCCCAATCGCGGGCGATTCGTTCGGCCATTTCGCCGATCAAGATTGTCGATCGAACTTTTTCTTTCACCAGTTCGCGGAGCGGTTCAAAAGTGAAGCCTTTGTCTTTTCCCCCGGCGATGAGAATGACCGGTTTGCTTTGGGCGAGCAGAGCTTTCTCGACGGCATCGAGATTGGTCGCCTTGGAGTCGTTGATGTAATCGACCCCGCCGATTTGCCTGACAAATTCGCACCGATGCGGTCGCGGCTCGTAGGCGCAAAGTGGCGGGACCATCTTGTCGAAGGGCAACCCGCGAGCGTGTCCGGCGGCGAGAGTGGCCATCAGATTCTCGATGTTGTGCGAGCCGCGCAGCTTCGTCTGATTCAGTCGCAGCACCGGTTTGTTTTCAAAAACGATCGCGCCTTCGGTCAGGCGAAAGTCGGCCCGATTGGTGTAGGCGCTGAAAGTGATTTTGCGCGCGCGGAGATCGCGCAGGCTCTCAACCGCGTTTACAATCGCGACATCATCGGCCGTTTGTTTTTCGAAGAGGCGTAATTTTGCGGCGCGATATTCAGCGACGGAGCGATAACGATCGAGATGATCGGGTGCGAAATTCAACCAGAGCGCAATCGATGGTCGAAACGTTTGGATCGTTTCCAGCTGGAACGAACTCACTTCAACGGTGAGCACGTCGTATTTGATTTTCTCGCGTGCGACCTCGGAAAGCGGTTTACCAATGTTGCCGCAGGCGATTGTTTCCTGTCCGCAATCGTTCAGCATTTGAGCGAGCATTTCCGTCGTGGTCGTTTTGCCGTTGGTTCCGGTAATGGCGATGACCGGTGTTTCGCACGAACGCCAGCCGAGCTCGAGCTCGCCGATGATCTCGATCTTTCGGGACGAAAAATTTTGGGCCAACGCCGAAGCCGGATCGATTCCCGGACTCGCGACGACGAAATCGTATTTGCCGGAATCCTGATCGGCCGCTTGCCCGCAAATCACGCGAATGTTGTGCACGCGCAGATTGTCGATCGTGGATTTGAGCAGCTTGTTCTCATCGGCGCTGTCCAGGACGGAGACGTCGGCGCCTTCGGCTTTGAGAAGAAGGGCGGCGGCCGCTCCACTTAAGCCCGCTCCAAGCACCGCAACTTTTTGATTCGAGTAACGCAATTTCTACCTCAACTTCAAAGTGGCCAGTCCAAGAAGGGCGAAAATTCCGGAGAGAATCCAGAACCGCACGATGACGGTGTTCTCTTTCCAACCAACAAGCTCAAAATGGTGATGAAGCGGGGACATCGCAAAAATGCGTTTGCCGGTGAGTTTGAAACTCAGCACCTGAAGGATCACCGAGACCGCTTCGATGACGAAAACACCGCCCACAACCACCAGCAGCAATTCTTGTTTACAGCAGATCGCCACCACGCCGATCAACCCGCCGATGGCAAGCGAGCCGGTGTCACCCATGAAAACTTTCGCCGGGTGACAATTAAACCAAAGAAACCCGAAACCAGCGCCAATGAGCGCGGCACAGACGACCGTAAGTTCGGCGGTGAAGGGATAAAAGGGGACCTGTAAATATTCGGCGACCCGAAAATTCCCGGCGGCGTAGGAAAGAAACGCGTAGGCGAATGCGACCGTGACGGTGCAACCGATGGCCAGGCCGTCCAATCCATCGGTCAAATTCACCGCGTTGGATGATCCGACAATCACAAGTGCGAAAAACAGGATCGTGAACCATCCCATGTTCGTGACCACGGGGGATTTAAAAAACGGCACGTAAAGCGACCTGGCCTGAACTTCGATTAACGGGCTGCTTAAAAAAACCGCGGTGATAATAAGAGCGAGAGCGATTTGAAAAAGAAGTTTGATCCGGCCGCTTACGCCGTCGGATTTTTTCTTTGTGACTTTGAGATAATCATCAACGAAACCAAGCACGCCGAGATAAACCATGGCGAAGAGCGCGAGCCAGACGAAGCGATTGTCCGGGCGCGCCCAGAGAAAACTGGAAATGACGACGGCGCCGATGACCAGGACGCCGCCCATCGTTGGCGTTCCCTGTTTACCGCCGTGCAATTCAGCCAGCCGATGAACCTCGGCCGCCTGGCGAATCGGTTGGCCGAGCTTGAGCGCCGTCAAAACGCGAATGACGAAATTTCCGAACAGGAGCGAGACCACGAACGCCGTGATTGCCGCTGCCACCGCCCGAAACGTCACGTAGAAGAAGACGTTGAATCCGCCGATCTGGTCGCTGAGGCGATGAAGATAGAACATCATACGCGTGCGCCTTCTGGCGAACTCCGTTTCGCAAAGGCTTCGATAACATCTTCGGTGCGGGCGAGACGACTCCCTTTAATCAAAACGAGGTCACCCGGCGCCGCGATGTCGATCAGAAGATCGGCGGCTTCCAATGTCGATCCGACGATCGAACTGTTTTCGAGGCCGGCCTTTTCGGCGGCCCGGGCAATGGTTGCGCCCATTTCACCAATGCCAATTAATTGATCGATGCCGAATGCGGCGGCTGCTTCGCCGACTTCTTCGTGCCCGCGCTCCGTTTCTTTTCCGAGTTCTCGCATTTCGCCGAGGACCGCGATTCGCCTTCCGCCGGTATCCAGTTCGACCAGCGTTTGCAGCGCTGCTTTCATCGAATCGGGATTCGCGTTGTAGCTATCATCGAGAAACTGGACGCCGTTGATCTCTTTGATCTGTAAACGCGCTTTAGTGAGGGGCGCGCTGGCGAGACCGGCGGCCGCTTCTTCGAGAGAAAGACCGAACGCGCGGCCGGCTGCGACCGCGAGGAGCGCATTTTGCACCATGTGGAGTCCGGGCACGGGCAACTGCGCCCGGCAGCGGTGCGCATCCTCCATAATCGTGAACTCCGATCCGTCGGCACTTTGTTGAATGTCGATCGCGCGAACCGTTCCTTCTTTGGTTCCGGCAAAAATTACATGAGCATCTGTTCGTTCGGCGATCCCCTTGCTGAAAGGATCGTCCCCATTCAAGATGACCGTTCCTCCGGCGGCAACTGCTTCGGCCAGTGCGCCTTTTTCTTTCGCAATCGCCTCGCGCGTTCCCATGAATTCCATATGAGCAACGCCGATGTTGGTGACAATGGCGGCGTCGGGCGCGGCAATTTTCGCCAATGGGGCGACTTCGCCGGGGTGATTCATTCCAATTTCCCAGACCGCGACTTCATCGTCCGATCTCGCCTCCAGAATGGTGCGCGGCAACCCGACATGGTTATTGAAGTTGCCTTGCGTTTTGGCGACGCGGAATTTTCGGCCGAGAACTGAGGCGGCAAAATCTTTGGTGCTCGTTTTCCCGTTGCTGCCGGTGATGGCGAGAACTTTGAGCGACAGCGCTTTCCGGTAATTCGCGGCCAGATTTTGATACGCGAGCAAGGTGTCCTCTGCCCGAATGATCACGAACTTGCCTGGAACTTTTCCGTTCCATTTAAGATCGACAATCGCACCGGCGGCCCCGGCTTTAGCAGTGGCTTCGACAAATTTGTGGCCGTCGAAATTTTCACCTCGCAGGGCGACGAAAAGTTCACCCTTCTTAATAGTTCGCGAATCAGTGCTGATTCTTTCGATCAAAGTTTTTCCGTCGCCTTGTTCGAGTTTGGCGCCGGAAAGCTCTGCGATTTGTAAGATCGACAACGGATTCATTTAAATTCCACCGGATGATTCTCGACCGCACGCCGCGCCACTTGAATGTCTTCAAACGGCACGGTGTGATCGGCGAACTCCTGGTAATTTTCGTGACCTTTGCCCGCGATCAAGACGATGTCACGCGGTTGCGCGATTTCGATGGAGCGCGCAATCGCCTGCGCGCGATCGGTGATTTTTTCAAAATGGTTGCCGCGAAACCCTTTTTCGACTTCGGCGATGATCTTGTCCGGATCTTCTTTGCGCGGATTATCAGAGGTGATGATGGCGTAATCGGCTTTTTGGTCGACAACCTGACCCATCAGCGGTCGCTTCTCACGGTCGCGATTTCCGCCGCAACCGAAGACGACAATCAGTCGTCGCGGCTCGAGTTCGCGCAAAGTTTTTAAAACGTTGAGCAGGGCATCCGGTGTGTGCGCGTAATCAACAAAAACCTGGAACTGCCTCTTGGCCGGAACTATCTCGAGCCGGCCGGGAACTTGCGGCGATTTGCCGAGACTGAGAACAGCTTCGCGCAAACCGACGCCGAGCGCGGTGGCGGCGGCGAGCGCGGCCAGCGAATTCGCGACGTTGAAACGGCCGATGAGCGGCACGCGCACGAGATAACTTTTGCCGCGCGCGTCGAGCTGGTAGGACGTGCCCGCAAATTCCATTCGATAGTTGGAAGCGCGAAAATCGGCGCTGGCTCCCATTCCGAAGGTCACCACCGAAACTTTCTTGTCGATCTTCGCGAGCAACTGACGTCCATAACGATCGTCGATGTTGATGACCGCAACCGGTTTCTTCTTTTTCTGTTGCTGCGCGAGTTGCTCGAACAGTTTCGCTTTCGCTTCGAAATAGTTTTTCATCGTTCCGTGATAATCGAGATGGTCTTGGGTCAGATTGGTGAAGACGGCGACGTCCCACTCGATCCCACGGGTGCGCTCCTGGGCGAGCGCGTGGGAAGAGACTTCCATGGCCGCACCCCGGCATCCGGCGTTCGAGATTTGGGAAAGCAGTTCCTGAAGATCAAGCGATTCGGGGGTTGTACGCGCGGCGGGCAGGACGCGCTCGCCGATTTCGTAACGAACGGTCCCGAGCAAGCCGCAACGCATTCCGGCTTTTTCGCAAATATGCTTGATTAGAAAAGTGGTCGTCGTCTTGCCGTTGGTGCCGGTAACGGCGGCGAGTTTCAATTTTCGGGCGGGGAAATTGTAAAATCTCGCCGCGAGATCGGCCATTGCGCTGCGCGTATTTTCAACGACGACGCAGGTGGCGCGGGAATGTTTTCCGGCGCGCTCGGCGACGATCACTGCGGCGCCTTTTTCAATGGCCTGGCCGATGAAGTCGTGGCCATCGCTTTTTTCGCCGCGCAATGCCACGAATAGCCCATCCCTCTGCACACGGCGCGAGTCATACGCGATGCTTTCCACCGCGCGATCAGTTGGGCCGATGATTTCGCGAACGGGAGTCGCGGCGAGAAGAGTTTTGAGCTGCATGAGGGTTCGCCATTCTTTTGCCAGGAAGTCAATGGCGCGAAGCGTTGGTTAAGGCAACTCGCTCCACCGGGATGGCCCTGCGAATTTCCTCATGCGGCTCAAGATCGAGATAACGGGCGGCCTTTTCGGCGATGCGGGAAAAAATCGGCCCGGCGACGAGGCCACCGTAGTTCAATTCGGGTTTTGTTTGCGCATCGTCTAGCACAACCAGTCCGACGAATTCCGGACGGTCTGCCGGCAAATAGCCGCAAAACGAAACGACATACTGTCCTTTTTCATACCCGCCGTGCGGATCGACCTTTTGGGCGGTGCCAGTTTTTCCGGCGATGATGAAACCGGGAACCGCGGCAGCCGCGGCCGTGCCACGGTCGCTGACCACCCCGCGCAACGCGGTTCCAATTTGGCTCGCGGTTTCTGGCGAGATGACCTGGCGCAGCGCAATCGGCGTGAGCGAGCTGATTGTCTTACCATCACTGGTCGTGATCGATTTCACGATCCGCGGCGTCATCAATTTACCACCGTTGGCGATGGCGCACATGGCCGCGGTCATTTGCAGCGGAGTTACTCCGATTTCGTGGCCCATCGGGATGTGAGTGATCGAGATTTTGCTCCACGATTGGGGCGACCGAATTAACCCGGGAATTTCTCCGGGTAGTTCGATTCCGGTCCTCTCGCCAAAACCGAAACGCCGGATGTACTCGTAGAATTTCTGATCGCCGAGACTGACGGCGAGTTTGGCCGCGCCGATGTTGCTCGACTTCACCAAAATGTCTTTGACGCTCAGATCGCTAAAGGCGGCGTGATCGTGCAGCGCGGTGCCGCCGTAATTCCAGACCCCTTTTTCGCAAAAAATGTAGGAATCGAGGCGGAACTTGTGCTCGTTGAGCGCGGCCGCTGCGGTGACAATTTTAAAAGTCGAGCCCGGCTCCATCATGTCGCAAATGGCGCGATTTTTCATTTGCTCGGGTTTCGCATCGGAGCGGCGATTGAGATCGAACGCCGGCCGATTGGCCATGGCGAGAATTTCTCCGGTCTGCGGCCGCATTAGGATAATGGTCGCTTTCTTTGGCGAATACTCGCGCATGGCGGTGTCCAATTCGTTTTCGACAATGTTTTGCAGATTCAAGTCGATGGTGAGATGCACTTGATAGCCATTACGCTGCGCCCGCTCCTGGCCGCGGTAGAGCACAAGCTCCTGGCCGGCGCGGTTATGCTCGATGTAGCGATAGCCGTCCTGGCCGCGCAGATAATCGTCAAGCGAACCTTCCACGCCTTGAATGCCATGATGCTCGAAGTCGGTGAAACCGATGACGTGACAGAGCATTACGCCGTTGGGATAAATGCGGGTTGCGTCCTGTTCGAAATAGATGCCGCGTAAATTTTGGGCGCGCAGTTTTTGTCGGAGCGAATCGGTGATTGCTTTCGCTACTTCGCGCTTCAGGACGATGTATCGACGGTCGCTATGGAGTTTCTCTGAAACGTCCGCGCGCGGAAGCTTCAACTCACCGCTGACAAGATCGACCGTCGCCTCGACCTCGGTGAGATGAGTGGCGTCAGCCACCACCGTTTCCACCGGCACATTGTGCGCCAGGACTTCGTTGTTCGCGTCGAGAATCGTGCCTCGCTCGGCGAAGATGGGCTGCTTGTAAACGTGCTTTTCAGCGGCCAGTCCCGCGTACTGGTCGTGCTTGATCATTTGGAGATAGATCAAGCGAAACGAAAACGCGCTGAACAAGAGAACGAAGCCGAGGCAAACGATGGCGCATCTGGTTCGGCTGTTCCATTTCATCTCGCGCCTCGCTGATTGGAAACTGGTTGGACCGTGTCTTCCTGATTTCGCGCCGGCAAAGTCAGTCGAACAATGTTGTGTTCCGCAATTGGAATCATTTTTAGGTAGCCTTCCTTCAAGCGGCGTTGCAATGCCGAGCGCGAAGTGAGCGCGGCAATTTGCGCGCTGGCCACTTCATTTTGCATCCGCAAATCGGCCACTTCGGTTTCGAGTGCTTTTTTGCGGTCGCCGAGATGATAAAGTTGAAGGGTCAGATAAACATAACTCAGCCCCATCAGCGCCAGGAACCCCGTCAGCACGATCCAGCGCGCGAGCGAAGCGGCATTGACCGTGTTCCAATTTTTTCGGCGTGAGCGGTTCATCCAATTTTCTCCGCCACGCGCAATTTCGCGCTGCGCGAGCGCGGATTCATTCGCCGTTCATTTTCGCCCGGCTCGATCGGTTTCGGGGTAATCGCGCGCAAATCGTATTCCGGATTGCGCCGCGGCTCGGGCCATTCTGGTCGATCCAGCCACTCGCGGCTGTGATCGCGGATGAAATTCTTCACGATTCGATCTTCGAGAGAATGAAAAGTGATGGCCGCGATCCGGGCTCCCGGTTCGAGTCGCGCGGTCAAAACCCGCATGCCTTGTTCGAGCGCGCCCAGCTCATCGTTCACTTCCATCCGTAACGCTTGAAATGCTTGCGTCGCGGGATGTCTCCGTCCGTGGCGACCGACGACTTTTTCGATCGCTCGGGCGAGCTGTAGCGTTTCGGTAAACGGCAAATCCTTGCGCATCTTCACGATCAAACTGGCGAGCCGGCGCGCGGCCGGTTCTTCGCCGAGGTCGCGGAACAAGCGGGTCAAATCTTCTTCGCTATAGCCGTTTACAATATCCGCAGCCGTCAATGTCGATCGTGGGTCCATTCGCATATCGAGCGGACCGTTCCGCATCATACTGAATCCTCGGGCGGCATTCTCGAGTTGCCGCAAAGAAACGCCGAGATCGAGAAGAGCACCGCCGATTCTTTCAACGCCGAGTTCGTCGAGAATTTTGTCGGCGTCGCGGAAATTGGCCTGTCGCAGGGTGATGCGACCGCCGAAATGCCCGAGCTGTTCGCGAGCCTGTTCGATCGCGTCCGGATCCTGATCGAGCGCGAGAATGTCCGCGCCGGTTTTCAAAATCGCTTCGGCATGACCGCCGCCGCCTACCGTTCCATCGACAACCAGCGAGCCGGGGTGCGGCGCGAGCAATTCCACTGCTTCGGCGGCCAGCACCGGGCGATGGTAAGTGAAATCTTCCATTTCCTGCGGCTCCTCTTCCAAAATAAGCGGACCGGTCGCAAACCAAACCGGCCGCTCAAACAACAATGCGTTCGTGTTCACTCTGATTACAAACCAATGACGTTGGCGACGTGCTGATAAGTGGGCGTCTCCTCTTCGTGAGCGCGTTTTCGACGCTGCAAATTCCAAATTTCAAAGCGGCCGCGCCCGCCGACCAGTACGACTTCGCCCTTCAATCCGACTTTCTTGCAGAGGTCTTCCGGGAGAACGAGCCGGCCTTGTTTGTCGGCCGCGCCATGCTGCGCGCGGGAGTGGAGTTGCCGGAAAAAAATGCGCCGATCGCGCGCGGAAACATTCGGGTCGGATTCGGCAGCCGCGCTCATGCGAGAAAATTCTTCAGGCGACATGACCAAAAGAAATTGGTGAGTCGCTTCCGCAAGAATGATGAATTCCTCGGCGTCACCGCGTCGCCAGCGCGCGGGAATGGTGATTCGGTTCTTCTCGTCGATGAAGTGACGAAACTCGCCGGCGTAGAAGCGTTGGTCAGGCGT
>Ga0137403_10000063_pt2 | contig 22938 bp, 6 predicted proteins | sample CZOMad2_1_16fung_FD_122057 | JGI IMG/M metagenome (GOLD analysis project Ga0137403, IMG submission 122057) | Vadose zone soil fungal communities from Angelo Coast Range Reserve, California, USA - CZOMad2_1_16fungal (Hybrid Assembly) | ecosystem: Environmental > Terrestrial > Soil > Vadose zone...
TTGCTGCCGCCAGTAGGTTTCGGCGGCGGCCATGTCCTGCTCGGCGAGCCATTCGATGTAGCGCCGAAAAGGCTGGACGGGAGGCGGCGTCGGCTCCTCGCCGCGGCGGAGCGCCTCGCAGGTAGCGAAGACTTCGTGCAAGACCAGCCATACGGAGCGACCGTCCACCACTCCATGGTAGGTGCCCAGGATGAAGCTCCAGCTCGCGTCGGCCATCCGGAAGAGCGCCATCCGGATGAGCGGCGGCCGCGTCAGATCGAACCCGCGCTCCCGGTCCGCCTGCAGAAAGGACTCGAAGAGCTCCTCCTGCTCGTCCGGAGGGTGACCGCGCCAGTCCTCCTCGTGCCATTCGAGGGTCGCCCGGCGATGCACCTCCTGTACGGTCCGCTCGCCACCCTGCCAGCAGAAGCTGGTGCGGAAGATGGCGTAGCGGTCGACGATGTGCTGCCAGGCGCGCCGAAACGCCACGGCGTCCAGCTCCTCCGGCAGGGAGGCGACGAGCTGGAAGATCTCGACCCCGGAGTCGGGCGCGAGCGAGCGGTGGAGGAGCATCCCTTCCTGCAATGGAGATAGCGGGTAAGAATCCTCAGTATCTGCACCAGCGCGCACAGTCACCAACTTTCGTGGAGAGATGGTCGGTCATCGTACCACACCGGAAACCCCGAAGGCGTTGTTCGCAGCGCTGGTACTGCACGCCTGATCGGGCCTGATCGGGCGAGATGGAAGGCATCGAAGAAGTCCGTGGCGATTGCTGGAGAGCTCAGGATGCGGCCGGTGGGCCCGGGGCGCGGCGCGTTTCCTTCCGACTGTTGCACCTAGCCAATGTGAGAGGACATGCGGCGTTCGGCGCCTCGGGCGCGGCACGGTGCATTCTGGAAGGTAGGTCCGGATGACGCAACAGAGTCTCGCCCGGCCCGGCGCGGACGGTTACCCGCTCTACGACGTCATGATCATCGGCGGCGGCCCGCCGCGCGCCGCCCGCGAGGAGCCGCCGGTGGAGAGCTGAGATGCGCGAGCTGGCGGAGGCGCCGTTCGAGCGCGGCGCATTGCTGGCGGCGCCCCCGGAAGAGCGGCTCGCGCGCCTGACGACGGCCCTGCGTCGCCTGGTCGCGCGGGTGCTCCAGGTCGACGAGCGGAGCCTCGCGGCCGACCGCTCGCTCCTCGCCCTGGGCCTCGACTCGTTGGCGGCGGCCGAGCTCCAGGGGGAGCTCGAAGCGAGCCTGGGAGCGCGCCTCTCGCTCGCCGACCTGCTGGAGGGCCCCACCCTCTCGCAGCTCGCGGCCGAGCTCCTGGCGCAGCTCGCGCGGCCCCCCGCGGCGACCCCATCGGTTCCGCCCATCTCGCCGCAATCCCTCTCCCACGGCCAGCGCGCCCTCTGGCTCCTCGACCGCCTGGCGCCCGGCCACCCGGCCTACGTCATCGCCGGCGCGGCGCGCCTGCGCGGCGGGCTCGACGTGCCCCGCCTGCGCCAGGCGCTCGCCACGCTGGTGGCGCGCCACCCGAGCCTACGCGCCACCTTCCCGGCGGACGGCGAGGCGGTGGCGCAGGCGGTGCGCGCGGAGGCCGATTTCACCTTCGTCGAGGAGGACGCCGCGGCCGCCGGCGAGGCCGAGCTCGCCGACCGGCTGGCGGCGGCGGCCTACGGGCCGTTCGACCTCGCCCGCGGGCCGCTTCTGCGCGTCACCGTGCTCCACCGCGGCGCCGCGGCACCGCTCCTGGTGCTCGCGGTGCACCACATCGTGGCCGACTTCTGGTCGCTGGGCGTGCTCCTGCGCGAGTTGGGGGCGCTCTGGCGGGAGGAGGCGCTGCCGCTCCCGCCGCTCGACGACGGCGACTTCGTGCGCCGGGAGAGCGAGCGGCTGGCCGGAGCGGAGGGGGAGCGCCTGTGGAACTACTGGCGCGCCGAGCTGGCCTCCCCGGTCCCGGCGCTCGATCTGCCGGCCGACCGGCCACGGCCACCGCGCCCGAGCCTCTGCGGCGGCTCTCGCACGCTCCGGCTGCCGGCCGACCTCGCGGCGCGCCTCGCGGCCCGCGCCCGCCGGGCCGGGGCCACCCCCTTCATGGCCCACCTCGCCGCCTTCTTCGTGCTGCTCCACCGCCTTACGGATCAGGAGGAGCTGCGGGTGGGCACGCCGACCGCGGGGCGGGGCTCCCCCGACCTGGCCGGCGTCGTCGGCTACTTCGTCAACCCGGTGGCGGTGCGCGGCGACCTCCGCGGCGACCCCTCCTTCGGCGCGCTGCTCGACCGGGTCAAGGCGGCGGCGGTGGCGGCGCTCGCCCACCAGGGCCTCCCCTTCCCGCTCCTCGCCGAGCGGCTGGGCGGGGAGCGCGACCCCAGCCGCTCGCCGCTCTTCCAGGCGATGTTCGTGCTCTACCGGGAGCGGCTGCCGGCCGAGCGCGGGCTGGGCGGCTTCGCGGTCGGCGCGGCCGGCTCCACCCTCGACCTGGGCGGCCTGGTCCTCGAATCGCTCCCCCTGCCGCGGCAGAGCTCCCAGTTCGACCTCACTCTGCTCCTGGCCGAGACCGGCGACCACCTGGTCGCAACGCTGCAGTTCAGCCGCGACCTGTTCGACGACACCACCGCCGAACGGTGGCTCGCCCACGCTTTCCAAACCCTGCTCGTGGCGATGGGGGACGCCGGCGATGCCGGCGATACCGACGGCGTCCCGGTCTCCGCCCTGCCGCTCCTCGCCGCCTCCGAGTGCCACCAGCTGGCAATCGAATGGAACGCCGCGCCCTGGGAGGTGAACAGCGAGGACCTGGTGCAGACGCCGTTCGAGCGCCAGGCCGCCCGCACCCCGGAGGCGATCGCGGTGGTCGACGGGGCCGAGCGGGCGATCTCCTACGGCGAGCTCGACCGGCGGGCGAGCCTCCTCGCGCGGGCGCTGGTCGCCCGGGGGGTGGGGGCGGAGCAGATCGTCGGGATCTTCGGCGAGCCCTCGCTCGCCCTGATCGCCGGCCTCTTCGCGGTGCTCAAGGCCGGCGGCGCCTACCTGCCGCTTGACCCAACCCAGCCGGACGAGCGCCTGGCCCAGCTCCTCGCCGACGCAGGAGCCGCGGTGGTGCTGGCGGACGAGCGGCTGGCCGGGCGGCTGCCGGCGACTGTCCGCCGCCTGCCGCTCGACGATTGCCCGGCGCGCCCGGCGGACGGCGCCTACCTCCATCCCCAGAGCGCCGACACCGCCGCCTACCTGCTCTACACCTCGGGCTCCACGGGTAAGCCCAAGGGGGTCGTCGTCCCCCATCGCGCGGTGGTCAACCGCTTGCGCTTCCAGGTCGCGGCGGACCTCACGGCCGGGGCGCGCGTGCTGCAGCGGACGCGGCTCGGCTTCGACGTCTCGGTGGTCGAGGTCTTCGCCCCATTGTGGATGGGGGCGAGCGTCGTGCTGACCACCCCCGAAGGCCAGCAGGACCCGGTCTACCTGGGGCGCCGGATCGCCGAGCAGCAGATCACCAACCTGAACCTCCCTCCCGCCCTCTTTCCCGCCCTCCTCGCCGACCCGGCGCTGCGCGGCGCCGCCAGCCTGCGCCGGGTGGTCACCGGCGCCGACCGCGTGCCGGGCGACCTGCCGCAGAGCTTCTTCGCCGCCTTCGGCAGCGGTCCCCAGGCGCCACGTCTGATCGCCCGCTACGGCCCGACCGAGGCGACGATCTCGGTGAGCGAGCAGGATTGCCGGCCCGAGCCCAGTTCGCAGAACCCGCAGAACGTGCCGCTCGGCCGGCCGCTAGCCGGCACCCGCTTCCACCTGCTCGACCGCCACCAGCGCCCGGTGTCGCTGGGAGTGCCGGGCGAGCTGTGCATCGCCGGGGTCTGTCTGGCGCGCGGCTACCTGGCGCGGCCGGACGCGACCGCGGCGGCGTTCCTCCCCGACCCCTTCGCCCGCTCCGCGGCGGCGGTGGGGGAGCGCCTCTACCGCACCGGCGACCTCGCCCGCTACCGCGCCGACGGCGTCGTCGAGTTCCTCGGACGAATCGACCGGCAGGTCAAGATCCGCGGCTTCCGCCTGGAGCCCGGGGAGGTCGAGGCGGCCCTCTGTCGCCACCCGGAGGTGGTGGAGGCCGCGGTGGTCGACCAGGACGAGCCGGCGACCGGCGGCAAACGGCTGGTGGCCTACGTCGTGGCCGGCCCCGGCGCCAATGTCGTCGATCCGGCCGGGCTGGCCGGGCGCTGTCGCGACTTCCTGGCCGGCCGGCTGCCGGCCTACATGATCCCCGCCGCCTTCGTCCTCCTCCCGCGCCTGCCCTGGAACGCCAACGGCAAGCTCGACCGGGCGGCGCTGCCGGCGCCGGAGTGGCAGCCCCCCGGCGCCCCCGGCGAGAGCCGGCAGGCGCCGCGGACTCCCGTGGAAGAGATCCTCGCCGGCCTCTGGGCCGAGCTCTTCGGCCGCGAACGCGTGGGGGTGGACGACGACTTTTTCGCCCTCGGCGGCCACTCGCTGCTGGGGACCCGGCTGATCTCGCGCCTGCGCGCCGCCTTCGGCATCGAGCTGCCGCTCGGCACTCTCTTCGCGGCCCCGCGGCTGGCGGACTTCGCGTCCCGCGTCGAGGCGGCGCTACAGGCCGGCGGGGCCGGCGCGGTCGGCGGCATCCCGCCGCTGGTGGCCCTGCCGCGCGGGGGTCCCCTGCCGCTGTCCTTCGCGCAGCAGCGCCTGTGGTTCCTCGCTCTGCTGGAGCCGGGCAGCCCGCTCTACAACCTGGCTGGAGCGCTGCACGTGGAAGGGCCGTTGGACGGCTCTGTGCTGGCGCTCTGCCTGGCGGAGATCGTGCGCCGCCACGAGGCGTTGCGCACCGTTTTCGCCGCGCGGGACGGCGCGCCGGTGCAGGTGATCCGCCCACCGTCGAGCTTCGTGCTGCCGGTGGTCGACCTCTCGGGGCTGGCAGAGAGGACCCGCGCGGCGCTGGCCGAGGCCCTCACCGCCGGGGAGGCCGTCCGCCCCTTCGATCTTGCCCACGGTCCGCTGTTGCGCGGCCTGCTGCTGCGGCTGGCTGCTGGGGAATCAGCGGACCACCTGGCAGCGCTCACCCTGCATCACATCGCGAGCGACGGCTGGTCGCTGGACGTCTTCGTGCGCGAGATCGCGGCTTTCTATGCGGCGTTTGTCGCCGGCCGGCCGTCGCCGTTGCCGGAGCTCCCGGTGCAGTACGCGGACTTCGCGGTGTGGCAACGCTCCTGGCTCACCGGCGAGGTCCTGGAAGGCGAGATCGCCTTCTGGCGCCGGCAGCTCGCGGGCCTGCCGCCGCTCCTCGATCTGCCCACCGATCGCCCCCGCTCCGCGGCGCAGAGCTTCCGGGGCGCCTCCCGGCCGGTGCGCCTCCCGGCCGGCCTCACCCGGCAGGTGCAGGCTCTCGCCCGGCGCTCCGGAGCGACGCTCTTCATGGTGCTCCTGGCCGGCTTCCAGGGTCTTCTCGCGCGCTGGAGCGGCCAGGAAGACTTCGCGGTGGGCGCGCCGGTGGCCGGACGCACACACCGCGAGATCGAACCGCTGATCGGGTTTTTCGTCAACACCCTGGTGCTGCGCGGCGATCTCTCGGGGACTCCCTCGTTCTACCAGCTGCTCGGCCGGGTGCGCGAAACTGCGCTTTCAGCCTACCGGCATCAGGACGTGCCGTTCGACAAGCTGGTCGAGGAGCTCGCCGCGGAGCGGAGCCTCGCACGCACCCCCCTCATCCAGGTCCTGCTGGCGTTGCAGAACGCTCCCGGCCTTAGCCTGGAGATCGGCGATCTGCGCCTGCGGCTGCTGCGCGTCGAGACCCGGACGGCGAAATTCGACCTCACGGTCCACCTCGCGGAGCAGGACGGCGCGCTGGCCGGAAGGGTCGAATACACCACCGATCTGTTCGACCGCACGACCGTCGATCGGCTGATCGCCGGGTACGAGCGGCTGGTCGCGGGTGCGGTCGCCGAAGAGGACCGCCCCCTGGTCGACCTGCCGCTGCTCTCCGCCGCCGAGCTCCACCAGATCCGGAGCGAGTGGAACCCGGCGCCTGCGCCGCCCGGGGCCGCGCTCGTCGAGCGGTTCGAGAGCTGGGCGGAGCGGACGCCGGACGCCATCGCCGTGCTCGCGCCGGCCGAGGCTCTCACCTACTCCGAGCTCGACGTCCGGGCGGACCGCCTCGCCCGCCGCTTGCGATCGCTCGGCGTGACGCTCGATGCCCGGATCGGGCTGTGTGCCGAGCGCTCCCCCGCGATGATCCTGGCGGTGCTGGGGATCCAGAAGGCCGGGGCCGCCTACGTGCCGCTGGATCCGGAGTATCCGCGCGAGCGCCTCGCCTTCATGGTCGAGGATGCACGGCTCCTCCTGCTGATCACCGAGGAGCGGCTGCTCGGCCGCCTGCCCGAGACGGCGGTGGCGACCCTGCTCCTCGACGCGGGCGGGAGCGGCATCGACGGTAGAAGCGCGGCGCGGCTGCCCGGCCGGCTGCCCAAGACGGCGACGGCCGGCAGCCTGGCCTACGTGATCTACACCTCGGGTTCGACCGGCCGGCCGAAGGGGGTGATGGTCCACCACCGCGGGTGGAGCCACCTGGCGGAGGCCCAGCGCCACCTCCTGGGCCTCGGACCGGGAGACCGCGTCCTGCAGTTCGCCTCGCTCAGCTTCGATGCCTCGGCCTGGGAGATCTCCCTGGCCTTCGGCGCCGGAGCCACCTTGTTGCTCGGCCCGCGCGAGCGCCGGCTCTCCCGGGAGGAGCTGACCGCCGTGCTCCGGGAGAGCACGGCCGCGCTCGTACCGCCGAGCGTTCTGGCGACTCTCTCGCCCGCCGACCTGTCCGGGCCGCCCATCCTGATCGTCGCCGGCGAGGCCTGTCCTGTGGAGTTGGCGCGGGCGTGGGCGTCCGGGCGCCGGCTGTGGAACGCCTATGGCCCGACGGAGGCCACGGTCTGCGCCACGGTAAAGCTCTACGACCACGGGGATCGCCTGCCGATCGGTCGGCCGATCGACGGGATGCAGGCGTGGGTGCTGGACCGCCGGGGAAACCCGGCTCCGGTCGGAGCGGTGGGCGAGCTCTGCCTGGCCGGCCCTGGGTTGGCGCGCGGCTACTCGGGCCAGCCGGCGCTCACCGCCCAGAGCTTCGTTCCCCATCCGCTCGCCACGCTTCCCGGCGAACGGCTGTACCGGACCGGCGACCTGGCTCTCCGCCGGCCCGACGGCAGCCTGGAGCTCCGCGGCCGGCTGGATCATCAGGTCAAGATCCGCGGCTGGCGCGTCGAGCTCGGGGAGATCGAGGCGGCGCTCACCACGCTGCCCGGAGTCCGCGCGGCGGTGGTGGTGGCGCGCGAGAGCGCCCCCGGCGGCCGGCAGCTGGTCGCCTACGTGGTGGGCGACGCTGCCGATGCCGGCGATGCCGGCAATATCGGCGACATGGGCGACGATGTGCTGCGCCGCGCCCTGCGCGAGCGGCTGCCCGACCCCATGGTGCCCGCCGCTTTCGTGGTGCTCCCCGCCCTGCCCCTGACGCCCAACGGCAAGCTCGACCGGGCGGCCCTGCCGGCGCCGGAGAGCGCCGCGACGGGGGAGGGGGAGCTCGATCCGCCGCGCGACCCGCGCGAGGAGCTCCTCGCCGGGCTCTGGGCCGAGCTCTTCGGGGTGGAGCGGGTCGGCATCCACCAGGACTTCTTCGCCCTGGGTGGGCACTCGCTCCTCGCCACCCGCCTCGCGGCGCGGATCCAGCAGGCGCTCGGGGTGGAGCTGCCGGTGCGCGAGGTCCTCGCCGCCCCCACGGTCGCCGCTCTCGCCGCGCGGCTCGACGCCGGGAAGGCCCGCGACCGCGGCTCGCCAACACCGCCGCCAGCGCCGCCGCCGCTCCTCCCGGCGCCTCAGGGGGCCGGCCCGGCGCCCCTCTCCTTTTCCCAGGAGCGGCTCTGGCTGCTCGCCCAGATCGAGCCCGGCAGCCCGGCCTACAACGTGCCCATGGCGGTGCGGCTGGACGGCTGTCTGAACGTGTCGGCGCTCGCCTTCGCCTTGAGCGCGGTGGTCTCCCGGCACGCGGCGCTGCGCACCGCCATCGCGGTCTCAGGGGAGCGCGCGGTGCAGCGCCCGCTGCCCGCCCGGCCGGTGCCCCTGCCGGTCGCCGACCTCTCGGCATTGGCGGCATTGCCGGCGTGGCCCGCAGGGAGCCGGCGGGCCGCCGAGGTGGCGCGCCTGGCGCGGGGCGCGGCCCACCTCCCCTTCGACCTCGCGCGGGGACCTCTCCTCCGTGCCGGCCTGCTCGCCCTGGGTCCGGAGGAGCACGTCCTCCTCTTCACCGTCCACCACATCGCCTGGGACGGCTGGTCGACGGGGATCTTCCTGCGCGAGCTGGCAGCTCTCTACGGCGCCGCTCTTTCCGGGGAGCCGGCGCAGCTGCCGGAGCCGCGCCTGCAATACGCCGATTACGCCCGCTGGCAGCGCGCCTGGCTGACCGACGCGCGGCTGGCGGGCTCGCTCGCCTACTGGCGCGCGCGGCTGGCGGGCGCCCCCGCCGTGACCGAGCTGCCGGCCGACCGGCCGCGTCCGGCGGTGTCCGGCGGGAGCGACGGGAATGGCGGGAGCGGCACGCGCGGCGGGGAGCAGCTCCTGAGCCTCGACGCCGAGCTCGTGGCCGGGCTCGGGCGGCTCGGCCGCGAGCGCGGCGCGACCCTCTTCATGCTCCTGACGGCGGCCTTTAACCTCCTCCTCCACCGCCTGACCGGCCAGGACGACCTGGTGATCGGCTTTCCGATCGCCCATCGCGCGACGGTCGAGACCGAGGAGATGATCGGCGTCTTCGTCAACACCCTGGTCCTGCGCAGCACGCTCGTTTCGCGGGCGAGCTTCGCGGCCGTCGTGGCCGGCACCCGGGAGACCACCTTGGCGGCCTACGAGCACCAGGACCTGCCGTTCGAGCGGCTGGTGGCCGAGCTGGCGCCGGAGCGCAGCCTGGGCCGGGCGCCGCTCTTCCAGGTCATCCTGGCGCTCCAGAACACTCCCGAGGCGCCGCTGGCGCTCCCCGGCCTCGCCCTCACCCCGCTGGCGCTCGACGCCGGCATCGCGCGCTTCGACCTGTCCCTATCGCTCACGCCGCGCCCGGCCCGCGGAACGGGGCTCGCCGGCCGGCTGGGGTTCCGCCGCGAGCTCTTCGACGCCACCACCGCCGGGCGGTGGGCGGCGAGCTACCGGACCCTGCTCGCCGCCGCGGTGCGCGACCCAGAGAGCGCCGCGGCGCACCTGCCGCTCCTCGCCGCGGCCGAGACCGCGCAGCTGGTCCGGGAGTGGAACGACCCCACCGCGATCCCTGAAGGCGCGCCGCGGTTGGCCCTGCACGAGCTCTTCGCGCTCCAGGTCGCCCGCACCCCCGGCGCGCCGGCCGTGCGCTGCGAGGACGAGTGCCTGCCCTACCGCGAGCTCGACCGGCGGGCCGCGCTCCTCGCCCGTATGCTCCAGCGGGAGGGGGTCGGCCCGGAGGGGACGGTGGGCCTCCTCGCCGAGCCCTCGGTCGCGGCGATCGTCGGGCTCCTGGCGGTGCTCAAGGCGGGCGGCGCCTATGTGCCGCTCGACCCCGGCGCCCCGGCCGAGCGGCTGGCCGGGATGATCGCGGACGCCGGGATCGCCGTCGTCCTGGCACGAGAGGAATTTTTTGCGCGGCTGCCGGCGGGGGTGCGCGGGGTAGATCTCGCGTCGGCGGCTGGGGAGGAGGCGCTCCCGGTCCCGATCGCGGCGGAGAACCTCGCCTACGTGCTCTACACCTCCGGCTCGAGCGGACGCCCCAAGGGGGTGGCGGTGACCCACGGCTCGGTCGTCAACTACACCCTGGCGATCGCCGAACGCCTGGGTCTCGGGCCGGGCGCTCACTTTGCGATGGTGCAGCCGCTGACCGTCGACTCGTGCGTGACCGCCATCTTCCCGCCGCTCCTGACCGGCGGCTGCCTGCACGTCCTGCCGCGCGAGCGCGCGCTCGTCGCGCCGGCCCTCGCCGAGGCGTTCCGCCGATACCCGATCGATGGCCTGAAGATCGCGCCGTCGCACCTGGCGGCGCTCTGCGCCGCGGGCGACAGCGCCGCTCTGCTGCCGCGCCGCTGGCTGATCGTCGGCGGCGAGCCCTCGCAGCTCTCCTGGTTGCGCGAGCTCCAGGCCGCGGCGCCGTCCTCTGCGCTGTTCAACCACTACGGTCCCACCGAGGCGACGGTGGGGATGCTCCTGTACCGGGTCGGCGGGGAGGAGGGAGCGGGCTTTTCTCCGGTGGCGCCGGTCGGCCGGCCACATGACGGCGCCCAGGCCTACCTGCTCGACGGGGACCTGCAGCCGGTGCCGTTGGGGAGCCGGGGGACGCTCTATATCGGCGGCGCCTGCCTGGCGCGGGGCTATCTCGGCCGGCCGGAGCTCACTGCCGAGCGCTTCGTGCCCGACCCGTTCGGCCCGCCCGGCGCGCGGCTCTACGACAGCGGCGACCTGATGCGCCACACCGCGCGCGGCGACCTGGTGTTCCTCGGCCGGCTGGATCAACAGATCAAGATCCGCGGCTTCCGAGTGGAGCTGGGCGAGATCGAGGCGGCTCTCGCGCGCCACCCCGCGATCGGCGAGGTCGTGGTGCGGACCTGGGAGGAGGCGCCGGGGCGGGAGGGCCTCGCGGCCTACGTGGTGGCGCAGGGCGGCGGGCCGGCCCCGGCGCTCGCCGAGTTGCGGGCGTTTCTCACCGCGAAGCTGCCCGACTACATGCTCCCCTCGGCCCTGGTCTCCCTGCCGGCGCTGCCGCGCACGCCGCACGGCAAGCTCGACCTGAAGGCGCTGCCGGCTCCGCTGCCGGCAGACCGGACCGGAGACGAGGGGGTGGATCTCGCCCCGCGCACCCCGACCGAGGAGCTGCTGGCCGGGGTCTACGCCGACCTCCTGGGACGCGAGCGGGTGGGGGCCGGAGACGGCTTCTTCGACCTGGGCGGGCACTCGCTCCTCGCCACCCGCCTGCTGTCGCGCATCCGTCACCTGTTCGGCGTGGAGCTGGCGCTGCGCGAGGTCTTCGAGCAGCCGACGGTCTCCGGCCTGGCGCGCCGGATCGAGGGCGCGGATCGCCGCAGGAGCGGGCGGGAGGCGCCGCCGATCGAACGGCTCGCGCGGCGCGGCGATCTGCCGCTGTCGTTCGCCCAGCAGCGGCTCTGGTTCCTCGCCCAGCTGGCGCCGGACAGCCCGCGCTACAACGTCCCCCTGGCGCTCGCCCTCTGCGGGCGGCTGGACGTCCCGGCGCTGGAGCGGAGCCTGGGCGAGGTGGTGCGCCGCCACGCGGTGCTGCGCACCCGGTTCCCGACGGTCGCCGGCCAGCCGGTGCAGGTGATCTCTCCCGGGTCGCCACAGGTGCTGCCGCTGATCGACCTGGGCGGCCTGCCCGCGGCGCGACGGGAAAGCGTCGCGGGCGGGCTCGCCGCGGCGGCGGCGCGGCGGCCGTTCGACCTCGCGACCGGTCCCCTTCTGCGCACCGCGCTGCTGCGGCTTACCGGCGAAGAGCATCGAGCGCTGCTGACCCTGCACCACATCGCGAGCGACGCCTGGTCGCGGGAGGTCCTGGTGCGCGAGCTGGGCGAGCTCTACCGGGCCTTCGTGGCCGGCCGGGAGCCGACCCTGCCGGAGCTGCCGGTGCAGTACGCCGACTTCGCCGCCTGGCAGCGGAGCTGGCTCACCGGGGAGGTCCTGGCAGCCGAGCTGGCCTACTGGCGCTCTCGCCTGTCGGGCGCGCCGCCGCTCCTCGCCCTGCCGCTCGACCGGCCGCGCCAGGAGGTGTGGAGCGACCGCGGGGCGATCCGCCGGCTGGCACTCCCTGCACCGTTGTCGCCAGCCGTGACGCGGCTCGCCCGCGAGGCGGGAGCGACGTCCTTCATGGTGCTCCTCTCGGCGTTCCTGACGCTCCTCGCGCGCTGGACCGGGCAGCTCGACCTGCCCCTCGGCACGCCGATCGCGGGCCGCACCCACCTTGAGATCGAACCGCTGATCGGCTTTTTCGTCAACACCCTGGTGCTGCGGGTCGACCTCTCCGGAGCCCCCGATTTCGCCGCGCTGCTCGGCCGGGTGCGCGAGGTGGCGCTCGACGCCTACCTGCACCAGGACCTGCCGTTCGAGAAGCTGGTCGAGGAGCTCCAGCCGCAGCGCAGCCTCGCCCACGCGCCGCTGTTTCAAGCCCTGTTCGTGCTGCAGAACGCCCCGCCGGGGAAACTCGCCCTGCCCGGGCTGTCGCTCGCGCCGCTCCGGGTCGCGCCGGCGAGCGCCAAGTTCGACCTCACGCTCGCTCTCGTCGAGACGCCCTCGGGGCTCGCGGGCGGCTTCGAGTACCACCCGGATCTTTTCGACGGCGCGACGATCGCGCGCTTTGCGGCCGCCTTCGAGACTCTGCTCGGTGCGGCGCTCCGCGATCCGCGCCAATCCGTGGCGCAGCTGCCGGTCCTCGCTTCGGCCCAGCGCCACCAGCTCCTCGTGGAGTGGAACGGCCCGGCCGCCCCGTACCCGCTCGACCGCTGCCTGCACGGATGGATCGAGGAGCAGGTGCGGCGCACCCCCGAGGCGGTGGCGGTGGTGGCGGAGGGGGAGGAGACGGAGAGCCTGACCTACGGCGGCTTGAACGCGCGGGCCAATCGCCTGGCGCGCCGGCTGCGCCGGCGCGGCGTGGGGCCGGAGACGGTGGTCGCGATCTCCGTCGAGCGCTCGCTTGCCCTGATGGTCGGCCTGCTGGCCATCCTGAAGGCGGGTGGCGCCTACCTGCCGATCGACCCCGACGACCCGCCGGAGCGGCGGCGCTTTCTGCAGGAGGACGCCGGCGCCTCGCTCCTCCTCACCTCGCACCAGATCGCCCGAGGGTTGGGCACAGAGCCCAGGACGCACACAGGCCGCGACCTCGGCATCCCCGTCGAGCCGGACAACCTCGCCTATGTGATCTACACCTCGGGCACGACGGGTAAGCCCAAGGGGGTGATGAACTGCCACCGCGGAATCGTCAATCGGCTGCTCTGGATGCAAGAGCGCTACGGCCTGGGGCCGGACGACCGGGTGCTGCAGAAGACCCCGACGACCTTCGACGTTTCGGTCTGGGAGCTGTTCTGGCCGCTCTCGACCGGCGCGACGCTGGTGATGGCCCGCCCCGGGGGGCACCGGGACCCCGCCTATCTCTGGCGGACGATCCCCGAGCAGGGGATCACCACCCTGCACTTCGTACCCTCGATGCTGCGCGCCTTCCTGGACGATGCGGGCCAGGACCCCTCGATCCTGCCGCTGCGCCGGGTGATGGCGAGCGGCGAGGCCCTCGACCACGACCTCAAGGAGCGCTATGTCTCCCACTTGGATGCGCCGCTCCACAATCTCTATGGACCGACGGAGGCCGCGGTCGACGTCACCCACTGGTCCTGCGAGCGCGCGGACGGGCGGTCGCTGGTGCCGATCGGCCGCCCGCTCGCCAACACCCGGATTCTTCTCCTCGACCAGGAGGGCGAGGAGGTGCCGATCGGGGCGACGGGCGAGCTCCACATCGGCGGCGTGCAGGTGGCGCGCGGCTATCTCGGCCGTCCCGACCTGACCGCCGACCGGTTCGTCCCCGACCCCACCGGCAGCGAGCCGGGGGCGCGCCTCTACCGTACCGGCGACCTCGCCCGCCACCTGGCGGACGGCGCGCTCGACTACCTGGGGAGGAACGACCACCAGGTGAAGCTGCGCGGTTTCCGCATCGAGCTGGGGGAGGTGGAGGCGGCGCTTTCCGCGCACCCCGGAGTGCGCGAGGCGGCGGTCGTGGCACAGGGGGAGGGGGCGGACCGCCGGCTGGTCGCCTTCGTAGTGAGCGACATCGAAGCGGGCGAGCTGCGCCGGTTCCTCGCCGCGCGGCTGCCGGGGTACCTGGTGCCGGCGGCGGTCGCCGTCCTGGAGCGTCTGCCGCTGACCGCCAACGGCAAGGTGGACCGGCCGAGGCTCGCCGCGGAGGACGTCCTCGCCGAGGCCGGGACGTTGGGCGCCGCGCCCCGCACGCCGATCGAGGAGATGCTCGCCGGACAGTGGGCGGAGCTTCTGGGGCGGGAGACGGTGGGGGTCGAGGACGACTTCTTCGCCCTGGGCGGCCACTCGCTCCTGGCGACGCAGCTCGCCTCGCGCATCCGCTCCGCCTTCGGCGTCGAGCTGCCGCTCGCCTCCGTGTTCAAGACGCCGACGGTCGCCGGGCTGGCCGCCGAGATCGAGGTCCTGCTGGCGGCGCGGCAGGGGCCGGAGGCGCCGCCGATCCGGCCGGTGCCGCGGACCGGGGAGCCCACCCTCTCCTTCGCCCAGCAGCGCCTGTGGTTCGTCGAACAGCTCGAACCCGGCGGCAGCGCCTACAACATCCCCGTCGCGGTGCGCTCCCGCCGGCCGCTCGACGCCGGCGCGCTCGCCTGGGCGATCGATCGGGTGATCGAGCGCCACGAGGCCCTGCGCACCCGCTTCCGGGAGGTCGACGGCCGGGCGATCCAGCGGATCGAAAGCGCGGTTACGGTCGGCCTGCCCGCCGTCGACCTGAGCGGGCTCGCCGCCGAGCGCCGGCTCGACCTCGCCCGCCGCCTGGCCCGGGAGGAGGCCGCGCGCCCCTTCGATCTCGGTCGCTGCCCGCTGCTGCGGACCCTCCTCGTCGACCTGGGTGATACCGGCGATGCTGGCGATACGGAAGACACGGGCGGGCAGGTCCTCCTCCTCACCTTGCACCACATCGTCGGCGACGGCTGGTCGATGGGCCTCCTCCTGCGCGAGGTCGAAGAGCTCTACTTCGCCCGCACCGAGGGGCGGCCGCCGCTCCTCCCGGAGTTGCCGATCCAGTATGCCGACTTCGCCGCCTGGCAGCGGCACTGGCTGACCGGCCCGCGGCTCACCGATCACCTGGCCTACATCCGGCGGCGCTTTAGCGGCGAGCTGCCGCGGCTGGAGCTGCCGGCCGACGGACCACCGTCCACCGCCGCCGACATCGATCCGCGCGGCGGCGCGATGGAGCGTCGGCTCACCCCCGCTCTGAGCCTGGCGCTCCGCGCCCTCGGGCGCCGGCAGGGCGGAACGCTCGCCATGACGCTCCTCGCCGGCTTCGCGCTCCTGCTCTCCCGGCTCTCCGGCCAGGACGACCTCATCCTGGGGATGGCGATCGCCAACCGCAACCGCCTGGAGACCGAAGGGCTCATCGGCTTCTTCGTCAACACCCTGGCCCTCCGCCTCGACTTGACCGGAGAGCCCACGTTCCTCGGTCTGCTCGACCGCGTCCGGGAGGTCGCCCTGGAGGCCTACGCGCACCAGGACCTGCCCTTCGAGCGCCTGGTCGAGGAGGTGCAGCCGGAGCGGAGCCTGGGCCGCCACCCGATCTTCGAAGTGCTGTTCAACCATCTCTCGCTCTCCGGCGAGGACCGGCGGCCCTCGCGGCTGGATCTGGAACCGCTGGAGATCGAAGAGGCGGAGGCGAAGTTTCCGCTCACCCTCTATCTCTCCGAGGGCGGCGACGCGGTCGGGCTGCGCCTCGCCTACCGGCGCTCGCGCTTCACGCCGGCGCGGATCGAAGGGATGCTCGACCAGCTGGAGCAGCTCCTGGCGGCGCTCGTCGCCCGGCCGGAGCAGCCGATCGGCGTGCCCTCGCTGGTGACGGCTGCGGCCCGGAAGCTGCTGCCCGATCCGGCCCTACGGCTGCCGGAGCCCGCCCTGGCACCGGTGGTCGAAGCGGTGCTCGGCGTCGCGGCCGAGGCGCCGGAACGGCCGGCGATCCGCCGCCGCGACCGCGCCTGGAGCTACGGCGAGCTGGCGGCCCGGGTCGAAGCGGCGGCGCTCCGCCTCGTCGCCTCGGGGGTCGAGCGGGGGGAGGTCGTCGCGGTCTCGGGAGAGCGCGGCTTCGGGTTGATCGTCGCCATCCTCGCCGTGCTGCGCAGCGGCGGTGTCCTCCTCACCCTCGACCGCACCCTCCCCGCCGCCCGCCGCCGCCTGCTGCTCATGGCCGCCGGCGTCCGGCGGCTGCTCCACGTCGAGGCGCTCGGCGCGGCGGACCGCTGGCTGGAGGAGGTCTGCTCCGAGCGTCTGGAGATGGGCTCCGAGAGCGGCCGGGTTGTCGGCGGCGGGGGAGAGGCGGGACCGGAGGTCGCCGCGCCGCGTCTCCCCAGCCTCTCGGGCGACGAGGCGGCCTACGTCTTCTTCACCTCCGGCTCGACCGGCGTCCCCAAGGGGGTGGTGGGGCTCCACAAGGGGCTCTCCCATTTCGTCGAATGGGAGCGCCGGCGCTTCGGCATCGGCGCCGATGACCGGGGCGCCCTGCTGATCGCGCTCGGTTTCGACGCCGTCCTCCGCGACCTCTTCCTCCCCCTGACCGCCGGGGCCTGCCTCCATCTGCCCGAGGAGGAGGACGGCCCGCGGGAGATCGTCGACGGGCTGGAGCGCTGGAGGATCACCTATCTCCATGCGGTGCCCGCCGTCGCCCAGGCCTGGCTGAACGAGCGGCCGGCGGACGCGACCCTCGCCGGGCTGCGCTACCTCTTCCTCTCCGGCGAGCCGCTCGCCGACACCCTGGTCGAGCGCTGGCGGGCCGCCTTCCCCGCCTCCGAGATCGTCAACTTCTACGGCGCGACCGAGGCGACGATGATCCAGAGCGCCTTCCCGGTGCCGCGTCCGGCCCTGCCCGGCGTGCAGCCCGCCGGCTGGCCGCTCCCCGAGACCCAGCTCCTGGTCTTCGCCGGGAACGACCGCCTGTGCGGCGTGGGGGAGCCGGGGGAGGTCTACGTGCGCACGCCGTTCTGCGCCCGCGGCTACCTCGACGCGCCGGAGGAGGAGGCGCGGAGCTTCGTCGGCAATCCGAAGACCGGCAATCTTCACGACCGGCTCTACCGGACGGGCGACCGCGGCCGCTACCGGCCGGACGGCAGCCTCGAAGTCCTCGGCCGCCTCGACCAGCAGGTCAAGATCCGCGGCATCCGGGTCGAGCCCGAGGAGATCGCGGCCAACCTCCTGCGCCATCCGGGGATCGCTGCCGCCGTCGTCGTGCCCTGGCGCCGGGAGGGGGAGAGCGGCGAGCTGGCGCTCGCCGCCTACGTCGTGCCGGCGGTGCCGGCGGACGCCGCCGACGCCGCGGACACCGCGCGGCCCGACCTGCGGGTGTTCCTCGCCGCGCGGCTGCCCGCCGCCCTGGTGCCGGCCGCCTTCGTCTGGCTTCCCGCCCTGCCGGCGACTGCCACCGGCAAGGTGGACCGGCGCGCCCTGCCGCCGCCCGAGCCTGCGGCCGGCCGGACCGCGGCGGAGTCGGCGGCGCCGCGCACCCCCATGGCGGAGATCCTGGCCGGGATCTGGGCGAGCGTCCTCGGGCTCCCCCGGGTGGGCGCCGACGACAACTTCTTCGAGATCGGCGGCCATTCGCTGCTCGCCACCCAGGTGACCTCCCGGGTCCGCCAGGCCCTGGGGATCGAGGTCTCCCTGCGCCAGCTGTTCGAGGCGCCGACCCTCTCCGGCTTCGCCGAAGCGGTCGAGGAGGCCGCCGGGAACCTGGGGGGACCCCGGCTGCCGCCCATCCTCCCCGTCGCGCGCGGCTCGGCCTTCCCCCTCTCGTTCGCCCAGGAGCGCTACTGGGTGCAGCGCCACGCCGACGCCGGCACGGCGATCTCCAGCTCCTCGCTCGCCTTTCGGCTGACCGGGGAGCTCGACCTGGCGGCGCTCGAACGGAGCTTCCGGGAGATCCTCGCCCGGCACGAGATCCTGCGCACCACCTTCGCCGAGCTCGACTTTGAACCGGTCCAGATCGTCCATCGGGAGATCGCCCTCCCCTGGTCGGTTTGCGACCTCTCCGGGCTCCCCCAGCCGGCGCGGGAGAAGACGGCCGCGGCGCTCACCACGAGCGCCGGGAGGCAGGTCTTCGACGTCGAGCAGGCCCCGCTTTTCCGGGTGTTCCTGCTTCACGCCTCTGCCCGGGAGAACCTGCTGCTCTTCGTCCAGCACCACATCCTGACCGACGGCTGGTCCCAGGGCGTCCTGATGCGGGAGTTCGTCACCCTCTATGGCGACTTCGCGGCGGGCCGGGAGGCCTCCCTGCCGCCTCCCCCCATCCAGTATGCCGACGTCGCCGTCTGGCAGCACCGGTACCTCGCGGGTCCCGTCCTCGAAGCCCAGCGGGACTACTGGCGGGAGCGCCTGCGCGGCCCCCTGCCGGTCGTCCGGCTGCCCACCGACCGGCCCCGGCCGGCGGTCCGGCGCCGCGACGGCGGCAGCGAGTCCCGACCGCTACCCGCCGGCCTGTACGACCGTCTCCGGATTCTGAACGCCCAGGAGGGCACGAGCCTGTACATGACCCTCCTCGCGGCGCTCGGCATCCTCCTCCACCTGCACAGCGGGGACGAGGACGTCCTGCTCACCAGCCCGATCGCCAATCGGCACCGCATCGAGACCGAGAACCTGCTCGGCCTGTTCATCAACGCCCTGGTGCTGCGGCTGAGCCTCGCCGGGGACCCCGACGGCCACACCGTGCTCCGCCGGGTGCGGGAGGTCACGCTCGGCGCCTATGCCCATCAGGACCTCTCTTTCGCCCGCCTCCTGGAGGAGGTGCTGCCCGAGCACGTCGAGGACCACAACGTGCCCTTCCCCGTTGCCTTCGTGCTGCAGAACGCCCCCTTCCAGGTCGACCCCCTGCCCGGCCTCGGAGTCCGCCGGCTACGGATCGAGTCCGGCGCCGCCGTGCGCGATTTCCTGCTGATGGTGGTCGAAAGGGCGGAGGGTCTGGAGGTGATCGTCAAGTTCCGGACCGACCTCTTCGACGGCGAGACGATCGACCGGATGCTTGCGCAGTACGAGGCGATCCTGGAGATCCTGGTGGCCGAGCCGGAGAGGCGGCTGTCGAGCTTCCGCCTGGACGAGAGGACGGAGGCGGCCCTCTCTGTGGCCGGGTAACCCGAGCTACAGGCTGGCGGGAGCTTCCCGGCGGGCGCGGTGGTGGTCGGCGAGCCGCACGCCGCCCAAGTCCAGGTTGTCGACGTCGGCACCGTAGAGCAGCAGGTCGGGGTTGATCGCGGCGAGGCTCTCCAGCCAGCGCCGGTAGATGCCATGGCGGTCCTCCCGGTCGTAGAACCAGACCCCGTTCAACGAGTGGAAGGCGTTGCTCCACCACATCACCTCGGAGGCGCCGGGGGCGAGAGCGGCGCCGAGCGGCTCGGGTGCCGCGAAGAGGTCGCAGTGCAGGTAGAGATGGGGGATCTCCCGGTAGCGGGCCCAGTGCTGCTCGAAGGCCGGGGCGCCGCCCCAGAGGGCGAGCTCCCGCTCCCAGATCCCGCCCAGCACTTCGAGGTCCAGGGCGCCGGGGCGGGTGGCCCAGAGATTCCCCCAGAGCTGATAGAAGGCGTCCGGCAGGCGATCGGCGATCCGCGCCACGAAATCCGGAAAGTCGACGCCGTCCCACTCCTCGACCAGAATCCGTCGCAGGTCCAGGGCGAGCGGGCTGTAGTCGAAGAAGACCATCCGTGTGCCGCGGTCGAAGCCGTGGGTGTGGAGGATGCGGTTGGCCTTGAACCCGGCGGCCACCGCATAGAGGCCGGTGACCGGGCCACGAAAACCCGCGGGCGGTGTCTCGACGTCCTCGTAGCCCTCGAAGTTGCCGAGGAAGATGCCGCGCTTGGAGTTCCTGGCCTGCTGCACCACATAGTCGAGGAAACTCCGCCAGTCCCGGCTGAGGGGCGAGCCGTTCGCCTCGCCGCCGTTCCCGCCGGGGAAGTCGAGGATGCCGGCGCCGCTGAAGCGTGCGAGGCTCGCCGTCTCCGTGGCGCTTCGCGGCCGCAGGTCGAGGCCGCAGCGCTCCAGGGTCTCGGTGAAGCCGAGGACCGGTTTGCCCTGCGCCAGGCTGGCCGCGATCAGACCCCAGCCGGGCAACGTGGGACAGGCGTCGACGGTTCCGGCCGCGGGCGTCAGGCTCGCGAGGCCCGAGAGTCCCGCGCCCTCCGGCCCGGTGAACCGCGTCGCCGCAACGGCGGGCAACGACCGCCGGCCGTCGGCCGCCGGGGTGAAGCGCGGCTGCCCGAGAGCACGGTAGGTTTCGAGGTCGACCACGAAGCCGATCTCGTCGACGCCGTACCAGTCGTCGCCGCCGTCGACCAGCCGGCCGGCGAGGAGGAAATCGTGCGCCGGCAGCCAGGTGGAAAGGGCCTTGACGAGGTTCGTGTGCGTCGCCTGCCGGCGATCGCCGTGGCGGACCATGGTGTGCCCGTGCGCCTGCACCAGGCAGTAGCGCGCGCCTTCCCGGCCGGCGGCGGCGAGCAGCGCGTCGACCGAAGAGGACTCGAGGATCGGCCCGTCGTAGTCGAAGCGACAGAGGGAAAGAGTGAAGTCCCGGAGCTTCGCTTCGAGAGCCGAATCTCCGAGCCTGCCATGGGTGTCGAGCACCCCGACGATGAGCTGCCGATCCGCCATCGCAGTCTCCAGGGAAGGGTGGGCCGAATTTTTGCTGCTGCTCAGAATAGCACGTATGTCTATCTCTGCATGCGGCATTTCGGTTACTCTGAGACCATGGCAGCCGTGGCGGCCGGTACGATGAAGCTCTCCGTCTCTCGGTCGGAGGTGGAGGCGCTGGCGGAGCAGCACGGCGACGCCTTCTACCTCCTCGACCTCGAGCGGGTGAACGCCGCCCACGCCGCGCTGCTCGAACCCTTCCGGCGCCGCCACGCCAACACCACGCTCGCCTATTCGGTCAAGACCAACTACACGCCCCGCGTCCTGACGCGGATGCGCGAGCTGGGGAGCCTGGCCGAGGTGGTGTCGGAGCTGGAGTACGAGATCGCCACCCGGGCCGGCTTCACGCCGGGCGAGATCCTGGTCAACGGCGCCGTGCACCGTCCCGACTTCCTCGCCGCCCTGTTGCTGCAAGGGGTCCGCGTCAACCTGGACGGCTGGTACATGCTGGAGACGCTCCACGCGGTGAGCCGGGCGTATCCGGAGCGCACCTTCTCCGTCGGCCTGCGGTTGAGCTATCCGGTGCCCGAGGCGGCCACCAGCCGCTTCGGCTTCACCGTCGACGAGCCCGGCATGCGGCGCCTGGTCGAGTGGTTCCGCGCGCACGACAATTGCGAGGTGGCGGGCTACCACAGCCACTTCTGCTTCGCCCCGTACGGCCTGGCGTCCTACCGGGCGCGGATCGACGGCCTGGCGGCGGTCGCCCAGAGCTGGTTCCCGCACTTCCGGCTGCGCTATCTGGATTTAGGCAGCGGCTTCCGCGACACCCCCTTAGGACCCTCCTTCGACGAGGTGGCGGCGGTCGTCGCCGGCGTCCTCGCGGAGCGCTTCGCCGCCGGGTCCCGGCCGACTCTGCTGATCGAGCCCGGCACCGCCATCATCGGCCAGGCCATGGCGTTCGTCTGCCGGGTCTACGACGTGAAGACGGTCGAGGGGCGGACCCTGGCGCTCGTCAACGGCAGCAGCCACAACGTCAACACCATGGGCTGGCGGAGCGAAATGGCGGTCGAGGTGCTGCGCGCGCCGGGCGCCGCCGCCGGGCGCTCCGCGGCGACCTTCGACGTCGTCGGCAACACCGCGATGGAGCGCAAGGATCACCTCTGCGAAGGCGTCCGCGGGCCGGTGGCGCCGGGCGACTACCTGGTCTTCGACGCTGTCGGCTCGTACTCGACCGGCATGAAACCGCCGTTCATCCATCCCTGCCCGGCGGTGGTGGCGCGCGAGGGCGGCCGGTATCAGCTGGTCAAGCGGCGGGAGACCGTCGACGACTTCCTGCAGACCTACCTCGTCGAATCATGACCCTCCTTCCGGAAGACGACGACACCGTCCGCGACGACAGCCTGGATCGCCAGATGACGCAGGCGATCCACGCCGGCGAGGACCCCCGTGCCTCGGCCTTCCCCCTCTACCTGGCGAACTCCGTCGGCGACGTCTACACCCGTCACACCAACCCGACGATCGAGGCCCTGGAGGCCAAGTTCCGGCAGCTGGAAGGCGGCGCGGTGACGGTGGCGACGGCGAGCGGCATGGCGGCCATCGGCCAGACCCTGCTCTGCCTCTTGAAGACCGGCGACCGGCTGATCGTGCACTGCAACATCTTCATCGGCGTGCGCACGCTGCTCCAGGACTTCTTCCCCAACCTGGGAATCCACGTCGCGGCGGTCGATCTGCGCGATCTCGACCAGCTGTCGCGCGCTCTCGAGGAGCCGGCGGCGGCGGTCTACTTCGAGACTCTCTCGAATCCGGACATCAACGTCGTCGACGCCCCGCGGGCGATCGCGATCGCCAAGCGGGCCGGGGTGCCGGTCGTCGTCGACAACACCCTCCTCACCCCCTGCCTCTTCCGGCCGCTCGCGCACGGGGCGGACGTCGTCGTCCACAGCGCCTCGAAGTACATCGGCGGCCATGGCGACGCCCTGGGCGGCCTGGTGACGACGAACGATCTGGTGTTAGGCGAGCAGCTGCGCAAGGCGCGCCGGCTGTTCGGCGGCATCCCCGCCCCCACCAACGCCTACCTGCTGATGCGCGGCTTGAAGACCCTGCCGCTACGGATCGAGCGCCACTCGCAAAACGCCGCCCACGTCGCCGCGGTGCTCGCCGCCCATCCGCGGGTGCGCGAGGTCAACTATCCGGGCCTGCCGTCGTCGCCGGACGGCGAACGGGCGCGCTCCTTCCTGCGCGCCTTCGGCGGCCTGATGAGCTTCCGGCTGGCGAGCGCCCAGGAGGCGGAGCGTTTCAAGCAGGGCCTCGTGCAAGGGAAGGTCCGCTTCAGCTTCGGCGAGCTCGGCACCATCCTGCTCACCCAGGACTGGACGGACCTGATCCGGCTCTCGGTGGGGCTGGAGGACCCCGAGGACATCGCGACGGACCTGACCCGCGCCCTGGACGGTCTGGCGTAGAGACGCCCCCAGCCGCCGTCCGGGACCTCCCCGGAACCACCGTCGTCGGGGCGTCTCCGCAGGCCGCAGACGCCTGAGATCTCGGCGGCGTTGGAGACGCCCCGACGGCGCGGTAACGGCAAGGATTTCGATAGCGCCTGGGGCGTCTCTAC
>Ga0137403_10002398_pt1 | contig 22933 bp, 17 predicted proteins | sample CZOMad2_1_16fung_FD_122057 | JGI IMG/M metagenome (GOLD analysis project Ga0137403, IMG submission 122057) | Vadose zone soil fungal communities from Angelo Coast Range Reserve, California, USA - CZOMad2_1_16fungal (Hybrid Assembly) | ecosystem: Environmental > Terrestrial > Soil > Vadose zone...
CTCTACCGAGTTATTCCCCGGGGGGATCTCCAGCATCTGCAGTTTTTCGAAAACTGGCTTCATAGCGCGAGCAGGGTTGCGGAGAAACTCCGAACTGCGGATGCGGGTGAAGATCCAGCCCATCCGTTCAAGTACGGACTGTCGGTCCATATCTTCGGGAAGCTTTTCGAGCGGGTAGTAGCGGTCCCCGTCGCACTCGATCGCCAGGCGCTTACCGTCGCCTTCGACGACCAAATCGATTCGGAACGTTCCAATCCTCCAATGCGGCGTCACGTGATAGCCTGCCGCCGCGAGGCGTTTCATTACTTCGCGCTCGAAACCCGACTGCAACCGTTTTTCCTTTTCTTCCAGCGCGCGCATGAGCCGCGCCGGGTCTTCCGCATGCTCGATCAATTGGCGGCGAAGGTCGTCCGCTTTCAAATCGTTCTGCGGACTGAGCGAATGAACAATCCACATCTGGTCGCGGGCGCGACTAGCGGCGACATTGAAACGCTGTTTGAAGAGTTCCTGATCGCGCAGGGAGAGAGAACCGCGCTCGCCGGTATCGACCACGGAGATAAACACCACGTCGCGCTCGTCTCCTTGGAATTGCGCGGCATTCCCGCAGAGTACGCGATGGAGTTCGTAACGGTCGGGCGAGACGTGTGCCCGGACGAGGTTGTCGATTTCGATGGCTTGTTCATCGCCAACCAGCGAAACGACTCCGAAGCTTAGCGGCTGGCCTGCGCCATTCTTCCTATATTCGGGTTGCTCTATCGCGGCCGCAAGAAGCGAAGCGATGGTCTGCGCTTCCTGGCGATTGATCTTGCCGTCTCGGGCGGAGCCGGTAACCCGATGCGCGATGGTGTACGGCCGCAAATGGACTCGGCTCGCGTCGCGCAACGGCTTGATGCGGCCGTCGTAGGAAACCATGTTGCTGAATTGGATGATCTCCGGAACACACCGGAAATGTTCGACGAGACAAGTCGTGCCGCCGAAGGATTGGCGTGCCAGATCGTAGATGGAGATTTGCCCGTCGTACAGATCGGAGTTGGGGATTCCCCGGAGGTACTGGAAGATGAGGTTCTGAATCACGCTCAAGTCCTGCCCGACGGCCGACGGGCTCACTTGCTCGTGGTCGCCAACAACGAGCACCGTCTTGCCCAGGTACAGGGCGACCAATGCCATCACGTCGCTCTGACTGGCTTCGTCGATGATGACTACATCGAAGCGAGTGGTGCGGGGATCGAAGTTTTCGACTACGCGCGAAAGCGGCATGACCCAAACAGGAACGGCTCCACGGCACTCGCTCATTTTTCTAGCTGCTTCGGCGCGCAACAGCGAAACGCGGATACCGTGACCTTTGCCGATACGTCGGATCGTATCGAGCCAGCCGACAAGTGCCTGGCGCTGGCGAGAAGAAGTGCGGCGCGCTTGCGAGGACCAAGAACGTTTATCGATGAGCTCGACGGTCGCGCGGCGCAACTGCTCGCGGAGCTTGTCGTTCGTGGCTTGCAGGGCTTCGAGCGAGACGCTCGAGCGGCGATCGAGTTCGTCGTTGAGTTGCCGCCAGGTCCACGCGGAAGCGACGTCGCGTGGCGGCTCGCCGCGGCCATGCACGCCAGTGCGGTTGCGAATCGCGCCAGCCCAAGCGGGAGCCGCGTTCTCGAGCTTTGCTAGCAACGCTCGGCGCAGGTCGAGGTCCGCTTGTTTGCTCTTTAATTCCAGCAGGCGATCGTATGCTTCACGGTAGCGATTGGAATTTTCGTCACCCACAGCTGCCAGTAGCTGGCCGATCACTTTCGATGCTTTCGCGACGCGAGCGGCAAGTTTGAGCCGGTTCTTAAGGTCGCGGAATTCTTCCTCGAGTTGCAGCAGCTTGAGTTTCTTGAAGCGGGAATCCAAGATCGGCAACAGCGCATCGTTCACCGCGATGTGGATCCGTGCCAACTCGCCGTCGGAACCAACGACCGCAGGTTGTTCCGCGAGAAATTTATCCCAGCGAAAACCGACGTCCGCAAGCCGCTGCTGCAATGGAACCCAGGTGCGCTCCTGCCAACTCAGGCAGTCTTCTATGGAGTCGCAATACTGCACCAGGGTCTTTTCGACCTCTTCGCCCATTTCATGCGAATGAGGAGTGCCAAGCGTCGCCACCTGGCGATCCCACCGCGCAGCGAGATCCTCGCGAAGGCCCTTGAGCCGGAAGAATTGGCGCAGTGCGTGAAAATGCTCGGGAAGTCGCGGGCGCGCGTGGTTCACTTTCGTTTGCTCCAGGAATTGGCTCCACGCCTTGTGCGTGAACAAGGTCAAGGAGCCGAGCTTGCCGCCGTCCTCAAGGTGTACGAGGATTTCGCCGGCAATGCGTTCCTTCTCTTTGACAGCAGAACTTTCGGAAGCCTCCGGGCCGTACTTGACGAATGATTCCTGAGCGTTTGCAGCCTCGCGATGAACCAGCCGCACGAAGCTGACGAGTTGGTCCCACGGCTGCCTGTGCACATCGCCGTACTTACCGGCATAAACCGCGGCGAGTTTCCATTTGTCTTTGCCGGAAAGCGTTTCGACCGCCTGGGCGAGAGCGGCAGAGAGTCCTTCTATTTCTTCCGGAGAGTTCTGCCCGGCACTGGACTCCCACAGGTCGGAGCGCAAATCGAGGTCTTCCATGCCGAGGCGATTGCGCTCGCTCACGCTGCCTTCAAAGTCTTCCGCTCTCGGAAGATCGTGGAGTTCTGGAAGATGACCGGAAAGTTCCTGCTCGTCCTCGCCGGTGATCGAAACACTTGTGCGATAGAGGTCTGCCAGCTCACCCGGAGAAAGAGGCAGAGGTGCCACGGCTGCAACGGGACCGGGAATCCAGCCGTAGGCTTCCTTTTCCTGCACGACCTGGCGAGCCGCATCGGCCGGCCCCCAGGACTTTCCAGCAATCGCAATCTCTCGATACTCGTCGCCGCGGGCTTCCGTCAGCTGGTTTCGGATTTCGTCGAGCTTCTTTAGAAGGTCCAACCGCTCGCACTCCAGTTTCTTCGCCTCTAGTTCTAGCGACGCTGCGTCGGCGCGCGATAGCCTTTCCGCGATCGATCCCACGGCGCTTTCAAGCTGCTTGCGGCTGTCCAAATCACTTTCGAGCAAGCTGACGCACAAGGGACGCAGTTCGGAAACGATGTGATGGCGCACCATGCGCAGTGCCTTCGTGGTGTGGCTGGTGACCAGCACACTCTTGCCCTGGGCCAGCAAGTGCCCGACAAGATTTCCGATGGTGTGCGTTTTCCCCGTGCCCGGAGGGCCTTGCACCAAGACGCCTCCATGCTCCTCAAGCTGCTGGGCAATTCGGATCTGCTCAGGATTTGCGGGTTTGCTCAACAGCACCTCGCCCTCTGTGTGGGCAAAATCCTTCGCCAATGGATTCGTACCCGCTGCACCGGAAATCGGCGATTCTTCTCCAACGATATTCAGCAGTGACCAAGGCAAATCTTCGCGTGTACGGAGGTCCGCGAGGATGCCCTCGATCGCGGCGGCGAATCCCAAAGTGCGAGCGCGCAGGAAAAGCAGCGGGTCGCGACCAATGCAGGGATCGTTTACTTCTGTGTCTGGCGCACGGTCTTCAAGGAACTCTCCGCGTGGGGAGAGCAGCACAACAAGGCGTTTCAGAAAACTGGACGTGGAACCATTGACCAGCGGATGGAAGCCCCCTTCCTCTAATTCCTCGCGGCATCGCCCAATCGCGCGACCATCCACATCATTCATCGACTGGAACAAAGTAGAGTAGAGTTCAACCGGATGGTCGGCCTCGGAAAGCGTGAACTCAGGCACGGACGCGTCGAACTGCAATTGAAGACGTTGCAAGAGGATCGGATGATAGATGTCTCCTTCCGTGCGACGCCAGCTCAAGATGCCGTCTCCGAGAATGAGTTCCACGCGTTCTGCTTCGCGATCGATGCGGCCGTAGAGCGCATAAAACGCCTCGAAGATTTTCATTGCCGCACGAGCGGGCTTTTCGGTCTTCACCCACTCATCGCGCTGAGATTTCCAACGCTCGAGGCTCGCGGTCCTGGCCGGATCGTCGGCGAACTTCACAGTCCTCGGCTCTGTGCGATTGTCGGATTCCTCCAGAGTTTCCTCGACAGTGACGAGGTTCGAAGGGTCGTCCCACCCGTCTCCGAGCCATACCGCAACTTCTTCGGGTGGTTCGGGCGGCCTAGTCAAGCGCGGACGCTGCACCTTCAAAACGTAATTCGCGCCGCTGTCTTCCGCATTCTGGCTGTTCCCGTTCTTTGTCTTCGCAGAACCAACCTTGCCGGCGCCACGCTGTATGGACGGATGCTCGGGAAGGTCGCGGAAGGCAAGATGCCAGGGCTGCTCGCGAATCTGCCGTTTCGCGGGGTTCCGATGCTGGTTCAGCGCTTCCAGATAACGGAACACGCGGGTGAGCTTGTCCCGCGCCACGCGGAGTTTTTCGGTGTCCATGACTCGCCTTTGTAGAAACACGTGTCGGGCCTGAGGCTGGGGAGTGGAGACTCAGAATATCAATATCTCTCGGACTGCCTCAATGGTACGCCGCTGGTACTGCTTGCTTGACCCCGAACCGCCTTCACATGGAGATATAACCGAACGTTGTCAGAGCACCGATAGATTCACCTCAGTCCCAATCTTCGACTCATCGGACGTGCCCGAACGCCTATCTCGACCTAAACGCTTCGCTCATCATCATCCCGATTGCATATTGTCAGCAAACCATTCGGCTCCAACCCGAGAAGTCACCTCCACTCCTGAGCTGTCAAGTCGTTGGACACAGTTGCTGACCAATCTCATGAATCGTGCAAACGTTGGGATGGTTCAACGCCGACGCGGCCCGAGCTTCGCGTTGTCAGAGCGAGCCAAGAGTTTCCGGCAGTTCAGAGACCGTAAATAAGCACGCGGCCATCATACGTGGCCAGCAGGACTTTTCCATCGGCTACGACCGGGGGACAGAATTTGTTATAGGTATAGCGAGTATCGGCGGGCTGCGGATTTCCTGGCGTGGTGTTCTGCCAAAGGAGCTTCATCCGAGGGTTGCCGTTGGCGTTTGTGCCGTCGAACACAGCGCCGTCGTATGCGCGGAGCACGCCTTCGACAATCTCCTGATTTGCATTGCCATTGTCGTCGCGCCCGTTCCAGTGGCCTTTTAGTGGGACGGAGCCCCAGACGATCCCGTTCTTGTCCCCGTCCGCGGAGAGCGTGATCATGCCACCGGGCATAGCATTGAAGGCGGTTGAAAAGGCCGACGCAGTTTCTTGGCTTTCGGCGAGGAAGGTGATCTTTCCGTCGGGCTTGAGCGTCCATGCTCGCAGTGGCGCGTTCTCTCCCCAAACGAAGAGCATCGTGCCGCGTGTGTCGCTGGACCACGCCACGGGCGAGCCGTGCAAGTGATGAGTCTTTCCGTCGGGAAATCCGTTCACGTTCTCAAGCGGATTGATGGCGAATGTCCCAGGGAAATACGTAAAGAAAATGGCGTTAAGCAGAGGCTGGTTCTCGGACAAGGCCAGCTTATTTTGACGGACGATTTTTTTCCCCAAATTGCCGCGATTGAACACGTACAGAACGCCATCCTTACCTGCGCCAACAAGGAGGTTCGTGTCATGCGGCAAAACCGGACCCGCGGAGCCCAGGTCCTGATCGGTGAAGTCGTATCCGTTGGCGGATTGTTTCGGACGGTCGTCGTCGCGAAATGGCGTGAACCAGTCCGCTAAGGTCAGCGTGGTCCCGGCGTAGTGCAATCGAACGAAGCTCTCCGCAAAATCCGTCGCGCCATTCCATCCGCCGTTGCTGGTCATGAAGTAAATGTTGCCGCGATCATCGGAAGCAGGTCCCTGGCCCGCCTGCCAGATCCCGCCGGCGTGGCTCTTGGGAGTCGAGGTCCAAGCGGCCGTTTGACGGAAAGTGTCGACGTCAAAGGCGATCACCCAACCATGATCGGTTTTTGCGGTTTCGCCGGTCATCCCGCACGCCATGAACAGAGTTTTCTTGACGTGGGCCCCGGCGGGTTGCTGCAAGGGGCTGAGCAGCAAAGCAGAGCGCTGTTTCTGTTTTGGCGAATTGAACCGTACGCCGGGTCCAGCGCTGGCTTGAATGGTCAGCGCCGGGTGTGCGGGCTGGCCGGTCGTCAGATTTAGCGCATTCAGCTTGTGTACTGCGTTGTCGCGTTTGCCGTCCGGGCTCGACCAGCTGAGGACGTACAGCGTCTTCGTATCGATATCGATGACGGGCGTACTGAGAATGCCCCAGCGGAAATTGATCCCCCAGGAATCGATCTCTGTCTCATTCAGGCCAAAGGTCGTTTTGCCCGTGATCTTTGGAGAGACGGGCGTCCCGATATTCTGTTTCCAGAGTTTTGCGCCACTGTTGACGTCGAATGCGTACACATTGTCCGCCATGGTGGAAACGATGACCACATCGTGCGGTCCGTCGGCCATTTGCAACTGAGGAACGTACAAGGGCTGTGCCTCGATGCGAGGATCGTCGTCGGCGTCGAGTTTGAGTTCGCGCAGCTTTCTTAGATCTCCAACATTTGCAGGCCTCAGATTCTTCTCCTTCGTGTTACCACCCGAGCGGAGATTGTCGTACGAACGCGTCAGCACCGCTTGGCTCGAGACCTGCGGCGCCAACGACGCGAGGATCAACGGCGCGTATATCAGAACGGGGAACCGCAAAGATGCGGTCGAGCTTATCTTGCAATTCATAGGTATTTCCTGTACTTGCGAAGGTTGTAGACCCTTTTAACAGATGCCGTTGTGCGAAAAAGAATGGGCACGAGTGGTCGGCAACTACACCTGGCGCGCCTGTCGCAGCAGATCTGCCATCTTGAATTCACCGGTGTCCGACAGAAACTCTTTACGTGGAGAGAAAAATGGGTCCTGGCGCAGATACGAATGGCTGTCTTCGAGCATCAATCCGACCAAGACTTCGCCGACGATACGGCCGCCGACAGGCCCCAGACGAATCGGAGTGTCGTTCTTCTTGAACTGCTGCTGAGCCTCCGCCAGCACATAGAACCAAAGAGGCGCGTTGCCCGCAAAATTCGGCGAGACGTCCGTGATGCTCTTGTTGGTGGGAGAGTCGTCTTCGTTGGCTTTGCCGACTTTCAGCTCGGCATCCTTGATGGGCGTGAAGCCCATTGCCGTGGCGACCGCCTGGCCCGACGGCAGCTGCATGCGCCAGCTGCGCATCAGGTTACGTTCCGCGAGCACAGCCGGATTTGACGCCACGGACGCAGGCAGCGAGCCCAGCGGATTCACGAGGGAGGTGTCTATTTTGTACGCAGGTTGAACGCGCTTCGAGCCAAGCGCCGGTGGATTGCCGCTCTTGAAGAAAAGGTTCCAATCAATGGCCCAGTTCGTGGGGAATTTCCGGAAGCCGACCAGGCTTTCACCGGTGGGGCTGAAGATCGGCAGGCGATCGATCGATTGGTTGAGCCGATAGATGGGGCGAATCATCGAATGCCCGAAACGATAGGCGGCGACGGAAAACTCCACGGGCATGAACGCTTCTTTCTTTGGTTTGTAGAATTTCAGGGTAGGACGGCGCGTGTAGTCGACTCCTCCGTCCTTGGCGGTGCCGAAAATATCGCGCAGGGTATCCAGACCGATGATCGTGGGAAGGAAATCATGGAGGGCCACCCACTGGTAGTGCCAGCGCACCTGACGCTGAATGCGCTCGAAGTCCGTCGAGCCGAGCACGACAACCATGCGATTGTGGAAGCGCAGCATGGATGCCTGCAACTGGCTGACGATCACGTTTTCATCGTTGCGAGGATCGCCAAGAAGGGCGCGGGCCGGCTCGGAGGAGTCCGGTGCGTTGCGCGGTACGCCGCGCGCCTTGGGATCATCCGCGTTTCCTGTCAGCGGATCGCCCAGCAGCATGGTCAATCCGTCAGCGCGATATAGATAAGGCTGGTCATCCGGCCCACGGCCATACACGCAATCCAGATCGAAGCGCGGTGTCCGGAAGTCAACGAGAGCATCGGGGTCATCTTGCCGCTGCAGGCTGCTGACCGGATCGAAGGTGATGTCGTGGTCGATGAACTGGCCAAGATAGGTATAGCCGGCGCTGATTCCGGTATTCTCTTCGTCATCCGCTTCTGTTTCTGGAGTTGGTGTGGCCTCGAATTCGGCGGTCATAGCCGCCGCGAGGTTGTGCAGCATTTCAGCGTCAAATCGCGCAGCCGGCAAGGTGCGGAACATGCGCCCAAAGCGACCCTCAAATTGGTCTGAGCGGCCATGTGATTCCAAGCCGCGAAGTTCTCCATGACGTCCCGCGGGTTTCCGATGAGCTCGTGCCAAGGTAGCCTGTTGCATATGCGTCTCCCTTCCTCGAGAGGTTAACAATGAATTGAATGTGGGCCTGAGTCCGGAAGCGTCACCCGCTGCGCCTAGGGGCGATTTAGATCAGAAAGCACAGTGCGGTGGGCCCGACTGTGCCTTTATCCAAACACTGAAACGACGAGACTGGGAGTAAACGCAGCCAACTCATCCGACGATGTGCGACAGGAAACGAGCTAGGTGGAAGAGTTCAACGAAGAATTCTTGCTGCCGCGCACCAACGTGGCAGGTAAGGTATTTCAAGCTGTCGTCAGTGTCAATACAAAAGTGTGGACTTACCGATAAAGATTTAGCTAGTACAGCGAGGGGCGGGTCGCTCCTCCCAGGAGAGAAGTATTTACATTCGCAATGGTGTGGGTCCCTTCCGTTCCGCCCCAAGCGAACAGCAGGTAGACTTGTGGGAATCCGCCTGCTCGCAGCGTAAGGCCCGTTGCAAAACTGTGAATCCAAGAATTCGACCCCAAGTCTCCACGCTTCAAACCAACTTTCCCTTCATCGACCATGAAGGAGAATCCGAGGGGACCCCAGATGGAATGTTCAAAGCTCTGACGAAAAAACATCACATTGGGAGCGCGAAAACGAAAATCCTGGTAGCTGCTGAGGGATGGATTACCATTGATGTCGGCACCGCCCAAAGTCGGCTGAAAGTAGAAGGGCACCACGTCGCCTCCCGGCGTCATCGAAGCAGCAAGAAAAAATCGCAGCCCTATCGTTCCTTCGCGGTCCCGAGTAATTGCCACGCATTCATCCTTCTCCATGTCGGTGGGAGCGGGGCACTCGTCTGGTCCATTCGGGTTATTTTCCCGGGCCATCAAAATGCGGCTTCTCTTCCTGTATAGCGCGAACTCATGCGACAAATCCGCAGTCACGCGCTGAAAGGAGAACGTCGAATTTCCGGGTGCAAAGAATTGCTGATAAGTGAGGCTGTAGTTTAGATTCAGCAAATCGTCGAAATACACGGGCCGAATCCGAATACCTTCACCGAGCTGTATCGTCGCGGGCTGGCTGCTGAGGCCAGGAGCCGTCGCCTCGGTGTAGAGTGCGCCAATCGTTGGGCTCGGCTCGCCGGTTCTTGGACGGATGTCAACAAACCGTCCATTTATTTCGCCATAGATACTGGCATTCAGCCGCTCGTAGAAGGGCTTTACAGCACTTCCTCCCACAATTGTCTGCGTCATACCGTAAAATGTGCGCCCGGCGCGACTCGTGTCCGGCCCCAAACCAAAATACGTAAGCTTGTTCAGCGATATCGCTTGCACATACAGATTGACTACCGGATGCTCCGGCAATTCAGAAAAAACCCGGGACTTCTTTTTTCCTTTCGTTCCCAGGCCGCCTCCGATCGGCTTTTGGTGAGTGTCGACGAATTTCAGATAGAAACCTGCCCGCCATGATGCATTGATCGAGCCTACTGCATCCGAGTTCCAGCCAATTCGCCAGTTCTCCGTCGTCTTGTGGCCGACGTAGGCAAGACCCGCTCCAAACCCGTTCTGAGGTGCGATGCTTCCCACAGCGATGTGAAAGGGTTTTCCGGTGAAGAGTTCCTCGCCGCAGGGAAGAAGCTTGAAAGCCCCACAACTGTCCCTCAGTTTCTGAAGTTCGCCAGAGGGGTCAACATTTGGTGTCGCGGGAGCAGGCGAAGGAGGGTTTTGCTGAGCTTGCACCGAGCCTGCCAATACTAAGAAAAGTAGAATTATGGTTCGCAACGAGCCTCCTTCACCGGCTCTTCCGCTTACCCTGTCTATTTTCCAACTTGCTCTTACCCCTCTCGCCGTTCGCGGGCCGGCCAGTCGTGCTGGATTTAGTGGTTTTTTGCGGTTTCTCAGCGCCTTGCGGATGCAACAGCGCCGTCATTTTCTTCAGGTATTTACTTGCCTGAAGTTCTGTCTTGATCTTGGAGATGTCGGTCAGTCTTTGGCCGGGTTTCAGAAACGACTTTTCGACGTCGTGGAAATGCTTGACTTGATGTTCAATCAGGCTGGAAATAAAGCGTCCGTGGTCGTATGAGCTCTTTGGTGTCTTGGGAATCTTCTGGACCAGCTTATATTTTTTCTTCATGTTTTTCTCTCACACCTCAAAAACCCAGCAATCATCATCCGGCCGCAATGTATCTGTGAGCGGTGTGAGAAAATTCTTCGAATTCTTTTCACGGGATGTGCGGTTGTCAAAGTTTTTTAGAAAGAAGTCCGTTACCGTGCCGGGAATCGAGGCGTGCTCAAAAATCATTCCGTTTGGATCTTCGGGTCCAGATACTACAGTGCCTCTAGGAACGTAGGGCGAGATCAAGATCGCAGGCACGCGTACACCGAGACGATTAAAATTGAACGCTTCACCCGTTCCTGTCTTCTCCGGTGGCGCGCTGTAATCATCCGATTCACATTTCGGGGGCACGACGTGATCGTAAATTCCACCGTGCTCGTCATAGACGACCAAGAGCGCTGTCGTTTCCCAGAGCTCTGGATTTGTGCGAATCGCGTTGTAAGTGTTCGCGATGAATCTTTCGCCTTCCCGTACATCGTGATCTGGGTGCTGGTCTGAGGCGATTATCTGGCCGCCTCCTGGCCCCGGATGATCGTTGTAGCAGGGCTCGATAAAGCAGTACTCGGGAAGAGTGTTGCCATCGCAGTCAGCGACGAACTGCTTGTAGCTGCCGAAAATCTGCGGCTGGTTCTTCAATAAGTTCACAATCTCCATCGTCGAGCTCTGCTGGTCGTAGTAATAAATCTTTGCAGTACGGCCGGCCTGAATCATGCGCTCATAAATACTCGGGATAGGATCCTGAATATAGAAAAGGTTCATATCCACATTGCCGAACGAAGTGCCATAGTGCGCGAATGCACGGTTGCAAATGGTTGGTCCGGGAATCGAGGAAAACCAGCCGTTAAAAACTGCATATTCCGTCGCGAGCCTTGTGAGCACAGGCAGTTTCTCGGGAGGAAAGTAAGACATGATGGCGCGCGAAGCAGCGAGGGACGTGCCTTGCGTTGCATAGCTCTTTATGAAGCCCTTCATGTTCTCGACACGGCCCGCTCCGGGCAAAGCGCCGAATATTTGGAGATCGACGCCGGGGAAGTGATGGTCCGGGTCATGATCCAGTTGACCCTGATATTTCGCGTTCGGTTGCACTTTGATCGTGTTTCCAGCCGTATCCGGATTCGATTCAGTGCCGGTCAGGCCGTTGATCTGCGGGTACTTTTTCTTACCGCCTTCCATTACGAGGCTCAATCCGCCCAGCATGTGGTCAAAGGAACGGTTCTCCATCATGAGGACGACGATATGTCGCAAATTATTAAGTCCAACTGTCATGCACCTCTCCTGCCGGCGAAAGCCTCACAGAGTAGTGACGCAAAATCCTCTAACGTTTCAGGTCTCACTTGTTCGACGCTGGGCCTCGGCTTCCATCGGTTGACAGGACGGCCAAACCACGTAATCTCGATTCGCCGCCCTCTCCAAATATTCGGGCACGCCCGAATCTCTAGTTCCCGCTCCCGCATGGTTCTCGAACGATCCGGCGCTGCTCAGGTAAATTGCCAGGTTTGTACCGAAGGGTCGGGCTGTTCACGCGTTGCTCAACGGATTCGTGGACGAGACAACCAGGCAAAATCCAGCGATGTCGACCCAAATTTAACCGAATGGAGGAACCCCATACGCCTTGGAGGTTCTGCAGGTGAACGATCTTAGGCCAAACCTCGGCCATCCACCACCCGCCGTGAAGCGATTCATGTTGTGTGGTAGCAGTGGGGTCGGGCGCCACGTATGGCGGCTTGGCCCCCAAGATATCTGCCCTCTGCTGGGGATCAATCAACAGACCGGCTAGTTCCGCTTCGCAAAACATCCAGCGCAAAGTAATCTTTGAAAGTTGACTCTCTGATTCCAGATAGCTGCCGCCTACATCTGAATGAACGCCCGCGAACCAAACCTCCTGCACATTTTGTTGAGGGTTGTGAGGCACGCCGAAGAGGTTCTGGCGAAAAAATGCTCGTCGCTCATCGATGGATACAGCATGGCGCACGATATTAAAGTCAGGATTACTGGAGAGCGTCGTAAATGGGAAGCGAACGGCGTTATAGACCCAGCCCACCGAGCTGACAGTATCCCATACGCCTACGAAGTGCGGTTTGCACTCTTGCGAGAAAGTTTTCTTGAATTCACCTGCAACCGAGAAGTTGATCTTCCTGTTCTTAATCATGCGGACGGCAAAAGGAATTAAACCTTCGTTGTTCCTGTCCAGCAGGCCGACAATGTGCAGCATTCCACAGAGAGCGCGAGCAGTATAAGCACCACGGCTGAAACCAAAGACATAGAGATGATCTCCAGGTTCGAAAGTTCTCATCAGAAACTGGTATGCGTCCGCGAGGTTATCCGAAATTCCGTATCCGAATGCCAAGCCTAGGATACGGGTCCACCATTTACCTATAGGGCTTAGCGCGTTGCGCGCGCCCATGGTGCCCACACCTGGGTGGTAATAGCAGACTTGCGAGGGACCCCGAACCAGCGTTTTGTAGAGCTTGACTACGTTGGAATTGCTTTCGCCAAACTCGTTGCCCGTGCCATCACAGCAGACAACCACGTTCTTAGCCACGATTTACATCGATCTGTTCGAACAATTCCTCACCTCTCGAACACTCGCTTCTTCACATGGTGCCGATTTCAGGGGATCCACCGCGGGCGACCCCAGCAGTCTCTTGGAAAATTTACTCGCACGCTGCTCCCTCACATCCCTCTGAGGCGGCCAAAAACTGCGTCCAGTCTGTGGCGATGCCTTTTTGCGCTTCCGCTAGGGACATCTTGCCTTCTCGCACTTGCTTTGCCAGGAAATTTTCCACTGCGTCTTTTCTCTTGAAATAGCGTTCCGAGAGAACCACGCCCGGAGGTCCACACTGAGGCCAGATATTATCCACGGTATCTGCGCCACCGAGCTCGAGGGAGATCAGATGATCCAGCTCGCAGGTCTGTGTCTGCCCGGTATTTTGATCGGGATGTTCGATGGCATAACGCTGATAAGTATGGTTCTTTTCCGCCGCGGAGGAGGCATGGCCGCGCACGCACGCCGTACGAAAACCCGAGTCGCGAAGCACTTCCACGGTGACCGTCGGGTTGACGGCACCGGGCGTGCATTCGGAATCCGGAAGTGAAAATCCGTTGCTCATTCTTGTTGTACATGTTTGCGGTGGCACTGAGATAGCATGTCCGAGAGACTCGGACGCGCTCGAATCAATACCGAACTGGCTGCAGAAAGCTGGCTCTGCGGAGCTGGGATTGGAAGCGTGACTTCTTGAAGAAACACCATTCATAGCGAGACCGATTGCTAGAGGTAATAGAGCCGCGGCGTGCGCTAAAGAATTCTTTTTCATGGTAATTACTCTTACCGTGGTTCCGTATCAGTCTTCTGGGACATGTTGGCCTGAATCGCCTTACTCACGGTGTAGGAAGTGGCGCTGATGCCCAGCAATCCCAGAACTCCGCCAGGGACATCAGGCAAGCCGGACTTCATTGGACCTGAGGCGCTGTTGGCTGGTGTATCGTTTGCTCGGAGCTTGGCGTTCGAAATTACGATCAAGAAGAAACTGAGCCCAATCACGAAAGTGAAGATCAGCAGTTGAAACCGTGACATGCTGGCCTCACCCGTTTTTTCGCTGATTAGCAAACTGAGATTAATGTCGCCTCGAAAGATCCTCCACAACACCAGGAGCGCGAAGAGTCCCACAACACCACAGACAAGGTACCCTACTACCAATTCTAGTGAATTCGACATTTGTTGACCTCCTCCGACGTCAGTTCACGACTTGCCAAGAAGCGAAGCACCGAACTTTCCCCCCAGGTACACAACATGGCTGCCACCGAGAATCAGGAGCCAGCCCTCTGGCACGATCGGGAATCTTGTCGGTTCGTGCAGCAGGGCCGCTAGATATTGAAAGGATGCACCTATGGTAAAAAGCAGAAGCTGGACACGCTCTGGACTGAAATATTGAGTGCCGTCTCCTTTAGTCCCCTTGAGCAAACCCTTTGTGTTGATCCGGCCCGTAAACAGGTGCACAGAAACCAGCCCAAACAGCATGAGCAGAAAAAGGAGGACTTCCCAATAGGCCAGTTCCATCAACAAGACCATTACCAGGCTCCAAATCTTAAATTTCAGCGATGCGTCTCGTCGCAGGGCAAACTCTGTGGGTCTTACCGCATCTTTAAACATATCGTATTCATAATGTCAAGTTTGAATCTTACCCATGTAAAACCAGGCCACTTTACGTCCCGATTGTGGCTGGCCGTTCGTTTTCATGACATGGCTTCTAGCTGCGTTCATCGTTCTAACCTTTTTAGGCACTCCCGCCCTGCTCCAGCTCGATCTGATTCAACATCCGTTGAGAGAACTTAGTCTAGTAGTGACGAAAACGCTGCAACCGTTGCAGGCTCGCGTTGCTGGCAGTTGATCTTCGAACCGATCGAAGCGACACCAAACATCGCTTCGCGTCTCGACTTAAGTTGCTGCAAGGCTGTAACGATTCTTCGGTGCCGGTCACTACGTTTAAACGAACCACGTTTGTCTCACTGCCAACAGACCCTCGCGTATCGGATTAACGGATGAAGAGAGAAGGGACTATCGGGGTAGCAGCACTCCTCGCCATCGCGGCGGTAGCGGGGTTTTCTCTGCAGACTGGACCAAAACCGGAGGAAAGCGGGAGTACGGATCGCAGCAGTGCGATTAGACGATCAAAACCCACCCCGACGAAGAGTGAGACCCGTAAAGAGCGGCCAGGTTGCAGGGGGCTAGAAGAGGAGCTTAAAGAATTCCTTGACATCAAAGATCTGACCCTTCCTAAGCAATGCTATGAATCAGGTGATGCACCCATAGGAGAAACTCAACCAGAAGTGACCGAAAAAGCCTCGCGACTAAAATTCGTAATCGCGACCCTGCCTGACCCGGTGCACACGCACTTACCCGTTCTCTTCGACCAGTTCGCGGTCGCCATCCAGGAGGGCGCACAAGACGAGAAATATGATTTCGACGGCTCCTGGCTTCCCTGGGATGATGAGGAACCTTCTTACGCGCTGCTGTCCGATGAGAAAGCTTTCAATCAAGAAAAGGAAATGAAGGAGAATCAGCCCGGGATTATTCTTTTTCGGAAGACCGTAGATTGCGGCGAGCAGCAGGTCGATTGCAGGGAAGATTCGGGCGCGACAGATAAGAAGGATGGAAACGGCCTTTCAAAAAGTTATCGCGAGGGGCTGATAGTTTTTGTTGTTGGGGAAGAAGCTACTCACGGAATTCACAGAGAGCAGTTCCGAAATGCCCTCGAGTGGATCGCAGTTTTGCAGCCGAAGACCGAAAAGAATAGAAAACGGTTGGCCGTCCTCGGCCCATCATTCTCAGGGTCTTTTCCTTCCCTAGCGCAAGTCCTATCTGAGCCGAATACCGCGGATCGGTTGGATTTGCGCTCGACGACAGCTGGTCGACGGCTTGCAATCTACAGCGGAAGCGTAAGCGGCAAGAATTCGGCAGCCGCATTTCAAAAAGCATTTGATTCTAAGGTTACGTTTCACAGCTTTGTGCAGAATGACGACGAGATTCTTGAGCGATTTTGCAAATACATAACGACGGAGCAATCCGGATTTGACCCCGGCAAACTTGCGATGATCTCCGAAGACGAAACCGCCTATGGAAGCTCCGGCGTTACGGGAGAAGACGGAAACGATTGTTCTGCTAAGGCTCTCAAGCTTTTCTATCCTCGAGACATCTCGGCGCTGCGCGGTGCTTATCAAACAAAGTCGCTATTCAACATGGGAACATCTCCTCAATCGGGGGAAACGCAGAGAAGAAATCTTCCCACCGATCTGGCCGATCCGGCTGGGAAAGTACACGATTCCATCCGCAGCTACGGCGGAAATCAGACGCCCCTGACCCAAGAGGCATTTTTATTGGAAATTGTGGCCGCCTTGCGCGAGCTTCACGCTCGATACATCGTTTTACGGAGCAGCAATACACTGGACCAGTTGTTCCTGACAAATTTTCTGCGACGAACCTACCCAGATGGTCGGATCGTGATTCTTGGTTCAGACCTCATGTTCGCCCGAGAACGGGGTGCAACCGGGCTCAGCGGTACGATGACGCTCAGCACATATCCACTCTTTCCCTTGGAGCGCGACTGGACGGAGCACCCTTCGCTTCCTGCATCCGACCGGGTTTTTAGCGCTGATACAACGGAAGGGACCTATGTCGCCTTACGGCTGTTACTGAATGAGAAGAGTCTCAACGGCGAAACGCAGGATCCCAACCGATGTCACGCGCTCGAAGAGGGCAAAGACGAAAGTGAACGCGAAAAGAAGATCTTCGTTCCGCGCATTGTCTGCACGCAAGATCCGCCTATTCCCGATTATTCCCCTCCGAACTGGATGCTCACTGATCAGGGCGATGAAAAGAACAAGGGTAAGCACTGTGTCTTTCCGGGGCCAGCTACTTGGTTATCCGTCATCGGCGTAAACAGGTTTTGGCCAATGGCATCTTTAACGGCCAAAAAGGATCAGGAATCGTTGGACCCTGCCGAGCTTAGTTGTGGTGAGGCGAAGGTTGTGAACGGAAAGGAAGAGAGAGCGGAGGAGCCTGGTGAAAGGCCGGCAATGCCATCGGGCATGGAGCTCTTCTTACTCATATTGGCGGGCTTTTCGATGTTTCACTTGTGGTGTTGTTGGTCGGCGTCGTACACCGCCAAGCCTGCATTTCGAGCCCATTTTGCGAGCACGGGAGACTGGCGTCATACCTTGTTGGTGTTCAGCGGGAGTTGCTGTGTCGCGTTCCTGGCCATCGTAGCCGCGTGGGGCTGCGGTGTGTTTTCTTTTCCCGCTCGCGGGTTAGTCTACCCATGGTTCGGTTTATGCTGCGTGACATTCGTTTGTCTGATGGCATGGTTCGCAATCCTCGCGAATAACCGCACCGTATGGAAACTGTCCCAGCGCATCCGAGGCAGTTCGGATTTGCCAGGAATGACCTCCAAGGATTTCACTAGTTGGAATCATCGTGGATCCAGCCTCTTTATCGGGACACTGGTGGCATTTTGCCTACTGTTCGTCCTTCCGATTCAACTGGCGCTTATCGACGAAAATCGCGTACTGACCTACTGGCGTGCGATGCATCTTGCCAGCGGTGTTTCTCCGATCATGCCTATGTTCGCGATTTTTGCAGGACTTTACCTCTCGTTTTGGTTTTCGTTGCACGGGCTGGCATTATTTGGCCCGGATCGTCCTTGTCTTCCGCCACAGCAGCGGCTGACGATTAAAGACGTGGATAACATTGACAGAGATTTTCTAAAAATGTTCAGTCAAGAGCACGCTGCAGCAGGGATTGAGCGGGCCGGCATGCCTTTGAACTGGAAGGTCGCGGCGATCAGCTCGGTTCTCTTTGTCCTGTTTCTTCTTGTTGCCTTCGGGGTCGCGGAAGGGGTTCCGGTGCGCAGTTTGGGTGCGCAGAGCTATTCGATCATTTTCATCGTGTGGCTTGACGTTTGCTGCAGTTTGTCGATTGTCGAAGCCTGGCGATTGTACGAAATATGGGAAGAGTTGAGACGCCTGCTCACGTTTCTTGATCGTCTGCCCCTGAGGCGGACTCTGGCGGTCCTGCACGGTTTTTCTTGGGGAAGCGTATGGAAGATGAGCGGGAATGTCCTAGAGGTGCGTTATAAGGTCATTTCCCGGCAAATCGAATGTATGAATCATACGATAGCCAGCCTGCTCGACTTCGCCAGGAATTCTTCCGACCCCGGTGACATTCAAGCTGCCCGGATTTCTCTTCCTCCCCTGCTGGATATGCGCCGGGCGGGATTTGCATTCGCGGAATGGTATTCGACCTCCTACGCAGAGCCCCTCGAGGGGGACTTGACGAGTTTTCAGAAATTTCAGACGAGCGTTGCGGCGGCCAGTGGCACGCTACTGGCGCAGTTGCTCGTGCCTGCATGGAGGAAGGAGAAGCAATCTTTGATTGTGGCGCCGGCAAGGGTTCGTGACGAGAAAGAGGACGCGGTCCCGAACCCCCCTCCTCAGGCTAAGGATGAGCATCTACGGAATGCTGAGGAATTTGTGTGCCTTACGTATCTCGGTTTCATCCAGAATGTTCTGGGTCGATTGAGAACGATGGCCCTGACCATCGTGGTGCTGTTCATCGCATCGACCGTTGCAATATCTACCTATCCATTTGATCCGCGGCAGGCACTGAGCGCAGTTTTAGTAGGTTTGTTCGTAATTGTAGGTGTGGTGATTGTGAAGGTGTATGCGCAGATGCATCGCGATGCCACGTTGAGCCACGTGACCAACACCAAGCCAGGGGAGTTAGGGGCGGAATTCTGGATCAAAATTGTCGGATTTGGCTTTGCTCCCCTTATTGGCCTGCTGACAAGGGTATTCCCAGGCATAACGGATTTCGTCTTTTCGTGGCTACAGCCTGGGATTTCTTCACTAAGGTAGGACTGGTCAGCCTTCCCTCGAAACGTTCCGTAGTACAACCTTTTCCGGTCACTCTGCAACTGCGCCGCTAGCCTTCTCTATCCTTGCCAGCTCGTCATCCGTCACTACAGAAAAGAGTTCTGCATGATCAAGCGCACGAGCAATGATGCACGTTTGTCCGGCATGTCCACGATCTTTGAATGAACGCGATCTCTTCGATGGTTTCGGCCACGCATTCGTAGAGATATTCGACTTGCGCAGTCGCATCGAAATATTGATACAGATTCTTTGTGTCCTTCAGGACGGCCATCTGCTGCGCCTCATCCATCCGGTATACTCAATGGTTGCGGGCAAGAGACCCGAAGTTGAGGGCTGGGCTATTTTTCAAATCCTTCGGAAATGGCCTAATAATCCTCGGAGTCAGCTGGGTGCTCTTATTCGACTTCCCGCCAGCAGTTTCGGTCTCGGCTTTTTTTCTGGGCCTTATCTCATCTTTCATAGGGACTATGCAGTTCCGCGCAGCACGGCGACTTAAAACTGACCAAGTTCCGGACCAGAAACGACCTCCAATCTCATAGTTTTACTCTGTATATGAAGGCTGTAGGGACGATGGCCGGGTGGCGCGGTGGCGCACTCGTAATACCGCGAAAACCTTCCGGGGTGGCCTAATGATCTAACGGAATGGGACTGATGTGCCCCTGGCGGCCCACGTACGGCATCATACGACAGCGAATCGATTGAACATCTCTTGCAGCGCTCGCGACGTTCTCGATTCGACTGTCCACAGCGAAGTAATTGGCATAAAGCGCGAACAAATCGACAGGACAAAACGAGTACATCGAAGTAGTATTTTGTCTCCCGTTGCTCCGCCCGGAGCGATGATGAGCATCAGTTTTGAATCAGACGAAGCTATTCTTGAAAAATTGCGGGAAAGATTACGGCGCATGACGGACGAAGAGTTGATTAAGTTCGGGAAAGATGTTCGTAGACTTGCTGAGAATCCGTTTCGGCGGCAATTGGATGAGGCTAGGCTGGAGTGGAAGCGGAGGAAATCAGTATTAAAGGCGACGCATGACTGAACGTCGGAAAACCGTTTTTATTTCTTGCGGAGGACGAGAAGGAGTTTCCGTTTAGTCATGGAAACGGTCCATGCACCGTTGCCATGCCGACCCATGCGCTACCTTCCCGCCGACTGAAACATGACACGCGTCATGACGGAGCACAGCGCGTAGGTCCCGTTCGGATGTTATTCGTTGTCTGTCCAATTCAATCGAAACTGGATGGTCGTGATCATCGAACGACGTGATTCCGTCAGCGTTCTGGGCGGATAAGTCGGCCCAACTGACCGAGACATATGGCAGTCTTGCATCGAAACTCTCACGGTTGATTTGCTGATACCGCTCGTGCAGGTTCACGTTGTGGACGGACTCACGAGAGTAAGCGTAGCGAGTGCCGAGAAGAACTATCACGACGGCGACTGCGGAGACCGTGATTTGGAAGAAGCGGCGCACCTCAAAAGGGTAGTCGGGGCGTCTTTCGGGCGGAATAGTACGGATGTTCTGTTCGAATGGCCAGCAAAGAACTTCGTCTTAATGGGCAAAGACTCGGAGACTCGGGAACAGATGGGACGTTACATATGCTTGCGGTTGGCCGGCAACATGAGGCTCTAGGCTCAGAACGCGGAATGCGGGCAAGTTACGTTAAATTGGCCCCTCGTCCAGACTTCCTCAAAGACTCTACTAGCCGGCCAAAAATATGACAGGTGCCCTCGAATCAGCGCTCGAAGATGCTTTTCTTTTGTCTCGTTCGTGGAGGTCGTCATCTTTAGTATGTTTTTCGGGCTTCCGCGGCACCCTCTCCAGATTGTCATTTTACGACCTTGGTTGGTAGCAATGCTGCTTCAATGTGCGCTTTCTTTGCGTTGGGCAAGTCCGGCGCAGAGACTAAAGGTCAGCGAATTCGGTTCACAGTAAATGAGCACTCGCAAGGAGCTCATTCATGTGATGAGATGGCGAAGGGCTCGGCAGAATGCAGGAAGGATATGCGCCTGCGGGGTAACAACGCTTCATTAGGGTAGGTGACGATGAAATCGCGGAGTTGGGTCCTGCGCAATCTAGTTCCATTGGTTGGCAGTGGAGTCGCGCTGTTTGCGTTGCTGGAGATGGATCGGCTGGCCGGTACGCGCGCGCAGGCGCAAGGCCCAGCGAACGGGCGCGTGCCAACAATCGACGAGTACCAACCGAAGTCAACGCTGGTCACGCCGGAACACCACATCGAGCGGGCAAAGTACCCATTCGTTGACATTCACAGCCATCACTGGAGTCCGACGTCGGAGCACGTGGGCCAAGTGGTTAAGGAGATGAACACGATCAATCTGCGAGTGATGGTGAATCTGAGCGGGGGAACGGGCGAAGAGCTGAAAAAGACGCTCGCGGTAATGAAGGGACGTTATCCAGACCGGTTCGTGGTATTCGCGAATTTGAGTTACGACGATCTGAACACGGCGGGATACGGGAAGCGGGCAGCAGCGCGGTTGGAACAGGATGTGAGAAACGGCGCGCAAGGACTGAAGATTTTCAAGAATTACGGAATGGATCTGAAGTATGCGAACGGCGAACGGGTGCACGTGGACGATCCGGAGTTCGATGCGGTGTGGGAGAAATGCGCGGAACTAAAGATTCCGGTGCTGATCCACGTCGCGGAACCTTCAGCATTCTTCGATCCCTGGGATTACCACAACGAGCGTTGGGAAGAGTTGCGGGAGTTTCCGGGGAGGGCGCGACAGCCTTCGAAATATCCGCCGTTCGAAACACTGATTGCGGAGCGGAACCGGATGTTCGCTAAACATCCACGGACGAACTTCATTGCGGCGCATCTGGCGTTTCATGGCAACGATCTGGAGCGGCTGGGGAAATTGTTCGACGCGAATCCGAATGTGTATGTGGACATTGCGGCGGTGCTGGCTGAACTGGGCCGGCAGCCGTATTCGGCACGCGATTTTCTCGTGAAGTATCAAGATCGCGTGCTGATGGGCAAGGACATTTATGAGGTGAATGAATACAAGTGGTATTTTCGGGCGCTGGAGACGCGCGACGAGTATTTCGAGTACTACCGGAAGCGGCACGCGTTCTGGAGGATCTATGGATTTCAGTTGCCGGATGAGGTGTTGAGGAAAGTTTATTACGAGAATGCGCTGAAGCTGGTGCCGGGACTCGAAAAACAATGGCGCGGCACTGACGGCAAGTGAACTTGGGAGTAATCGGGATGACCCAGCTCCCACAGCGCTACAATGCTGAGAAAGCTCGATGAAATCCCTTAGAAAAGCGCTCTGCAGTTGCTTGCTGGATACGCCGAACAGCAAAGTATTCTCCGTGCTTGGAAATATGAGCAGACCCTGGCTTCCTTAACAGTAGTTGCTCCCGCGCGTACCACGAGATGCCTCGGACAAAAGAGAAATATGGCGGACGTCACCGGGATCGAACCGGTGACCCCCTGCTTGCAAAGCACGAGAGTCCATTCCAACGACTCTAACCGTAACTCGTAACTATTAACGTTTCCAATAAATCGGGGAATCTGCTTTTCGCTCAGAACTATCCCCAATCGAATGAAAACGTTGGATTCTTGCACAGTTCGCGACACAGTAGCGCACCTGCCATGAGGAGCTGAGCGTTGGGAAGTCTAGCCCTGTATAGGCGAAAGTGTTTGTACTAACCGCGCCACTGATCGTTGTGTTTCCAAAGGGCTCAACGTGTATGACGTTTGGAGCGTCCGACTTGAGTCCGTAAGGTTCAACGTACTGCCCAGCGCGTCGGTCAGGAAGGTCTGCGATGTCCCGGAGATCTGCTCCGTGCTCGTGCGCTGGAGCGTCGTACCCGCCAGCAGGTCGAGATCATAGCGGTCACTGAACCGCCGCGTGTAGTGCACGGTATTCTCGAACGACCAGCTCAGCGTCTGCGCCTGGCCCCGGCTCCCCTCCCCACCGCTGTTGAGGCCCGGCAACACGGTCGAGGGCGAGTAGTAGTCCTGAACAGAGTTGAGGAAATCGACCCCCACCGTACTCCGAAGCGTGAGGCCAGCGCGGACGTCATACTCGGCAAAGGCGTTGCCGATCACCCGGTTGTCGCGCTCCTCGTTGGTGATCGCGTTTGCCGTCGCGACCGGGTTCGTGAACGGAC
>Ga0137403_10002399_pt1 | contig 22930 bp, 15 predicted proteins | sample CZOMad2_1_16fung_FD_122057 | JGI IMG/M metagenome (GOLD analysis project Ga0137403, IMG submission 122057) | Vadose zone soil fungal communities from Angelo Coast Range Reserve, California, USA - CZOMad2_1_16fungal (Hybrid Assembly) | ecosystem: Environmental > Terrestrial > Soil > Vadose zone...
TGGTCAAACTCAGTCCACGCACCATGATGCGCAACCCGGTCATGTTCGTGGTGGAAGTGGGAAGCGTGGTGACGACCGCGCTGCTGTTTCGCATCTCGCGGGAGAGCTTTGCCTTCAACCTGCAAATTACTCTGTGGTTGTGGTTCACGGTGTTATTTGCGAATTTTGCCGAAGCCATGGCTGAAGGGCGGGGGAAAGCGCAAGCGGACACCTTGCGCAAGGCACGCTCGGAAACTCAAGCCAATCGCGTTTCGGCTGGCGGCGAGACTGAGATTGTACCCAGCTCTAAACTGCGGACTGGCGACTTCGTGCTCGCGTCGGCTGGAGATTTTATTCCGGGAGACGGCGAGATTATTGATGGCGTGGCATCGGTGGATGAGTCCGCAATTACCGGCGAATCGGCCCCGGTGATTCGCGAAGCTGGCGGTGATCGCTCAGCTGTCACAGGCGGCACGCGCGTATTGTCCGATTGGATCAAGATTCGCATCACTTCGAATCCTGGAGAAACTTTCCTGGACCGCATGATTGCTCTTGTGGAGGGTGCGGAACGCCAGAAGACACCGAACGAGATTGCGCTCAACATTTTGCTGGCCGGGTTGACGATTATCTTCCTGTTAGCTGTGGTCACGCTACAGCCCTTCGCAATTTATGCGTCTTCGCCGCAGACCATTTTTGTTCTTGTGTCTCTCCTCGTCTGCCTGATTCCCACGACGATTGGTGGATTGCTCTCCGCTATCGGAATCGCTGGGATGGATCGCCTGATTCAGCACAACGTCCTTGCCATGTCTGGGCGTGCGGTGGAGGCGGCAGGAGATGTGAACACTCTGCTGCTCGACAAGACTGGAACGATTACGTTGGGCAACCGTCAGGCCTCCGAGTTTTTCCCGGCGCCGGGCGTTACGGCGGCGGAACTTGCTGACGCGGCGCAACTTTCTTCTCTGGCGGACGAAACGCCGGAGGGCCGGTCGATTGTCGTGTTGGCGAAAGAACAATACGGTCTGCGGGGACGGGAGTTGGCATCGCGCGAGGCGGTGTTTGTTCCCTTCACGGCGCAGACACGCATGTCTGGCATTAACCTGAACGGCAACGAAATCCGTAAAGGGTCTTCGGATGCCATCGCACGCTATCTTCAGCTCAACAATGCCGTAGTACCCAAGGAAGTGCAGGAAGTCGTGGACAGCGTCGCGCGCTCTGGTGGTACGCCGCTTCTGGTGGCAGAGAAACACCGTGCACTCGGGGTCATCCATCTGAAGGACATCGTGAAAGGCGGCATCCGAGACCGTTTCAGCCAGTTGCGCTCGATGGGGATTAAGACGGTGATGATCACGGGCGACAATCCGCTGACAGCGGCTGCGATCGCGCGTGAAGCAGGGGTCGACGACTTTCTGGCTCAGGCAACTCCCAAAGACAAGATGGACCTGATTCGGCGTGAGCAATGCGAGGGCAAGCTGGTGGCCATGACCGGCGACGGCACCAATGACGCTCCGGCGTTGGCGCAAGCGGACGTTGGCGTTGCAATGAACACCGGAACCCAGGCCGCCAAGGAAGCCGGCAACATGGTGGATCTGGATTCCAATCCAACGAAGCTGATTGAGATTGTGGAGATCGGTAAGCAGTTGCTGATGACGCGCGGGGCGCTGACCACGTTTTCTATTGCTAACGACGTCGCGAAATACTTTGCAATTATTCCCGCGATGTTTGCGGCTACATTTCCCGTGTTGCAAGCGCTCAACATCATGCATCTGGCTACGCCGCAGTCTGCGGTACTGTCAGCGGTGATCTTTAACGCGCTCATCATCGTTGCGTTGATTCCGCTGGCGCTGCGCGGCGTGCGTTATCGAGCGATGAACGCCGAGGCTCTGCTGCGCCGTAATCTTCTTATCTATGGTGTGGGCGGGATCATTGCGCCCTTTATCGGCATTAAATTGATTGACATGTTCATTCGGTCCGTAGGATTGGCGTAACGATTATGAAAAAGGATTTCATTACTGCAGTTCTGATGACGGTGGTTTCGACGTTGCTTCTTGGCCTGGCCTACCCTCTGGTGATTACTGGAGTTGCGCAGGTGCTGCTTCCGGACAAGGCGAATGGGCAGTTGATTTACCGAAATGGCCAGCTTGTTGGATCACGCATCATTGGACAGCCCTTTACCGGACCGACCTACTTCCATTCGCGGCCGTCCGCTGCTGGGGATGGGTATGACGCGGCGAACTCGAGCGGGTCGAATCTGGGGCCTACCAATCAGAAACTGTTAGACCGTGTGGCCGCGGATTCGGCGCGGGTTCAAGCGGAGAATCCCGGGGTGCCGGTTCCTGTGGACCTGGTTACGACGTCGGCTTCCGGCCTAGATCCGGAAATTACGCCGGCGGCAGCTTTGTTTCAGGTGCCTCGGGTGGCGCGGGCTCGTGGCGTGGGAGAAGATCGCGTTCGGACGCTGGTGGAGGGGCATACTCAGCGACGCACCTTGGGAATTCTCGGCGAACCGCGCGCGAACGTGCTTGAGCTGAATCTGGCGCTGGATGGAGTGCAGAAGTAGACCGTTGGTCTTTCGCCCCTTCGGGGCTGGTTCTCTAGGGACGTTCGCCCACGGCTTGCGCCGTGGGCTTTATTCTTGAGCCGCTTCGCCGCTGAAAGAGCCGACGCCTGTCCTCCTGGAGCTGCTTGCGGTGAGGCTGCCGTTAGCGCTGTTAAAGCCTCGCACTCCCCAAAGCAGGTCCCCTTCGGCCAGGCTCAGGGCAGGCTCTCCACTGCGGTCGGGATGACAAGCCTATCAGATCAACTGCGGATCCCTCAAGGTGGTCCGGATGACAAACTGGTATTTCCTGACGGCAAACTGCTAATTTCACGTGGAATAAAATCTCCATCCGCGAGTTATACCTTCCGAGCGCGAGAAAAAAGCGCAACAACCAGCGCTCCAACCGGAGGTCAAATGACGGAAAAGAATTTGGGGTATATCGATCAGAAATTGCAGGATCTTAACGATGACGGCGTGGACCGTCGGGGATTTTTGAAGTGCATGGCGTGGGCGGGCACGGGCTTGGTGTGGACTATGAGTGGCGGGGTGCCGGTGTCGAAGGCCTTTGGGAAGGCTCTCGATTATGGGGGCCACAAAGGCGGGGACTTTAGCTTCGTCCAGATCAGCGATAGCCACATGGGTTTCAACAAGCCGGCCAATCCGGATGTGGTTGCCACGCTGAAAGTTGCGGTGGACAAGATCAATGGCTTGGCGCAACGACCGGACTTTCTGCTGCATACGGGCGATATTACCCACCTCTCAAAGCCTGAGCAGTTCGACACCGTGGATCAGGTTCTGAAGAGCGCCAGCGCAAAAGATGTATTTTTTGTGCCGGGCGAACACGATGTGCTGGACGACAACGGCAAGTCTTATCTGGAACGCTACGGCAAGAACGCGCAAGGGGCTGGCTGGTACAGCTTCGACAAGAAAGGCGTGCATTTTATCGGGCTGGTCAACGTGATGAACCTGAAGGCGGGAGGGCTTGGTTCGCTGGGCGGAGAGCAGCTTGAGTGGTTGGAGAAAGACGTTAAGCATTTGAAGCACAGCACGCCGATTGTTCTGTTCGCGCACGTGCCCTTGTGGACGGTGTATCCGGAATGGGGCTGGGGTACGGACGATGGCGCGCAGGCGCTTTCGTATGTGAAGAAATTCGGTTCTGTGACGGTACTGAATGGGCACATTCATCAGACGATGCAGAAGGTGGAAGGGAATGTGACGTTCCATACTGCTACTTCGACCGCCTTTCCGCAGCCGCAGCCTGGGAAAGCGGAGGCCCCTGGGCCGATGAAGGTGCCGGCAGAGCAATTGCGGACGCTGCTGGGAATCACGGATGTGAATTACGTGGAACGGGGGCATTCGTTGGCGGTGGTTGACTCGACGCTGGCGTAGGTCGATAGCGCCGTGGCACGGTAGCTGCGATCCATATGAGGGCACGAGCCTCGAGGCTTCAAGCGAGACCACGCGGGCGGGGACGCCCGCGCCACATAAGCCTAGCCACACAGGCCGGCTGGAAATGAAAGGAATTTATGTTCGAAGGATTGTTTCAACCGCTGCATTTGTTGGTGATCTTTGGTATCGCGTTGCTTGTGTTTGGGCCGAAAAAACTGCCTGAGCTTGGCAAAGGAATTGGCGAAGGCATTCGGGGCTTCAAGTCGGCTATGCACGGCGACGAGCAGGTTCCGCCCGGGGCGTAGCTGTAAAACTCAAACTCACAAAACAAAACTCAATTCATAAAAATAGAAAAGGGATGAAGATGATCAGGAAAAGTGTGTGCGCAGCAAGTTTAGCGGCGATAGCCATTCTGTTCTCAACAGCGATGATCACGGCGAGTGCGCAGCAGCCCTCGCCCGCTATGATTGAAGTCAAGATCGACAATTTCAGTTTCGGGCCGCAGGTACAGACTGTGCCGGTGGGGACCACTGTGACGTGGACCAATCGCGACGATATTCCCCACACGGTCGTGAGCACGGATGGGGTCTTCAAGTCGAAGACTCTGGACACGGACGAAAAGTTCTCTTACACGTTTGCGAAGGCGGGGACGTTTGCATACTTCTGCTCGATTCATCCGAAGATGACTGGAAAGGTTGTCGTTCAGTGAGGTTTTCGTTCAGAGATCGTCGTTCAGTAAGAGCGCCGCGAGCAAAAGCGAAGTGAGCAACCAATGAGCGTGAATCCTTTCGACATCAAGACGGTGGTCCTGGCCAAGCATGCACAGCATGTGGTGTTGATCCATTTTCCGATTGCGCTGTTTCTGGCCGCGGTGGCGTTCGACTATTTGGCGCAATGGACGAAGAACCGGGCGCTTAGCGAAGCGGCGTACTTCAATCTGCTGGTTGCTGCCATCTCGACGCTGCCGGTAGTGGCATCAGGGCTGGGGGCGTGGCAGTGGGCGCTGGAGGGGCAAAAGCTTAAGGGCACCTTGCTACTGCATCTGATCTTCGGCTGTATCTCTAGCGTGTTGATCTGGCTCGTGTTTGGTATTCACCGACGCTCGCGGTCACTTCCGGATGGTTCGCCACCGAATTACCGCCTCATTCTTGAGGGAGTTGCGGTGCTTGTCGTAGGACTTACGGGACACCTTGGTGGATTTCTGAGCGGTGTCAACGGACCGAGTTAGTCTCCGGATGAAGAGTTGAATTCCCTCCTTTCCTTTGAACAATTCACCTGAATCCCAAGCAATTTTAGGATTGTAAACGTTTTCTTTCGAAGGTAAGATGGGTGCGCTCCGGCATCCCGATCCTTGGAGCCGAAGTACGCTCGTCAATCCCACGTTGGATTCAGGATCACACTTTCAAAATGCGAACTCTCCGTCGCTCCTGCCTTCCGCTTTTTGTGATTGCCTCTTTCTTATCCTTATCTTCAGCCAACGCCCAGTGGGAACCGATGAATCCGGTTACGACTGTTCATCAAGAGAAGGATGCCGTGGTGTTTTCGCTGCAAACGGGGACGTTGAAGATCCAGGTGTGCTCGGATTCGGTCCTGCGCATTCTTTATTCCTCCACAGGCAATTTTCCCGAGCGCGAGAACTACGTGGTTACGAAGAAAACGTGGGCGGGGGCTCCGTTTACGGTTCAATCGACGGACGACGACACGACGATTACTACCGCCGCGCTCAAGGTCGTCGTGAGCCGCAAGGATAGCGCGATTACCTACAACGATCTGGAAGGCCACAAGCTGATCCAGGAAGGCACGCGAAAACTGATGCCGGTGAAGGTGAACGGTGAGGACACCTTTCACGCGGAATCGTTCTTCAATATCTACGGCACACGCGAAGGATTGTACGGGCTCGGGCAGCACCAGGCTGGTGTGTGGAACTATCGCGGCGAATCGGTGGATATTTCGCAGGACAATACGAACATTGCCGTGCCTCTTCTCGTTTCCAGCAACGGCTACGGTATTTTCTGGAACAATGATTCGCGCAGCCGGTTTAACAACAGGTTTGCGAATTACATGTATGTCAGCTCGGAGGTAGCGGACATCGTCGACTATTACTTTTTCTACGGCCCGGATCTGGACAAAGTGGTGGCGGACTACCGCGATCTGACGGGTGCGGCTCCAATGTTTGGCAAATGGGCTTATGGCTTCTGGCAGTGCAAGAATCGGTACAAGTCGCAGGCGGAAATTCTCGGCGTGGCGCATAAATACCGGGACTTACACATTCCGGCAGACAACATTGTGCAGGACTGGTTCTGGTGGAATCGGAAGGGCGAGTTCATTTTTAACAAGAATTACCCCGATCCAAAGGGAATGGTGGATGGTCTGCACAGCGACCATTTTCACCTGATGATCTCGGTATGGCCCTTCTTTGAACCCGGTTCTAAGGAATACGAGTACATGGACAAGCAGGGCTGGTTTATCGACAAATTCAAGTTTGCCAAGCCGCCGTACCACACCAATGGAATGGCCGCATACGACGCCACCAATCCGGACGCGCGCAAGTACTATTGGGATCTCATCGACAAGGGACTCTTCAAGCTCGGTCTCGACGCCTGGTGGATGGATACGACTGAGCCGGAAACGGAAGGCCTGGAGGAGAATATTCAGTTGGGGCATAAACTCGCGGCCGGAAGCGGCGACCGCTTAGTAAACATTTTTCCTTTGATGACAACTGGAGCTGTCTATCAAGGCCAGCGGAACGCGTCCGATCAGAAGCGCGTGTTTATCCTGTCGCGGTCGGCGTTCGCCGGGTCGCAACGGAACAGCGTTACCGCGTGGTCGGGGGATATTAATTCGGACTGGTTGAGTTTCCGCCGGCAGATTCCGGCGGGGTTGAATTTCGCATTGTCGGGAATTCCCTACTGGACGACCGATATCGGAGGATTCGTTTTCGGCAGTCCTACGGATCCGGCATTCCGCGAGCTGTTTATTCGCTGGTTTCAATACGGGACGTTTAATCCTGTGCTGCGGGTTCACGGGACGCGCAATCCGGATGAGAACGAACTGTGGTCGTACGGGCCTGAGGCGCAGAAGACTCTGGTGAACTTTGACCGGTTGCGTTACCGGATGCTGCCGTATATCTACTCCCTGGCGTGGAAGACGACCAGCGCGGGTTACACGCCGATGCGGCCTCTGGTCATGGATTTTCGAACCGACGTGCGGGCACAGAATGTGGGCGATCAGTTCATGTTTGGGCCGGCTTTCCTCGTCAATCCCATAACCGAGCCTTCGGCCGAGGGCCGCCGCGTTTACCTGCCTGAAGCGAAGTGGTTTGATTTCTGGAATGGAACGTCGCAACAAGGTGGGCATGCCATTGAGGCGGCTGCGCCGATTGACCGGTTGCCTTTGTTTGTTCGCGCCGGGTCGATCTTGCCGCTTGGGCCTGAGATGGAGTGGTCGACGGAAAAGGCGGAGGATCCGATTGAACTGCGGATTTATCCTGGGGCCGACGGCGACTTCATGCTCTATGAGGATGAGAACGACGGCTACAACTACGAGAAGGGCGTGTATGCGACCATTCCGCTGCATTGGGATGACACGAAGCATAGCTTGACCATTGGCGATCGCAAAGGCGAGTTTCCCGGGATGTTGAAGAGCCGCAAGTTCCAGGTTGTGTTGGTACGGGAGCAACATGGGATGGGAGTCTCGGCGGAGGAGAAGCCGGATCAGGTGGTGCAATATTTCGGGAAGGAAGTTGCGGTGACGCCGTAGGCATTGACGCGGCCGGCGACAACTGCCAGGAGCAACAGCAGGTCCCTCCACTTCGCAAGTGCTTCGCGTCGCGAAGCGCCTGCTCCGGTCGGGATGACAACCTGAGTTTAGGCTTTAAAAGACTCTCATCAATTTTTGAGATCGATTCTGATAATTCCGAGGATATCCATGCGCTTGCTCCGCCTAGTGCCCTGTCTTGCGGTGTTGCTTTATTTGCAAAATGCCTTGGCGCAGTCGTCTGCACCCGTTCCTTCGCAGATTCCTGGACACGACGCCGTTCTGCTCGGGACAGCGTGGTATCCCGAGCAGTGGCCGGAGTCGCGGTGGGAGGAAGATCTGCGCCTGATGGAAGCTGCGAACATCAAGGTCGTCCGGATTACGGAGTTTGCGTGGAGCAGGATGGAGCCGTCGGAGGGCCATTACGATTTTGAGTGGCTCGACCGGGCAATTGCTCTGGCGGCGAAGCACCACATCGTTAGCGTGCTGGGGACGCCGACGGCGACACCTCCGGCATGGCTTACCTCGAAGCATCCGGAAATCTTGCGCGTGGAGCAGGATGGCCAGCGCGTTACGCACGGGAATCGCGCCCACGCTTCGGCGGCTTCAGTGATCTATCGCGACTATTGCCGCAAGATCGCGGAGCAGATGGCGGCGCGGTACGGGAAGAATCCTAACGTCGTGGGCTGGCAGATCGACAATGAATACGGCTATGCCTTGATGTCTTATGACGACGAGACGCGAGGTCAGTTCCGACGGTGGCTGAAGACGAAGTACGGGACGCTTGACAATCTCAATGCCCGTTGGACCACTGCCTATTGGAGCCAGACTTATGACGATTGGAATGAAATTCCCATCCCGATCGGCGGGCACAACCCTGGGTTGATGCTGGAATGGAAACGCTTCGTCACTGCGACATGGACGGATTACCAACAGAACCAGATCGACGTCTTGCGCGCGCATGTTGAGCCGCGCCAGTTTATTACTGGAAATTTTATGGGCTTTTTTGACGGCTTCGATCATTACACCATTACCGAGCCGCTGACTTTTGCCGCGTGGGACGACTACGTTGGGTCCGGACATCTGGATCCGGTTTCCAACGGCTTGTCGCATGACCTGACTCGCGGCTTCAAGCGCGAGAACTTTTGGGTGATGGAAACGCAGCCGGGGATGGTGAATTGGTCGAAGCTGAATAATTTTCTCAACAAAGGCGAAGTCCGGGTGATGGCGTGGCAGGCGATTGCTCACGGGGCGGACGAGGTTGGCTACTGGCAGTGGCGCAGCGCCCTGAACGGGCAGGAGGAGTATCACGGCACGCTGGTTGGAGCCGATGGAACGCCTGTGCCGCTTTACGCGGAGGTGAGTCAGATTGGTCGCGAGTTTTCCGCCACGCAGGAGGCGCTGCATGGCACGTCTCCCGTCTCGGAGGTTGCGCTGCTTTATTCGTATGACAGCCACTGGGCCATTCAATCGCAAAAGCATACGGAAAAATATGACGACATTGGGCTGCTGAAGAGCTACTACGGCGCCCTGCGGAAGCTTTCGCAGTCGGTGGATGTGATCAGCGCGAAGGCTCCGCTGCGGAGTTATAAGCTTGTGGTTGCGCCCAGTTTGAACGTTCTGCCGAAGGATGTGGCTGATCATCTTTTGGAATATGCGCAGAACGGCGGGCATCTCGTGCTGGGTCCTCGGTCGGGAATGAAGGATGAGTTCAACGGGCTCCTTCCGCAACGGCAGCCGGGATATCTGGTGGATGGGCTGGGTGGACGCGTGGAACAGTTTTATGCGTTGGAAAAAAATGTGTCGGTTTTGGGGATTTGGGGAGCGGGCGAGGCCGGCGTTTGGGCGGAGCAGTTGGGATCCTTGGCCTCGGATACGAAGGTCTTGCTGAGGTACGGAAAGAGCAATGGATGGCTGGACGATCAGGCGGCCGTGGTAACGCGCGAATATGGGAAAGGCAGAATCACGTACATAGCGGCGGTTCTTGATGAAAAACTGATGGCTGCCGCGGCCGAGTGGATGGTCAAGGATAGTGGCGTAAGCCCCGTTTTCGGCGCGGTGCCTGAGGGAGTCGAGGTCAGCCGCCGCCGGGGCGCGGGCAAGAACGTTTTTGTCCTCATCAATAGTACGCAGGAGGCCCGGAATGTGGCCCTGCCACACAGAATGAAGTTGCTCCTGGGTGGTAAGGAAGCCAACACGGTAGCTTTAGGGCCTTATGGGGTAGAAGTTCTGCTGGACACGAAGCCTTAGGCTGATTGGGAAGCGGCGCTTCACTAAACGCTTCTGACTCTGCGGTACCAGGGGAAATGGGGTTGGACGTTGCGGTGGGTGAAGAGTGCTGGGATTCTTCGCTTCGCTCAAGAATGACAGTGCTTCAATCTTTTTTTGCGGGAGGTAGAAGGTACGACTAAACTTCTGCGGCGGCTGGGCGCGACGCGCCGTTGGCTTCTGCTTCTGAATTCTTGCGCTGTAAGAAGAAGTCGAGGTTGCCGCGCATTACGAGGTGGGGTGAAAGCATGAGATGTTTGGTGGAACACCGACCTTCGACCAAGAACTCCTGCAGTAGCCGGAAGGCCATCCGGCCCTGGGTGCGAGGACGCTGGTAGATGGTGGCTTCGACCGCCCCTGAGCGTATTTCGGGCACCAGGGCGGGAAACAAATCCGTGGTAATGACGGTGAGCCGATCGAGCATTTGCGCGTCGCGGGCCGCTTCCAGAACTGGAATCGAAGCTTCGGTGGTGACGTACATGCCTGCCAAATCCGGATGGAGCTTGAAGAGTTTCCGGCACTTGTCATAGGCTTCCGACTCTACGTCGTGCTCCTCGATCGTTTCCACCAGGCGCATCCCAGGATAGAGGGATCGTAAGGTGCTTTCGAAAGCGTGGCATTTTTCGGCGTGCTCCTGAATGCCCATGGCGCTGAGCGTCACGGCTACTTTCCCTGAACCTTGCAAAAACTTTCCTAACAAATCCGCCGCTAACGAGCCGCTGACCATGGTATCGACGGAGACGACTGCATGCCTTCCGCTACCTGGGGCATCGGTGGCCACGCAAATGACCGGAACTGTCGACTTTGGCGCGCGGCGCATCCATTGCAGAAGAGACTGCGGCCGGGTGGGGAAGGTAATGATTCCGTCCACGCTTGCCTCGAGTGCCGCCCCAAACGCCTCTTCTTCGCCTTCTCCCAAGCGAGGATAGGTGCGGAATTCCAGCTCCACATTTTGGACGGAAAGCGAATGAGCTTCATCGGCAATGCCCGCCCGCACTTCGTCCCAGAATGACGTGGTGCCTTGGAGAGTATTTACGGAAATGCGGAAGCCGCGATTCGATTTCAGAAAACGGGCAGCGAGGTTCGGCCGGTAGCCGAGGGATTTGGCTACCTGGCGGACCCGGGCCTTGGTGGCCGGGCGCACGGAATTATGATCGTAAAGAGCTCGATGAACGGTAGCTGTCGAGAGATCGAGAGCCTCGGCAAGGTCCAGCAATGTGACCTTTTTATTCAATGGGAACTCCGGCGAGAGAGAGCACATTGTAACGGGCTTGTTGAGCGATGTTCGGGGGTGCAGGTTCCTGTTACCACGCGAAACTCCGACAAAAACGATTCGCTAAAGCACCCTCGAACGTAACTCTTCTTGAGCGCAAAAGCAAGGCACCCACTTCACCGTTTGCCGATATTCTCCGTTGACGGATTCGCAGCGACGCATGCGCGATGCCTGCGCTAGGCACCATGCCAGTACATATCCCAGCCCAAATAGCGCGTTGAGGCTTCGTGAACTGATGCCGCAACGGACGAGAGGTTAGCAGCTACGTGGTGCTCGAAACCCTTCTCGCAGATAAAGCGGAGCAACTTTTGCAAGTTGGGGATTTCGACGACGCCGGCCCCTCCGAAGGTGTTCAGCGCGTCGTCGGTGAAGCGGCCTTCGCCGACGTAGCCGCGCATCTTGCCGGCTGTGTCGTCGGTTGAGAACCGGGCAAAGCTCATTTTTTCTGGCTTGATGATGCCGACGCAGGTGCCGAAAGTATTTTCCTTGCCCACGGTGCCGGCTATGATCTCCTGGAAATCCATCTTGACCGAGCGGAAGAAATGCTTGGGCAGGTTGGAGCAGTGGAAACAGACGGCCTTGTCGGGATCGGTTCCGTAGTTGTTGTTCCAATCGAGGAGCGCGGATGGGGTCTCTGAGGCCAAGCGAAGGGCGTGCATACCCAGTACGCCGCAGATATCCACTTCGCAGGCGCTGGAGAGCAGGCTGTCGCTCATCATGCTCATGACCGTGCAGGGTACGACGCCGAGATTTTCTTCGATGGATGTCCAGCACTGCACTGCGCTGATGGTGACTTCCGTTGCGGACATCCATTGGTCGACGACGGCGCCGAGTTTCGCCATCTTCATCAGCGCTACTTCGGGGACGCTGCTGGCGTCGACGTATTTCTTGATGGAGGCGAGCTTGGATTGCGCCAGGTCGTCATTGTCTTTCATGCGCTCGATCCGTCCCAGCACTTCCGAGAGATCCAGGGTCTCGATGGAGATGCCCTGCGACTCCAGAATCTTTTCGCTGTAACGGACGGTGTTGAACGCGGTAGGGCGGGCACCAATGGCGCCCACGCGGAGGTTGCGGAAGCCGTTGACCACACGGCAGACGCCGGAGAACCACTGCAAATCTTTCGTGAATTCCGGCGAATCGAGAGCCTCGGTGTGCAGAGTGGTGAGGGAATAAGGGATACCGTACTGGCGCAGGTTATTGCATGCGGACATCTTTCCGCAGAAGCTGTCGCGACGCGACGCGATGGTCATTTTTGTGGGATCGTCGGGCGTTGCCTGAACTAGCACAGGGACTCGCAGGTCGGCCCAACGCAGGGTATCGGCAATCGCTCGCTCCTCGCCGAAATTTGGCAGGGTTACGATGACGCCGTCGATGCGGTCGCGATTGCGCCGGAAAAGATCCGCGCAACGCCGAGACTCCTCCCGTGTTTCCACCGCACCGTATTTGCTTTCTTCGGGCGTCAGGGCGACGACGTCAATGCCCGCCGCTGCCAGGATGCGCAACACTTCTTCGCGGCCACTCTTGGCCAAATGATCGGGAAAGAAACCACGGTTGCCCACAATGAGGCCCATGGTCATTTTTTTCGGCGCCATACTACTCCTCGTTCTGGAAAATTAAGACTTTACGATTGATGTTTTGGAGAGAACTGGTAGCAATAGAGTGCGCCAAACGCGGTGAGGATCGCTCCCCACCAGACATTGGCGTGCAGGTGGAATAGGACAATCGATGGATTCGCAGGCGGGTTCATAACTTCCCAAATACCCGCGCCCGTAATCAATACACCATTCACCAGCAGAGAGAGCCCGATGAAAAACCAAATTGAAATGCCGCTATCATGCATGACGCCACCGCTTTCTCAGGAAAACCGGAATTACCACATCACGATGTTCAGAATTACCAGCGCCACAGCCACCACGGCCGCCCAAAAGACGGGCTTTTCGTAGAGGGGTACGTTTCCAATCGACGGAACTTCGGTTAGTCCATAGACCAGGCCGGTTAGCTCGGTATCGGCTTTGGGTTTCGTCATCAAGCTCACCGTGACGGTTACGATTACGCAGACAACGAACGACCACAGCGCCTGGTACATATCCTGCGCCAGGGCCTTGGCGTTCGGCGAGAGCGCTACGTAGCGCAATGCAGTGGGATCGATCTTGACCCAGGTCCACATGCCGATGGAGGAGAGTGTGCCGCAAAGCAATCCCCAGAAACCGCCAGCGCTGCTGGTTCGCTTCCAGAGCATGCCCAGGATCACTGTGCCGAAGAGTGGAGCGATAAAGAAACTGAACAACGCCTGTACGTAGTCCATGATACTAGCGAACTGCATGACTAGATAGGCGGTGCCGACGCTGATCAGGACCCCAACCACCGTTGTCCAGCGGCCCATATTTACGTAGTGCTGGTCGCTGGCGTCTTTCTTGATAAGCGCGCGGTAGATGTCATAAGTCCAAACTGTAGTGAACGCGCTGACGTTGCCGGCCATGCCGGACATAAAGCCAGCAATGAGCGCGGTGATGCCTAGTCCCAACAAACCCGGCCCACAGTACCGTGCCAGCATCAGGGGAAGAACGTCGTTATAACTGTGACCTCCCGCCACGACGGCTGATTCCGCGGTGAGTTTCATAGGAAGAACGGCCAGGCCAAGCAGGCCGGGGAGAATCACGATGAGCGGGACGAACATTTTGAAGCCCGCGCCGATGATCGGGGCCATCTCCGCGCTGCGTATGTCCTTGGCGGTGAGAATTCTCTGGACCACCAGGAAGTCAGTGGTCCAATAGCCCATGGAGAGGATCGAGCCCAGGCCGAATACGATGCCCGTCCAGTGAATTCCCATGGGGTTGGTGGTGAACGATCCCAAGCCCGACCACATATGAACGTATTCGTTCGAGGCACGCTGCGTGATGAGGACCTTCAGGTTGCTCCATCCACCGGTCTCGTAAAGACCCAGGATTGGAATAAGCAACGCGCCGGCCCAGATGAGAAAGAATTGTAAAACTTCGTTGAAAATTGCGGATCGCAGTCCGCCCAGCGCGACATAAACAGCGACCGTCAGGGAGGAGACCCAGATGCTGAAGTTGATATCCCAACCCAACACGATCTGCATGACCTTGGCCATGGCGAACATATTGACGCCGCTCATGAGCACGGTCATGAACGCAAAGGACACGGCCGATAGAGCGCGGCTGGATTCTCCGAAGCGCAGCTTCAAATAACCCGGGACTGAGTGTGTTTTTGAGATGTAGTAGAACGGCATCATGACCAGCGCAAGGAACAGCATCGCCGGGATTGCGCCGATCCAATACCAGTGCGTGGCTAGGATGCCATATTGATAAGCCGATCCGGCCCAGCCCATCAACTCGAGCGCGCCCAGATTCGCGGATAGGAAACTCAGGCCCGCGACCCAGGCCGTCATCTCGCGTCCGGCCATGAAGAAGTCTTCGCCGGTATTGGCTCGTCCGCGCAGGTAGAAACCGATTGCCAGAACCAAGGCAAAGTAAAAAACGATGATCGTGAAATCGACAGGCGCCAGGTGCACAAGCCTATCGGTTATCAACAGCGTCATGGCTGCCATCATTGAGTGTCCTTCATTGGGCGTTCTTCATTTGGGGTTCTGGGGCTGTCCATAGTATGCGGTGCTTCCGTGTTTGCGGAGAAAGTGTTTGTCGTGCAGTTCGCGGGCCAGCGGCATTGCTTGCGGTGCGATGCTAACGGTGTAGCACGCCATCCGCGCGACGGATTCGAGGATTACGGCATTGTGGGCGGCATCGGCGGGGGTGGATCCCCAGCAGAAGGGTGCGTGTCCTGCCACCAGCGCGGCCGGAATGTGGCTCTTGCCAGAGCGGTCGAATAACCGGCAGATCGCTACGCCCGTGTTCTTCTCGTAATCGGAGGCGATTTCCGCTGGCGTTAGATCGGCGGTGACAGGTACCGGTCCGTTAAAATAGTCCGCATGAGTCGTTCCAAAACACGGAATCGGCCGCCGGGCCTGCGCCCAGGCGGTAGCAAACTCTGAATGGGTGTGGGCCACGCCTCCGGCGTCCGGAAAATGGCTATAGATTTCGAGATGGGTGGCGAGATCGGAAGACGGCCGAAGAGTCCCTTCCATGACTTGCCCGTTCAGGTCAGTCACCACTATATCGGCCGCCGACATGGTTTCGTAAGGAACGCCGCTAGGCTTGATGGCGACCAAACCTTCTTCCCGGGAAATGCCACTCGCATTGCCAAATGTATATAGCACGAGTCCACGACGGACCAGTTCAAGATTGGCCTCCAGCACAGCTTGGCGTAAGGTTGGCAGCAGCATAAAGTCGTGTGCTTTCGTCAGCCTAACGGGCAAGATTGCCCACTGTAAACGTATTCATTGGCCCCGTCAATCACAAACTCCCCCTCAACTCATCTTCGACTTGTTGCTCTTGATCCCTTCCGCTGCATTGGCTGCTGACACCAGGCCGGTGGATTCCCGGAGTACCAACTCCGTCGTCAGCAGGTACTCGGTCCCCATGGGCGAAGGGGTCACTCGTTGGGTCTCGGCCCGCAGCGCTTCAAAGGCAAGCCGAGCTAATTCCGCTTGCGACATGCGCACCGTCGTCAAAGCGGGAAGCACGAATTGAGCCAGGTGAATGTCATCGTAGCCAATCACGGATAAATCTTTCGGAATTGAAATGCCGTCCTCGAAACTTTTGCGCATAACGCCCAGGGCCGTCATATCGTTCGAGCATAGAACGGCTGTAGGCCGGGTTGCCTGGCGCAGCAATTTTCCAAATGCTTCGATGCCGCCTTCGATCGTGTGCGTCCCTTCCACCACTAACTCCTGATCTACTTCGAGCCCAATTTCCAGCATCGACCGAACGAAAGCCTGCTGGCGCGCCTCCGAGGATTTGATGTGCAGCGGCCCGGAAATGAAGGCGATCCGCTGGTGCCGCAGCGCTGCTAAATGCTGCACCGCCTGGCGAATCCCGTGCAGGTAGTCAATGCGAATGTTGCTCACGCGGGGCCGCGCTAACCCGACGTCGGCGAAGACCAAAGGAACATTTCGCAACTTCAGATCTTCCAGCAGGCCCTCTTCCATGCCGAACGTCATCACGGCCACGCCCTCGACGCGACGCTCAATCATCCGCCGCACGGCGTCCTGCACGCGTTTCGGGTCGTTTCCGGTGGAGGTCAGCAAGATTTCGTAGTGGTTCTCTACGGCAATCCGCTCAAAGACCTGAACGATTTCCGGAAAGAACGGATTCGTGATTTCAGAAATAATCAGACCGAAGATGCGGCTCTTTCCCGATACCAGAGCGCGTGCCTGGGTGTTGGGAAAGTAGCCGAGTTCTTCGACGACCTTCCAAACGCGCTTGGCTAACAACGGGTCGACGGTCGGGACACGGTTGATCGTCCTCGACACCGTCGCGGTCGATACCTTTGCCCGTTTTGCGATCTCACGAATATCCATAAGGGAAAGCGCCGCGCGTTTGCGCGGCGCCGGGAGCAAACTATTTTTCGGTGGAGAACTTGTACTCGGTTATGGTGTGGTAGTGGTCACCCGGTTTAAGGAGAGTGGACGGGAATTCAGGATGATTCGGCGAGTCCGGAAAATGCTGGGTCTCCAGGCAGAATGCTGTCCGGCGGCCGTAAGGCTTGCCGCCTTTGCCCGTTCCGGTTCCATCGAGAAAGTTTCCGGTGTAGAACTGGACGCCTGGCTCGGTGGTCCAGACTTCCAGGACGCGCCCGCTTTTCGGCTCGTGCACTACGGCAGCCAGCGCCAGGGTGCCGTTCTCGATCCGACGGTTCAGGACAAAATTGTGGTCGTATCCCATCCCCAGCTTGATTTGTTCCTCGTCCTGGTCGATGCGGGACCCGATTGCGGTCGGCTTGGAGAAATCAAAGGGAGTTCCCTTTACGGGTCGAAGTTCGCCGGTAGGAATTAGGCCTGCATCGACTGGAGTGAACTTGTCGGCATGCAAGAGCAGGTGGTGCTGAAGAATGTCGCCATTTCCTTGACCTGCGAGATTGAAGTAGGAATGGTTCGTCAAATTGACGACGGTTTCCTTGTCCGTGGTCGCGGAGTAGTCGATCTTCAAAGAATTTTGTTCAGTTAGCGTATAGACCACCTTGACTGACAGGTTGCCCGGGAATCCCTCTTCCATATCCTTACTGAGGTAGGTCAATTCCAGCGCGGGTCCGGCTGGGCTCGAGACATCTTTTGCCGTCCACACGCGTTTGTTGAAGCCGATGGTGCCGCCGTGGAGAGTGTTCTCGCCATTGTTCTTGGCCAGCGTGTAGTTCGATTTCCCGATGGAAAACTTGCCGTGGGCGATACGGTTGCCGTAGCGGCCGATGATGGCGCCGAAATAACTTTTGCCTTCCGCATAGTCGGTGACCTTGTCGTAACCAAGGACGACATCGTCGAATTTGCCTTGGTGATCGGGCACCTTGATGGAGACGACCGTGCCTCCGTAGTTGGTGATGGCCGCTTCCATGCCATTTTTGTTGGTGAGCGTGTAGAGATCGACGGGCTGACCGTCAGGGGTCTTGCCGAACGCCTGCTTTTGCATGTTGGATTTGGCCTCTGCACTTGGGCTGGAGATCAAGAACGCGACGCTGGTGAGAAGCAACATCGCTGTAATCGTTATCCTCGATTGCACCATTTCGTTTCTCCTCGGTTCCAGATCGACGGGGATCCAGATCCACCGCATTATCGCAGAAGTAAAAAAGCAGATGCCGAAATACAGATATTTCCTGGCGAGAGAATTCCGGGCCCGAGCCCGCCGGTCGTCGTGCGGCCGCTGTGATGGCTTCGGTCATCGAGGATAATATCAGTTTCAGTAATCGTTTACTGGCCTATTTTTCGGGGAGCCGCGAGAAGTCTACATCGATGGTTTTTGCGGTCAGGGCCGAGTTCAGGGCTTCGGCAATTGTTCGAGGGCAACCTGCGCTTGGGTATGGCCGGGATGATGCTTCAGCAAGCCCAGGAGAAGAACCCGAGCTTGGGATGGGTCGCCTTCCAAAGCGTAGACCCTTGCCAGATTGAGGTAGGACTGATCAAAATCGGGCGCAATCCGAATGCACTTCTGAAAACTCGCAACAGCTTCGTCTCGGCGGCGAGTGCGCAAGTAGAGCACGCCCAGGTTGTTGAGGGCTTCCGGGTAAGCGGGACGGGCCTTGAGGGCTTTTTGAAGATAATCGAACGCCTGAGCGGTGTCATCGGTTTGCGCGAACACCATGCCGAGGGCGTAGTTAGCTTCGGGGTCTTCCGGCCTCACCGTGAGCGCGTGGTTTAAGATCTCCCGCGCCTGCTGCCACTGTTTTTGCTGACGATAGGCGTTGCCGAGATTGATCATGGCAATGAAGTGCTCCGGATTTTGCCGAAGAGCTTCCTGAAACGATGGGATCGCCTCGGCGGTTTTGCCTTCCAGGGTGGCCAAAAGTCCTAGATTGTTCCAGGAATTCGCCAAGGTATCTGGGTAGGTAGCGTGAAGCGCGGTGGCGCGTTGAAAGTTACTGTGAGCGTCCTCCGTTTTTTGCAATTTGAGGCACGCGCTGCCGAGACCATAGTGAGCCTCCGCACTGTTGGGGTCGTCCTGGACGGCTGTGCGGAAAAAACCTTCGGACTGCTCGTAGTAGCCGCGTTGAAAGAAGACGGACCCCAAGGATAAGTAGTTCCGGCGGAACTCGGTGGCCTCGGTGATAACCGGAAACGGGAGAGCTTTCGTCATACGCTGGGCGGATGTTTGGGGGATGTTTCGGTAGTCGTGTATTACCTGAGCGGCGGTGATATCACCTTGATACACCCTCACGATGAATCCCTCTTTATCGATCAAGAACGATGTGGGCAGGGCGAGGTCTCGGTGCCGGTCGAACAGATAACGGTAGAGGATATTGTAGACGGCTGCGGTGTCTTGGACAGCGGCGGCCGTGGGGTCCTGCTTTGTTCCTGTATCAGAATCTGCGTTCAGAGCAATGGGGGCAAGATCCGGCGGCAGGAGTGCCGTGAACTGGCGCATACTCTCAGGGGATGCGGCCTTCTCGGAATAGAAGGTCAGCAAGACACAGCGTCCTCGATGGGAGGAGAGTGATCGAGGTTTCCCGTCAGCGCCGGGTAGCTGGAATTCCGGCGCGGCGACGGGGGCCAGCAGCCAGGTTGCGGCAGTGGCGGGAAGTGGATCGATTTCCGGCGGTTCGACGTCCGCCGTGGGGCTCATCGCATGGAAGGGTTCGATGCGAGTGAGATCTAATCCCTCTTGCACCCAAACTCGATGATTTGCCGCAAGATTCGCAAGAGTCTGTACGAGACCACTGGGCCACTGGATTGTGGCGCGAAGGGGGCTCTTCCCTTCTCCGAGGCCGAAGAATATTTCCTTGCTGTGTTGGGAAAGAAATCCTGAACCGGCTTGGAGGATGCGAGTTTGGCGACTGGATCCAGTCTCCAGGGTGATTTTCGCTCCGATCGCGTCGCGATTGCTTTTCGTGCCTTGGAGGCGGAAACTGACGGACCGGGGAAGATCTGGAACAACGTTCTGGAGGAGGCGCAACTGTGGGGCGTTGCGATTCTTTACGAAGACTTCCAGGCGGCCGTCGTGGTTGAAGTCGGCCAACGCGAAGGCGCGTCCGTCTTCAAGAAAATCCAAGCCCAACGCGCCGGATACATCGGAAAACGATCCGTCATGATTGTTCGCATAGAAGACGTTGCGCTCATAGCCGCTCCAGGTGCCATCAGAACGAAGGAGTTCATTGAGGGCGGTCCATCCTTGCTCGTATTCGGCTGCGGGCTTGGCTGCGTTGGGAGAGTTGGCTACGACCTGCCGCCAAAAAAAGCTGTTGAGGTCTTCAGTTGGCGAGCTGTGATTGGGTCCGGAGACCATACCGTTGGTGACGTAGAGGTCGGCGAAACCGTCGTGATCGAAATCCCAGGCGTCGCTCGACCACGCCCAGCGGCCCATTTCGACTCCGGCGTCTCTTGCGTCCAGCTGGAATGCGCCATCGCCGCGATTGCGAAATAGAGAATTGCCCATGGCGTGTTTTTGATAGTGCGCGCGTACGGCTTGGGGCGCATCTTTCTGAAAACTGTCCTGCGCGGAAATCCGCTCCCCGGCCGCCGTCCACATGTTGGCGACGTAGAGGTCCTGGTTGCCGTCGCTGTCGTAGTCGAACGCACACACGCTCATGCCGGCCCCGATGTCCTCAACTCCAGCTTGCGCGGCTATGTCGGTAAAAGTTCCGTTACCGTTGTTGCGATAGAGATTCTTTCGGCCAAAGTCGTTGACGACGTAGAGGTCGGGCCAGCCGTCGTTGTTGAAATCGCTCCACGCGCAGCAGAAGCTGTAGCGGGTGTTGTTCTGGCTCAGGCCTGTCTTCGCGGTTACATCGCGAAAGGTACCGTCGCGATTGTTCTTCATCAGGAAATTCGGCGGGCCGTTCTGGGCGTCAAAGTAGGGAGACGGATATTTGTACTGGTCGGTGCCCTGGTAATAGAGATAGAGGCAGAAATAGATGTCGAGATAGCCGTCGCGGTCGTAGTCCGCGATAGCGGCGCCAGTGAACGTACCTTCCAGAGGAGTGGCAAAGTGGAACGCTTCGGGCTTTGGCCGAAACTTACCCTTACCGTCATTCAGGAACAGTTGAGGGCCGTCGGTACGGACTACGATTAGGTCCTGATGTCCGTCGTTGTCGATGTCGGCAAAGAGGGCGCAGGCGGTGTTTTCCATAAGGCCCAGGCCGGAGCCTTCGGTGATGTCCTCGAACGTACCGTCGCCGCGATTGCGATAGAGACGGTTGGGAAGTCCAGCGGGCTGACAGATGTAGAGGTCGTCGAAGCCGTCACCGTCAATGTCGCCGACAGAGACGCCGTTGTGGCCGTAGATATCGATGCCGCAGGCCACATCGAGGACCGAACGCCAGTGGTCGACGCCGCGCTGGAGTTGGGAGGCGTAGGAGGCGTCATTGGCGAATGCTCCGCTGGTGATGTCGGCATAGACGGGACTGAGGGAGCGACTTCGAGTTTCCTCCAGCGCTTGCCATCGGTGGACTAGAAACTGTCCGGCAGCGCCTTGCCATTCAAGATCCCATTCGCCGATCCGCTGCTCGCGATAGAAGCCTGGGCCGGTGCCAACGAGTTCGTAGCGGACGCGAGTTTTTACCCGGGATGGCACTTGGCCTGGTGGAGTTGGCGCGGCGTCGATGCGGGTGATTTGGAATTCGGCAGTCAGAATCTTCGAGAAGGTGCTTAGGCTGGCCCGCCATGACTGAAGAAATGCTTCTCGCCCTAGCGAGGATTGAGAAAACTTATTCTTGCGAACCTCGACGATTGGCCCGGGACGCACCGTCCTCGACTCGAAGGAAGTGAACGAGGAACCCAAAAAATCGGATCTGAAACTTTTTTCCAACGCCGCCGGTTCTTGTGGAGACTGCAGAAGGCTCGCGATCCACTGCGCGAGGACCGCGGCGATCTGGTCGTGATACTTCTCGGTTACAAATTGATCGAGGCCCGCTTGAGTGTTGAGCAGAACGGCCTCGAGCGGCAATTGGGCGCGGTAGTGGGGGTGAAACTGCAGTTCGGCGGGCCTCGCGTACGGAAGGGCAAAAGCTCCCAGGGCGTTAGGGATGGCGGTGGCTGCGGCTCCCAAACAGGACTGCCGTATAAACTGACGACGGTTGGGGTGAACGAGCTTGCCGTCATCCGGTTCCGGCGTCTTCTTGTTTCGACTCAGACGAGAGCTCCTCTGATTGGTACTGTGGTTGCGAAACTAACACCCCGTCTATCGAGGGTCAAGATTTTGAGGCCTGAAGCAGGAGCAGTTCCCTCCCTTTAGTCGGCATGACAATCCTTCGAGCATCCACAACTCGCCTGCTGAAAACTCAAGAGCCTCCGGCTCAGCGCTAATTTAGACTCTTAGTTCGGAGCCCTTGCCGTTGAGCATTTCTCGAACTATATCGGGCAGTTGCATGGGGTTGATTTGCTTGATGGTGCTGGCGCCTCCCTCCCTCGCACATGCTCAGGCAAAACCAAACGCGCGGCGAACGGCTAGTCGTGTTTCTGGCGAGACCATTGAGTCGCATCTTGGCAAAGGCTACGACGCATTGAAGCAAGATAGCTACGCGGTTGCGGCGGCGGAGTTTCGAGCTGCGTTGCGGATCGATCCGAAGCTCACTTTGCGGGCGCGCTTTCCGCTGGGGGTGGCGCTGTTTGAGATGCATCAACCGGCCGAGGCCCGCAAGGAGTTTGAGGCGGTTCGGCACGAGGTGGGGGATCATCCCAATATTCTTTATTACCTGGGACGGTTGGACCTGGAGGAGCGGAAGCTTTATGGGGCAATTGCCAATTTGAAGCTGGCGGCGGAAAAGCCTCCTTTTCCGGACACCGCTTATTATCTGGGCTTCGCGTATTTCCAGAATGGGAACTATGTTGACGCTGAGAAATGGTTGAAGAAGGCGACAGAGGCTACGCCTCAGGATGCGCGCGTTCTCTACCAACTCGGCCAGGTGTACCGGAAAGAGGGGCATGAAGACGACGCGCGTGACGCATTGCGGCACTCGGAAGAGGTGAGGCGGCGGGGCAACGACGAGAGCCAACTGCGAATGGAGTGTACGCAGAAGTTGGATGAGCGGCAAAACGATCAGAGGCCACGCGAAGAAGCGCATGCGTTTTGCGATCAGATGTACGATCCGAACGACGCGGCCAAACTGACGGCGCTGGGAACGATCTACGGGCAGCATGGGGATCTGGAGGCTGCCTTGAAGCCTTTGCA
>Ga0137403_10002400_pt1 | contig 22917 bp, 16 predicted proteins | sample CZOMad2_1_16fung_FD_122057 | JGI IMG/M metagenome (GOLD analysis project Ga0137403, IMG submission 122057) | Vadose zone soil fungal communities from Angelo Coast Range Reserve, California, USA - CZOMad2_1_16fungal (Hybrid Assembly) | ecosystem: Environmental > Terrestrial > Soil > Vadose zone...
CACGGCAGGTGAAGCCGGTGGAATGCTGAGGGGCTGCTCTGAAATGATTATGGGGGTGGAAGTATGAAGCGATTGTTCCTCGCAGTCGTAATGATTTTGACTTTGGGTGTTGCAGCAAACGCGCAGACATTTCGCGGAGCGATCAACGGTACGGTAACGGATCCGTCGGGCAGCTCGGTACCGAACGCACAGGTGAAAGCGACTGAAGTCGCGACGGGCATTGACCATGCGACGGTGACGACGAGTGATGGAGGGTTTGCTTTCCAAGACATTCCCCTGGGCCAGTACAAAGTGACAGTTACTGCGCCAGGCTTCCCGCCTTATACGGTGGACAAAGTCGAAGTATCGGCTGGGACTATTTACACACTGAACGTGAAGCTCACGCTGCAATCGACTACCACGACAGTGGAAGTCTCAGCTGCCGCGATAACGCTGGACACAACCACGGCGACTCAGAATATGACTATCACTTCTGACGTAGTGCAAGACGTCCCCCTCAACGGACGGGACTTCACTCAATTGATCGCGGTGGCGCCCGGCTACGGAGGCTACTCAGTGGGCGGCTTTGGCTCCATGAACGGTGCCCGCGCCAATCAGAATAACTGGCAAATCGACGGAGTGGACAACAACGACTTCTGGCACAACATCCCAGCAGTCAATCAGGGAGGTGTTTCCGGTATCGCCGGCGTTGTGCTGCCGATCGATTCGATTGACGAATTTTCGTCGCAAACGCAATCCGGCGCGGAATCCGGCCGCAACGCGGGCGGTACGGTCAACCTAATTATCAAGTCGGGCGGCAATACCATTCATGGTTCCGCTTACTACTACAATCGCAATGAATTTTACGGAGCGCCCTCACCTTTCTTGCCGTCGGGCTCGAAAAATCCTCCGCTGCGCAATGAGAACTACGGCTTTTCTGTGGGCGGACCTGTTGTGAAGAACAAGCTGTTTTATTTCGCAAGCTATGAAAAGCAACAGTACATCATCGGGCTGTCGGGTGTGGCCACGGAGCCTTCCGATGCCTGGGTTGCGTTGGCGACCGACATACTTAACAATCCCGGCGGCAAGTACGGATCGTATGCACCAGTCGCGCCGAGCACACTTTCCCAGAATTTGATCGGTCCAACTGGCTTTTGGCCGAGGAGTCTTATCGGGGGTCTGACTGCAACCAATAATAATTTCTTCAGCCCCGTCGCTTCCACAGGGTATAGCTACAATGGCGTGGGGAAAGTTGATTATCAGATCAACGACAAACACCATCTCTACGTGCGTTTCTTCGGCGGCCAAGGCAGCCAGACGGCTCCGCTTGGAGGAAGCCCTGCGCTAGGCACGGCGAGCTCGAATTTGAAGGATTATTTCGAAGTGGCGCCGCTGCACGTCTTCAATGAATCTGCGGTGCTTAACTCTACGTTCTCGAGCCGGCTGACGAACCAGATCCTGGTGGGAGCCAACTATTTCAATCAAGTTTTCCACGACTTCAACAACGGCTTCGACACGAAAGCGATGGGGCTGTTTCTGAGCCCAGGTGCGACCGATAAGGGACGGCCAATCTTTGGCGCTCCAAACATTCAGATCGGCAACTTTGAGCAGATTGGACTAACCCCACCAGAAGGCCGGAGCGACCTGACGTGGCATATTACGGACATCGTGTCGTACAGCATGGGAGCGCACCAACTGCGGTTCGGCGGTGAATTCCGTCGCGGGCGCGTGAATGAGTTCTACCATCGCCGCGGAACAGGCAAGTTCGTGTTCGATGGTAGTCAAGGGCCGTGGGACGGAGCAACCGGATGCGGGGCGGCCGCACGTACCGCTGCGTGCGCCAGTTTCTTCAGCCCTACGGGCGTTTCCTCCTTTGGTACGAATGCTTTTTCGCTGGCGGATTACTTGGCTGGGCAAGTCTCTACTTCTTCGATCGCCGTGGGCAATCCGGAGCGCACGGTACACGTGAATGCCTTGAACTTTTACTTCCAAGATTCCTGGCAGTGGACCAAGAAGCTGAGCATCAATTACGGCATGCGCTATGAGTATTTTGGGCCTCTGCACAGCAGCGATAAGGATCTGGCTGTTTTCATACCTAACAAAGGATTGGTCATCCAGGGGGCCGGAATTGATAACATTTTCCCGCCGGACCGCAATAACTTTGCGCCGAGATTGGGATTCGCATACCAGGCCAAGAGCGACATGGTCGTTCGCGGCAGTTTCGGTGTTTTCTACGATCAGATCAATATCAACCCGTTTCTGGATTTCCGGCCACCAGCCAATGCGGCCGACGGTCTGCAGGACAACCCGATCGGGCCACACCCGGTCTCTAACTATTCATTGGCGGGGTATAACTGGCAGGCCGTGCAGGCCGGAGGCGCGTCGATCTTTCCTGACGTCACGACATGCACGACTCTCAACTTCGCGACGGATCCAAATTGCGTAAGCCCCACAACCAGATTCGCGGCATACGCTGTCAACCAGAATTTCCGCACTCCCTATTTTTACAACTATAGCCTGCAGGTGGAGAAGAGCTTGGGGCATTCTTCCGTCTTCCAACTCGGTTACGTAGGCAGCCAGGGCCGCAAGCTGAACATTATGACCAACATAAATCCGGCTGCTACAAGCGGAAGCCATCCGTTTGACGCGCAGTTTCCCAATGCCGGCAACATCCTGCAGGAAAACAGCATCGGCACATCCAACTACAACGCCTTCCAAGCAACGTATAGACTTCGTAGCTGGCATAACCTAACGACGCAACTCGGCTATACATGGTCACACTCACTTGATGAGATCAGCCAGTATCGCGCCGTAGTGGCAGATAGCTTGAATGCTAAAGTGGATTATGGAAATAGCGATAACGACACGAGGCACTTGTTCACCACGAGCATCAGCTACGACGTACCCAAGGCGCCGTGGGCGCACGGATGGTCGACGTACCTGGTGAACGGATGGCAGGTCAGCAGCCTGTGGAATTTCCATACCGGCCAGCCGTGGAATGTCACTCTTCCGCTTCAGAATCTAATTGGCGATCCCTTCAAGAGTGACGCCAACTTCACCGTCAACCATTCTTTCACCAGGGATATCATCCAGAACGGGAAGGGCACAGGCCCAGGTGTGCAGTGGGTCAATCCCGATGCTTTTGGAACGGCGACTGGAGCCTTCGGCACGCTGTCTCGCAACAAGTACTACGGACCAGGTTTTGGGAGCGTGGACCTCTCGGTCTTCAAAAACATCCCGATCCGGGAACGTCTCAAAATCCAGTTGCGCGCTGAGATGTTCAATCTATTCAACCGAGTCAATTTCGCGTCGGGCCCGGGCGCCGTCGGCAGTGATGGCACGGTGCGCGATACGATTGGCGACTTCAACGGGGCTCCGGGAATCGGCCCTGGGGAAGCATTTAACCTGCAGCTAGCCGCTAAGATCATTTTCTAGCGGACTGCTGACGCAGTTTTCACGATGCGCGAGGGTTTCGGTCCTCGCGCATTTTTTTTGGCACGGCCGGCTGGGCCTTTGGATGGTAATTAGTTGTGCAAACGGGTAGCGTCTCGGTGTTTCACGTTGAGGAATCTCTGCTAGCCTGAAGTCACGCAAGCACTTAATGGTCGCGGCTTCTCTTGGGGAGAAGGCGCGGCGGGACGAATCAGAACAGGCCCAAACGCGGAACATTCCGGAGGAGAACTCTGGCCGCGTAGGTGAATGCTTGCGGCGAAGGGGAGAACTAACGTGAAAAAGGCAACGATTTGCCTGGTGGCAATGGGGATTTTGGGGTTGGCGGCGGAGCCGACATTTGCGCAGACGGCTGGGTCGGCGGCGAAAGCGTCGAGCGTTTCGCGCACGACGAAGGCGGTGAACTTCCGGCGCGCCGGCGGGTCGACCAAGCTGGATTTCCATGGGACGGAATTGCTGCCGGGGGCGGGTGGCGAAGCCAAGGTGGAGAGCAAGAGCAACCGCATTGAAATCGACGCGAAATTCGAGGGCTTTGAAGAGGCCACCAAGTTTGGACTGGAATACCTGACGTATGTGCTATGGGCCGTCTCTCCGCAGGGACGCGCGGTGAATCTGGGCGAAGTGGTGCTGAATCATGGCACCGGGCACGTCAAGGCAATCAGCGATATGCAGACGTTTGGGATGATCGTCACTGCGGAGCCCTATTTTGCCGTGCAGCAGCCGGGGAACGTGGTGGTGCTGGAGAACGTGATACCGGCGGACACGCTGTCCAAGGTCGAAAATATCGATGCGCATTATGAGCTTTTGGGGCGCGGGGTCTATTCATCGTCGAACACGAAGATTGAGAACGCGATTTTTGGAATCGATCGCAAGACGCCGCTGGAGTTGTTTGAGGCGCGCAATGCGCTGAGGATCGCGAGGATCGCGCTGGCGGATAAGTATGCGCCGGCGATCATGAGCAAGGCGGAACAGCAGTTGAAGGGCGCGGAGGATGTGTATCGCTCCGGGCGGGACAAGAAATCAGTGGATGCCGCGGCGCGCGAAGTGGTGGAGACGGCAGAGGAAGCGCGCGTAATGGCGGTGAAGCAGAAGGCGGAAGAAGACGCGCAGAGCGCGATGATTGCGGAAAAGAGAGCGGCGCTGGACCGCGAGGCGAAGGCTCGTGCTAATGCCGAGACGGAGGTGAAGCGCCGGCAGGAAGCGGATCAGGCGCGCGCGGCGGCGGAAGCGGCCAAGGCGGACGCGGAGCGCATGAAGCAAGAGGCGGAGCAGGCTTCGCAAGATGCGGTTCGGCAAAAGCAGGAAGCGGAGCAAGCTCGCGCAGCGGCATTGGAGCAGCAGCAACTAGCGCAGGCGGCGGCAGAACAGGCAGCGCGAGACAGGGCGGCGGCGGTGTCGCAGCAGCGTGCGGCGGAAGCAGAAGCGGAAAAAGCGCGGCAGGCAGCGGCGCAGGCGGAAGCAGAGAAGTCGCAGCTTCGCGGGCAGCTGCTATCGCAATTGAACTCGATCTTGCAGACTCGGGATTCGGCGCGTGGGCTGATTGTGAACATGTCCGATGTGCTGTTCGACACCGGGAGCTATACGCTGAAGCCGGGAGCGCGGGAAAAGCTGGCGAAGATATCCGGCATCGTGCTGGCGCATCCGGGGCTGAACTTGCAGATCGAAGGACACACGGACAGCGTGGGAAGCGATGAAATGAACCAGCAGCTTTCGGAGCGTCGGGCGGACTCGGTGCGGGATTTCCTCGCACAGCAGGGCGTGCCGGGATCGTCGATCAGTGCGCACGGATTCGGCAAAACGCAGCCGGTGGCCGGGAATGAGACCGTGGAAGGGCGGCAGCGAAATCGGCGAGTCGAGCTGGTGGTGAACGGCGATGCCATCGGGAATGGGAATGCGAGCGCGGCTGCGGTAACGAAGCAATAACGCGCAGCGGCTGGCTTCACAAGAGAATAGCTCTTCTGCAAAGCAAGCGGGCGGCAGGGACGGCCTTATCGCTCGCAAAATACGCTTGCCATGGAAATGTGCCGGCGCCACAAAGACAATCGTTCCTACCAAACGCGCTTGGAATAGAATCGTGAGCCGAGAGGTAATGCTCACGATATGCGATTGCGCGTCCACAGAAAACGACCGGAGCCATGGAGCGAGCGGCGTCAACGCCTGAAACGAAGCTGGACCGCGCCGCTGTGGGCCTTCGAGTGGTTCACGGAGTGGGTGGCGTATGTCCTGAGCAATTGGTCTTTCCTCGAAGTGCTCGAATATCTCAGTAGTTTCGGCGTGCTGATTGCCGTAGTTTTCTATTTCAGCGAATCAGGCGACCGGCTCAAACAGAAACACTATCAGGCATGGCAGGTCATTAATACTGCACAGGGGAGGGGCGGCAACGGTGGCCGTATTGACGCTCTCCAAGAACTCAACGCCGATCGTATTCCTCTGGTCGGTGTAGACGTGTCGGGTGCGTTTCTACAGGGAATTCAACTGCAAGGAGCGCGGTTGTCGCGCTGCAATTTCGCTGGTGCTGATCTGCGCAACAGCGACTTCGATTCGGCCGATATGTCGGATGCCAATCTGCGAGGAGCCAATTTTCGCGAGAGCGCGCTTCGTAGTGTGGAGTTCGATGACGCCGACCTGACCGATGCTGACCTTGAGGGCGCTGACCTTCGCGGCGCAGACCTATCCCGGGGGATTCTCGTGCGAACGGATCTGAGCAGAACGAATCTGGCCAATCTGAAATGGAGTGGCATTCGCGATCTAAATGGCACGAATGTTTTCGCCGTGAAAAATGCACCGGACGGCTTTGTCGCTTACGCCTTGAAACACGGAGCCGTCCAGATCGAAAGTGATTCTCAATAAGAATGTGGGCTAAAACGCCCAGCGCATCAGCAGCCCGCCGGTGGTATAGCCAGCGCCGACCGCGGCGAGCAAAACCAAATCTCCTTTTCGAAGGCGGCCTTGGTCCACCGCGTCACGCAAACCCAGCGGAATCGTTCCGCCGGTGGTGTTGCCGTACTTGTCGATGTTCACCATGACCTTCGAATCGTCGACGCCGAGGCGCTCCTGCATGGCGCGAATGATTCGCAAATTGGCTTGGTGCGGAACTACCAAGGCGAGATCGTCGCTGGTAAATCCGTTGCGCTCCAAGAGACACCCGGCCAGCTCGGCCATGCGGCGGACGGCATATTTGAACACTTGCGAGCCGTCCTGATGCACCACGTGCATGTTCTTGTCGATGGTTTCGTGAGTGGCGGGGTGAAGCGAGCCGCCGCCCGGCATGTACAAATATTTGCCGCCCGATCCGTCGACGTCATGCGAAAAATCCAAAATGCCTTCGCCGTCCTTGGCCGGCTCAAGGAGAACGGCTCCGGCGCCATCACCGAACAAGACGCACGTGGCGCGATCCTTGTAGTCCAAAATCGAACTCATTACATCGCTTCCGATCACGACCACCTTTCGGTGCGCACCGGAGCCAACGAACTGCGCTCCAACTGTAAGGGCGTATGCAAAACCGGAGCAGGCCGCGGACAGGTCGAAACCCCAGGCACGCTTGGCGCCCAAGCGGTCTTGCACCAGACACGCGGTTGCGGGAAAGAACATATCCGGCGTGACGCTGGCCACGATAATCAAGTCGATTTCGGCCGGATCCGTTTTCGTCTTCTCCAAGAGCAGCTTGGCGGCTTCAGTTGCGAGGTGCGAACTCGCAGTGCCGGCTTCGGCGATGTGCCGTTCACGAATACCAGTGCGGCTGCGGATCCATTCGTCGTTGGTCTCCACCAATTTTTCGAGGTCGGCGTTGGTCAGCACCTTCGGTGGCACATAACCGGCAACGCCGCTGATTTTCGCAGCAATACGACGGGACATAGCGCTCCTTAAGTTCCCAGAAGGGTAGCACAGGAATTCTTGCCTTTACGCTTACTGAATGAAGCAAAAAGCAGATAAGCAGAAGTCGCCGAACATACTACACCCTGTGTGACGGCCAGATTTAGCAGTCCTCTGTCGGACACATTTTAGGCTTCATCTCGCAAAATCTCGTAACGCCAGGTAATTTTCGCAGTCTTTTTCAACATGGCGGCCACCGAGCAATATTTCTCCTCGCTAAGCTCAATGGCGTGCTTCACGGCAGCATCCTCCAGATCGCCTCGCAGGCGATACACGATTTCGAGTTTTGTCCACACAGTCGGCGGCTGAGTAGCTCGTTCGCCGGAACAGACTACTTCGAGCGATTTCAGTTTCTGCCTCTTTTTTTGTAACACCGTTACAACATCCGTCGCGGTGCAGGCCCCCAGCGCCATCAACACGAACTCCATGGGGCCTGGTGCGCTATTGGTTTGCCGATCCGAGTCCACGACGATCCTATGTCCCGACGGGCTCGTCGCTGCAAATTTCTCCTCGCCAATCCATTTCACCGATGCAGTCTGCATGAGGCCTCCCAGCCTGGACTTACGAATTGATAGACGAACCCTATCGCTTGCGGCACGGAGAGTTGTCAAGTTGGATTAAGCCCTCTCACATAAAGTGACATCCATTTGACGCTTCAATGACAAAGTTTCGTCTTGCGGGCCGTCAAAATAGAAGAGATTAATATGAATACCGCGCTAAAAGCGATATACCGTGACTCAAGACCAGCGCGACAAGCGGCTCGCCGCAGCCAGCCGCGCCGAGCGTCCGCGCAGCCCACGCAGGCATCGGTTACACCGCAGGCTGGAAAGGCGCTCAAGCCGGATGCCGCTTTCCTCAAAGAGGCAATACGCCTGGCGCAACTGGGTGACGAGGCCGCATTTGAGACTATCTACCAGATTCACAGCCGCCGCGTGTACGCTCTCTGCCTTCGCATGGTTGGCGATCCTGCGGAAGCAGAGGACTTGACGCAGGAAGCGTTCCTGCAGTTGTTTCGGAAGATTCACACGTTCCGTGGCGAATCCGCGTTCTCTTCCTGGTTGCACCGGCTGACCGCGAATATTGTGCTAATGCGCTTTCGCAAGAAGAGAGTTGCCGCAGTCTCGCTTGACGAACTGACTCGGTCCGACGAGGAAAGGGAGCGGCCCATTATCGAATTCGGCGCGCCGGATTTGCGGCTCGTCGGCGTGTTCGATCGCGTGAATCTGCAAACCGCGATAGAGCAACTGCCGGAGGGCTACAAATCGATGTTCGTCCTTCACGACGTTCACGGTTTCGAGCACAACGAAATCGCCACGATGCTTGGCTGCTCGGTGGGGAATTCCAAATCGCAGCTGCACAAAGCGCGCAAACGCCTGCGCGAACTGCTAAACGAGGTGCGTCACTACGCAGCTCATCAGATGCCGGAAATTGCAGCTTCCGGCGCCTAGTTGTCTGGAGACGCGAACAAATTGGCCTTAGAGCGACTGCATACCCGCGGCGACCTGCACCTTCTGGGATGCTGGAGGCTGCGAAGGAAGCAGGCGCGGCTAGGACGTTCTGGTGAGCGAGGCTACTTCGATGATGGGATTGGGCATTGATTTCATGGTACGTACGAAGGCAGCCACAACCTTGGCGTCAAATTGCGCGTTGGCACATCGTTCGAGTTCAACCAAAGCTTCCGCTGCCGGTCGCGCTTTCTTGTATGTGCGGTCACTTGTAATGGTGTCGTAAGCGTCGGCTACCGCGATAATCCGAGCGCCGAGCGGAATCGCTTCGCCGGAAACACCGGTGGGATAGCCCGAGCCGTCAAAGAACTCGTGGTGGTGCAGCACCATTTCTCGAATTCGCGCCAGCGGGGTCAAAGGCTCTAGGATTTTGGCGCCGAATGTTACGTGCGACTTCATCGTGTCCCATTCGTCAGGATTGAGCGGGCCGTTCTTGTTCAAGATATTCTCCGGAATGGCCACCTTGCCGATGTCGTGCAAGACTCCCGCGAGACGGATCTCCTCGATCTCCAGGTCATTCAGGCCCAGAGCCTCGGCAATCAGCGAAGCGTAGGCGGATACTTTCTGCGAATGCCCCTGCGTGTAGTGGTCTTTTGCATCAATGGCAAACGCCAGCGATGTAACCGTGTCGAGAACCGCCTGCGGTAGCGCCTGCGGGCCCTGCGTGGCAGCCGCCTCCGCGGTAGCCCCGTTGGTCCCTTCCGTGGCGGCCAGGGATTCCGTGAATTGCTTGAGCCGTGAATAGATTTCTTCAAAGGCTTCGGGACCGGTGGCAAATAAACGTTTCAGCGTCACGCCGAGATACGCTTCCAGGACGTCGCGCTTCCATTTTTTCGCTTCGTTGGGATCAAAATGGTCGGCGGTCGACACCGCATTGCCGCCTTGGTGCTTGGAAAGGTACATCGAAGCGTCGGCCACCTGGATCAATTCCTGGGGAGAAGAGCCGTGCAACGGATAGCATGCAATGCCGAAGCTGGCGCTGATATTTTTCTCGCGCAACAGGGGATCCGCCGACACCCAGCCGCGCAGCTTGGAGGCCAGTTGCCGCGCGTGTTCCATATTCGTTTCTGGCATCAAGATAACAAACTCGTCTCCGCCATATCGCGCGACCACATCGGAGCGGCGGCAATTGGTCTCCAGAATGTGGCCCACACGCTGTAAAACCAGATCGCCTTCCAAGTGCCCGTAAAAATCGTTAACGAATTTGAAGCGGTCGAGATCCATCAGCACCAGTGCGAAAGCGCGTCCCGCACGCGTCGACCTCTTCCATTCAGCGGACAATGCTTCCATGAAGAAGCGGTGCGTCTTGACTCCGGTGAGACCGTCGGTGATGGCCTGCTCCTGCGCTTTCTGGAACGAAAGAGCGTTGTGCAAGGCGCCTGCGATCAGGTCGGCAAGAGTGCGCAGCAGCAGCACTTCTTCCTCGGAAAAGTCCGCGGGCTGCGATGATTCCACATAGAGGATCCCGTGCAATTGCTCCGCGTAAAATATAGGCAGCGCGATGGCGGCCAGCGTGTCTGGCAAGAGAGGCTTGAACCCGGCATCGGCGGGGACGTTGGCGTTATAGGCGGCGAGTTGACCATTACGCGCGACTTGGCCGATCAGCCCGGTGCCGAGTGGAATTCGCTGACCCAGCGCACCCCGGCGCTTGCCGGCTTCCGCTTGAATCACAATTTCTCGCGTCGAATACTCCAACTGCCCAATGCCGATGTGGTCGTAGGTCAAACCGGATTCGAGCTGCTCGGTAATCTTGGCCAGCATTTCGTCTGGATTCAGCGTGGCAATGGCATTCCGTGAAATCGTATTGAGCAGCGAAAGATGTCGCGCCTTGGTTCGCTCCTCCTGAAACAGCCTGGCATTTTCGATGGCGATGCTGGCTTCGCTGGCCAGGACGCGCAACAACTCCAGGTGCCCCTCGTCAAACACGTGTTCCTGGTCTGAGAAAACCGCCATGGCGCCAATCGCGTGATCGTAGGCCACCAGCGGCACGCAGCAGAAGCAGCCGCCTTCTCGCAACGGCACGACACCCAGCTTGTTCACTTCCGCGAGGTAGTTGTTGCAGATCAGCACCGGCTGCCGCGTTCGGATGACGTACTCGGTCAAATGATTCCCAGCCCGGCGACTGCGCTTGGGCATGCGGTTCCCGCCGATGACCTCAAGATGAAAGCGCATCTCATCGCGAACAGGATCTAGCTCGGCGATGTAAAAGTTTTCAACAGCAAACAATCGCCGCAATTCTTCCCAAATTTTGCTGAGCAAATCTTCCTTGTTCAGCGTCGAACTTAGCGCTCGTCCGATTTCGTTTAAGACGTGCAATTCTTCCGAGCGCCGCGAAGTCTGCTGCACCAAGTAACTGTTCTCCACCGCCATCCCTATTTGGTGGCCCAGCGCCAAGAGCAACCGATATTCCGCGGGTGCAAATCTGCGGCTGTCCGGCGTTCCCAGCAGCAACACGCCAAACGCTTGTTCCTTGGCCTGAAGGCTGATAGCTACCACGCTGCGCAGGCCCTGCGCGATGGCCAATTGCCGGAATCTCCGGATCGGCTCTTCCCTTTCCAGCGCCGCCACTGACTCCGCATTGCGTAAATCGCGAAAACCCAGAAGACCTCCCAGGCGCGACACAAGACCGACCAGATAGTCGTCCAGCCCTTCGTTTTGCGCCACGCGGCAAAAGTCGTCGCTCAGCCCCACGGCCACAACTGAGGTTGGACCCTGCGGATCTCCGTGATGCAGAAACAGCGCGCCCGCGGGCAGCCGGACAACTCCCAACACGCGGTCAAGAGCTTGCGACAGCATCCGCTGAATCTCCCCGCCGACGAAACTGGATGTGGCCAGATTCAGATTAGAGAGCGCCAGCATGTTGCGCTCGATGCGGCGCTTCTCTTCCTCGTAGGAGGCCATCACCATTAACATGGCCACGAATGCGGAAGGCACCGCGGAGATCGGGCTGTCGATAGCCAGTTCCGGGGGCGCATTGCGGAGAAAGACGAAAACGGCTAGCTGCAAAATGCACCACGCCATGAAGGACAAGCCGAGCAGGCGGTCTGCCAACGTTTCTTGCCGTTTGCTCTCCTGCCAGAAAAGAACCGCGACGGCACCAAACAGCAGTGCGGCGGGGACTACCGCGGTGAAGCTAAAAAGATGCAGAGCGTTCGCCACCGACCATGCGCCAAGGACTACCGCCGCAACGCCTGCACCAAATTTCCATGGCTTGCGCTGGGAATATAATTGCGCGCCCAAGAAGAAAAATACCGCCGCCATCGCATATAGCCAACGATCCAGCGCCGTTTGCAATGGTGTATCCGGCACCCACTGGGCCAATGCGGCGCCCAGGTAGTGCAAGGCGAACAGCGTCCACCCGGCCGTCCACAGCAGCAGGTACGGCTGCCGTTTCAGGCTGTGTATGTATGCGAAGAAACCCGCGACCAGCGAAGTTGCCGCCAGCATGGCCAGCGCAATGAGATTGTTGTAAACCAACACGCTTCGATTCTTCCGCGATAGTCGCGGAAAACCGCTGCCGCCTCTACCTGTGACAAAAGCAGGTCAGCCGATATCTAAAAATGTATGCGCATGCAATTGCAGGCGCCGCGCACACCTCGCGCCACCTACAAAAAGCGTCATGGACACACAAAATAAAGCACTTAGATTATGGAGCATCGGTTTTTATTGAGGCAAGCGTACCGCAGTACTGGTGGCCAAAAAGATAGCAGAACAGAGGTAACGGCGGCGAGGTAATTACTTGACTACACCAGCTCCACAGTGATGCTCGGGGACAGGGAGACGCGAATTGGACCAGCAAGCGTTGTTTGGTTACACTGACGAATCGTGCTTTCCGCGATAGGGACTAAGGAAACTCCAAAAACGATCTGCGAAAATGACCGAAACACCTAAAAATACGCCCGGCGCGGTGCGCGTGCGATTCGCACCGTCCCCGACCGGATATCTGCACGTCGGCGGAGCGCGCACAGCTTTATTCAACTGGTTTTTCGCCCGTCATCAACGTGGAGCGATGATCCTGCGCATCGAGGATACCGACGCCGAGCGCAATAAACCCGAATTGGTGCAAGGAATTATCGACGGCCTGCGATGGCTGGGAGTTGATTGGGACGAAGGCCCATTTTATCAGTCGCAGCGCACCGAACTGTACCAGGCGGCGGGCAAGAAACTGCTCGCGAGTGGGGCGGCCTTCTTGTGCTACTGCCCGGCAGAGCGCTACGCGGGCGGTGACCATGCAGTGGAGGCTCAGGATGACGAGCCGAAGGCGGCTGGACCACGCCGTATCGTGCGCTGCACGTGCCGCGACGGCAAGCCATCCACACCAGGCGTCAAGCCGGCCGTTCGCTTTCGCGTACCAACCGGAGGAACGACCAAATTCTTCGACGCAGTCTTCGGCGAGCGGGAATTCTCCAATGATGAAATCGAGGATTTCGTGCTGCTGCGCTCTGGCAGGGGCGACGAGGAGTTTGGTCAATCCATGTATCAGTTGGGGGTTGTGGTCGACGACATCGACATGCGCATCAGCCACGTGATTCGCGGTGCAGACCACATCTCGAACACTCCCAAACAGGTATTGCTGTACCGCGCGCTCGGCGTTGAGCCTCCCATATTCGCCCATGTGCCGCTCATTCTTGGCCCAGACAAGTCGCGATTGTCTAAACGCCATGGCGCCACCGACGTCAACATGTATCGTACGGAAGGCTTCCTGCCCGAGGCGTTCCGAAATTTTCTCGCGTTGCTTGGCTGGGCTCCCGGGGGAGACGAAGAGTTTCTGCGCACCAAGGAGCTGCTCGAAAAGTTTTCGCTGGAGGGCGTCAGCCGCACCAATGCCGTTTTCGATCGGCCGAAACTGGAATGGTTCAATACCCAGTATCTTCAGAAGTTGCCCATCGAGGATCTTCTGCCGGAAGTGGAAGCCGAGCTGAAGCGCAGCGGTCTTTGGAAAGAGGAATGGGCTTCCGATAAGGGACGCGAGTGGTTTGCGAAAACCGTGGATCTCCTGCGTCCGCGCATCCGCTTGCTGCCCGATTTCTCATCCTGGTCACGCGCGTTTTTTACTGATGATTTCGAAATTGATCCGGCCGCCAGCGCCAAGTTCTGGAAGGATCCTAAAGTTCCGGAGTTGCTCTCCAAACTCGCGGAAAAGTTGGCTGCCGTTGCGCCTGGGGAGTGGAACCACGATGCCTGCGACCACGCATTGCGGGCGCTCGCCGAAGCCGAAGGCGTAAAAGCCGGCCTGCTTATTAATGCTACGCGCGTCGCCATCGTTGGCCAGGCCGTAGCTCCGCCACTATTCGACACCATGGTGGCTCTCGGGCGCGATCGAGTGGTCAATCGTCTGCGGCGCGCCTTACCCGCACTGACCGCCGGTTGAAACTACGCTAGGCTCGGCGATATAGAACCCAGCTCAACCTTCGCCGCCTTCGTCTCCGGGCTCAACCTCGCAGGCGTGCCACAGGTCATCCCGCATATGCGCTGCGCAAAACCACCGATCACACTTTTCACAGAAAATTGCGGCAGATTGATTGCATGGCTCGTCCAGACGGGAAACGCCTTCACAGTTAGGTTGTGCTCTTGGATTCGGATTCTCGCGGGCCGGTTTCGCTTTCATGACTACACCCGTGGCGCCATTCTACTCCCACCGATAGGATTCCGGAATAGTTCAGCGGCGCGCGCGGTCTTTGCGGACAGCTTCGTCGATCAACGTGTCTAACTCTCCGCGCGTGAGCCGTACGTCATTGCCGTTATCGTTTGTATCGGAGGTAATCGGCAGTTCCGCGCCGCCTCCTGGTGGAGGCGTGACGAAATAGCGTGAGCGCGCGGCCATGAGTTTGGCGACTTCGCGGCTCGAGAGCAACGTGGGACTGCCGGCCATTTCCGCGGCTAGCGTGATTTTCGCGACGTGCTCGATCGTTTCCAGACGGAAATATGCGGTCAGCAAATCCGGGCCGCAAGTAACGGCGCCGTGATTGGCCAGCAGCAGCGCGTCGTAATGAGGGACAAAGGGTTCCAGTGCTGCGCTAAGCTCAGGCGTTCCTGGCGTGGCATAACGTACTAACGGAATGCGGCCGAGTCCAACGATAACTTCCGGAAGCAAAGCCTGATCAAGTCCGCGTCCAGCAACCGCAAACCCCGTGGCGGTCGGCGGATGGGCATGGCAAATCGCGTTCACATCCGGACGCATGTTGTAAAAGAGGAGGTGCATAGCCAGCTCAGAAGAGAATTTGCGCTGGCCGGAAAGTTGCCGCCCGTCCAGATCGGTAACCACTAAATCTTCCGGCGCCAGCATGCCTTTATTCATGCAGGTTGGCGTGGTCAGAATGCGCTTGTCGTCCAGGCGTACCGACACATTTCCTTCGCAGGCTACGTTGTAGCCCTGCTCGTACATCCAGCGCCCGGCAATACAGATATCCAGGCGATGCTGCAGTTCAGTTTTAGCGCTGCCCGGCAAAAGTGAGTCCGTGGACATCGGCGGACACCTTCCTGGCTCGAAGTTTCCCTTCAAGCCGTTCGGGGACAAATTTTCGTGCGATGCAGACGGCATTCAAAGCCGTGCACCGCGGAACCCTAAGCGTAAATGCCGCGCATCTTGAGCGCGCTGGCTACGCGATCGATGGCCAACATGTACGCCGCTATTCGATTGTTGACCTTATGCGTTTCGGCGTAGCGTACCACTTCATCGAAGGCATTTTCCATAACATCCATAAGGCGCTCGTTTACTTCGCTCTCCCGCCAGAAAAAGCCCTGGCGGTCCTGCACCCACTCGAAATAGCTGACCGTAACGCCGCCTGCATTGCCAAGGATATCGGGCACGGTGAAAATACCTTTGGCGTCAATGATGGCGTCGGCTTGCCAGGTGGTCGGGCCGTTGGCGCCTTCGCAGAGGATTTTTGCCTGCACCTGATGGGCGTTCCTCTCGGTAATTTGATTTTCGATGGCGGCGGGGATCGCGATCTCGCATGGCTGAAAGAGAACGTCGCGTGCACTCATCTTTGTCCCGCCGCCTGGAAAATCGTGTAACGCTTTCTTTTGTGTATACACCCAATCGATGACCTTGGGAATGTCGAAACCTTTGTCGTTGTACAGGCCGCCACCGATATCTGCCAGACCGACTATCTTGTACCCAGCCTGCTGCATCAGGAGACCGGCCAAAGAACCGACATTGCCAAAACCTTGAATGACTACGCGGCTGCCTTCGCGTTTCATGCCCAGCTTGGCGATCGCTTTATCGCAGCAAATCATCACTCCGCGGCCGGTCGCTTCGCGGCGGCCCGCTGACCCGCCCAGTTCGATGGGCTTGCCGGTAACTACGGCTGTGGTGGCCTGACCCACATGCATGGCGTACGTGTCCATCACCCAGGCCATCATCTGCTCGCCGGTGCCAACGTCGGGAGCGGGCACATCGCGCTCCGGCCCAAGCCAGTTCACCAGTTCCGCGGTATACCGACGCGTCAGTCGCTCCAATTCCCCCCGCGACATCTTTCGCGGGTCGCAAATCACGCCGCCTTTTGCTCCTCCGAATGGAATGTTGACCACCGCGCACTTCCAGGTCATCCACGTCGCCAACGCGCGCACTTCATCGATGGAAACGTCCGGAGCAAAACGAATCCCGCCCTTCCCGGGCCCGCGTACCGTCGAATGCAAAACGCGATAGCCGATAAATACTTCGAGTTGGCCGTTGTCCATACCCACCGGAATGTATAGCGTGATTTCCTTGCTAGGATATTTCAAATAGCGGTACAAGCCTTGCTCAAGCCCTAACTTATTCGCCGCCACTTCGAAGCGCGCTTCCGCGTTCTGATAAACATTCATCTCTTCCGGTGCAGGCGCTTGCGACATCTCAAGAATCTCCTTTGGACCGAACCTGCCCGACTAGCATGTCCGTCGTTTCGCAATTCGCCCGAGCGGTATGAGGCGCAGGAAGCGAACTGGAGAACCAAGAAAGAGGTGAATTCGGCGGGCTACCCACCCGCTGACCCGTCACTTGGCCGGGCCGCCAGTATACGAACCTGCTTCGCTGCTCGCAAGCGTGAGAGCGAAAGTGGTTTACAATTCTGTGAATGGAGGAGTCTGAGAATTACATCCGTGGATTGAAATGGTTTTCGCAGGATACCCCGATGAGCCGCCGAAATTCACATTCGGCTGCGGACATCCTTATTGATGCACCGTTCGACGCGCGACGATATTTCGCCTGCGAAAAAAACCAGGCAAAGGTGAGCAGCGCGCCCAGAATCATGCCCCCAAACAGCAAGCTGACCACACGCGCAGCCACGTAGAATCTTCTGTCTGACAAAACCGGCTCAATTCCGCTAGCGTGCTGAGCCTCCGCTGATTTCTTGTTTGCCACCTGCAGCGGCGCCTCGCTGGGGACGTCTGAGAATTCCACTATGGCCACAAAGCTGTAGCCCCGGCGGGGAATCGTTTCGATATACAAGGGGCTTTCTGGAGAATCGCCCAGGACTTGTCGCAGTTTATTGATCGTGGTGTTGACGTTGGCATCGAGGTTGATCAGAAAGTTTTCCGGCCATAGTTGACGTCGCACCTCCTCGCGGCTGACCACGTCGCCAGCACGCCTCAGGAGCAGTACGAGAGCTTGAAAGAGCTTGGCCTGCACTTTAACGCGTTGGCCATTCTGATATAGCTCGGCACGCTCAAAGTCGGCCACGAACCCCCTAAAATGTGCGTAACGAGCCGGAACTGGCTGCGGCCTTTGTAAGCCATCATTGGAATCCTGTTGCGGCATAACACTGGGTTGTGCGCCCATTTTGCGGATCCTTTGCGCTTTGGGCGACGGCACAAGCGGTCGCCGTTCGCCTCCTAATCGAGCTTAGACGCAACTAGGCTAGCGGTTCAGGTGCGTGAACTTGTCAAATTTATGTCTATTCAGGAACTATGTGCTGGGGGCGTGCAATCAATTATTGCAAGCGGAACTGGATGGTCACGGTAAGGTGCATCGGGACAGTCTTGCCGTTTAACGTGGCAGGCTGATACTTCCATTGGCGCAGGGCGTCCATGGCCGCCTGATGCAGCAAAGACGGGCCGGCGACAACCTTCATCGTGATGACGCGGCCATTGGCATCAACCAAAGCATCAACGCGCACATCGCCCGCAATGTGCTGCGACTTTGCCATCGCCGGGTAAATTGGCGGTACGGAGGAAATCATCCGCGCTGGCCTGACCTCGCCGCCGAGTGCAACAGGGGCCGCCGGAGCGGCTGGCTGGTTCGTAGTGTCCGCAAAATTCCCGCCCAGGGAAACTTCCGTGGAGGAAACCGCGTCGCCACTTAGCTCGAAGGTGGGCTCGATTGCACCATTTGCCGGTACATTTGCCGAGCGGCCAATTTTGGGCTTAGCCAAGCGAACTTTCCCGAGCGATGGCTTCTTTGGCTCTGGTTCGACGACTTGGATGGAGTTCTCCGGTATGGCGCCGGTGTCTGAGTTGGCCTTGGGGATGCGCTCCGTAATCGCTGCCGGCTGCACTTTGCCCGGAGCTGGAGAAGAGAACGCTGCTGGCCCGTCGATTGGTGCATTGGCACTGCTCGATGTTGTCACGGCCGGAGAGTTCTGAACGGTATTGATCGCAGCAACAGCAGGAGTAACCGGTGGGAGAGTAGAAGCTAGCGAATTCGATTGCGATGGATTGCTCGCCTCTCGCGGCAATCCGAAGGAGTCGCGAAAATACCATGCACCGCTAGCAGCGGCGAGAATAAGGCCTGCCGCAATCATCAGCCAAAGTCCTTTGCCGCTTCGCTGCGGCTTGCTCAACTCGGGTGTGGCTTCACCCAGCAGCGAATTTCCAAACACCGCAACACTGGGTTTATGTCTCGGGGTGCTGCTTGGTTTCTTGAGTGCGGCTGTTGCGACGGGCTTTTGTAACGAGGCCGAATCCTCGGCGTCAGATGCCTGCCAATCGTCCGAATGGTCAGCGGAATCCTTGGCGCCTTCCTCTTCTGCCGCTGCGTGAACATCCGCATTGCGAGCTAACGGCTCCAGCCAAGCAGGAATCTGGACTTGCTCGCTGTCAAAACTCGACTTCGCCGCCGGCGTCACTTGCGGAGCGGGTTGCGAACTTGGATCGACTTTGGCCGCGACTGTGGGCAACTTCGCGCTTGCGGGCTCTTCATTCGCGATTTCAAGAATCTTTGCGGCGGCGTCTCCAAGCTCCTGCTTCGATGGCGGCGCGACCGGAACGGACGACTTCGCCTCGCTCTCCTTTTGTGGGGAGAAGAGTAGGGCTGATAGTTGTTCCTGCAAGCGGTTGGCTTCCAGCTTCAGCCCGTCAGTGGAGCTTTCCGCGGGTGCCAAGAAATCAGCTTTGCTGGCCGGGCGTGGATCCGGCTTAATTTCGGTTTTGAATTCTTGTACCGCATCGGCGAGATTTGACGTTACGTTCTCAGTAGGTTGCCTCGCATCCGCGTACGAGGTTCCTTTCGGCTCGGTGCTCTTGAGCGGATCCTCTGCCATTAGAGGGTCGGTTTTTCGCGCGCTTGCTAGAGTCGCGCCAGCGGTACTTCGCTCCCCCGAAAAGCGCATGCCCCAAAATCCGAGGACCGGCTCGGTGAATTCCAGCTCAACATAACCGCTGGCGCTGCGATAATTTTTGGATTTGACTACCTGGCAGACAACTTCTTTTTTTGTTTTGTCGTTAGTCAAAAAGAGAAGCTGCCCCGGCGCCACCGACGAGGAAAGTCGAATCACTGCCCCATTGGCAAGCACTAGCACGGTGGTGGTCGTTTCCGAAAATGGTTCGCGCTTATCACTGCCTTCCACCGCGCGTGCGCCATTCACCGTCACTGGCACTTCCAGCGCCACGGGTTGCGCGCTGCTGCTATCCGTTCCACTTGCTGAGGTTTCGGAGGCGCGTTCCGGCTTTTCTGATGGAATGGGAAGACTGGTGCTGTCTTTCAGCGTCGGCGGCATGTCTTACTCGTTTGCAGAGAAGTTTCGGCTGAGCTCTACCGGCGCAGAGCTGTCGTCGAACCTTTTCATTGTTCAGGGCATGCGAGTACATCAGCCATAGTACCGGCGTACTACATTGGAAACAGACTGGCCTTTCGGACAGGTTTTAAGCGCAAAAAACGAAGTTTAGTTTCCGAGCGGGGGCTTAAACTGTTCGTCGATTTCCACTTGATAGCCGGTGACCATCTTGTTGGTCTCATTGGCCATACCGATCACCGCTTGCAGTTCGTGGAACATCGCATCGGTCATCCCTTTGTTGCGGGCCGAAGCGGTATGTGACGCGATGCAGTAGGAGCAATTGTTGGTCACGCTGACCGCAACGTAGAGTAGTTCCTTGGTCAGTGGATCGAGTGCGCCGGGCGCCATGATTTGCTTGATGCTTTGCCAAGTGCGCTTCAGGGTTGCCGGATCGTGCGCGATGGCCTTCCAGAAATTGTTGATCCAGTCGATCTTGCGCGTGGCCATAATGTCGTCATAGATCGCGCGAACTTCGGGGCTGGCATCTTGGTATTCGATCAGCTTAAACGTGGCCATGTCACCTCTCCGCAAATTGCAGTCGAAGTTTTAAAACTAGCAGGAAGCATAGAGTAAGGCTAGGTATCCTGTTCAGTTCCTATTAAAACGATAAAATGGCCGCGTTTTGAGCAGGCATCGCATTGGCATGAAATTAAGGGGACTTCGGCTGGAGCAAACCGCCGCTGGAGTGTGAAGAGCGGCGCAGCATGTACGCTGCCTAGGGCTGCTGTGACTGTGCTTCGGGGAAAGCTCGATATGAACTAAAGCAATTCAATGGCGCGAAAATGCTTGGCCTTAGCAGGAGCGCAGCGATTCGGCCAACTCGAGATTAGCCTGCAGGCGGCGGTCGATTTGCACCGCCGCGTAGCGGGCGCAAACGGCGAGTTCGCGCTGGGTCCAAGCACCGACCCCCGGCATGCTGCTGCCGGCCAGCGAGGCGACGGCATCCACCAGCCGGTAATAGACGCGAACCAGACTCAGGCCATTGCCGCCAGGACCTAGCTCTGGCGTAAGTTCGTGGATGCCCACGAGTGCCGGGAAATCTTCTCCGGTGAGTTGCCCATTCTGAGAGCCAGCGGCGAGCAGAACGCGTTCGGAAACCGGCTGGGCCGCAGCTCCGGCCAGCATGGCTCGCCAATAGTAGGCGGCGAACTGCGTCAGGGCCACGATCGAGATTGCAAATAGCATAGCGGCGAGCATCCTTCAGCCTCTTTCTCTTTGCACGCATAAGTCTGCTTGCGCAGCGCTGCGGGACCAATAGCTCCGGAGTACCAGCCGCGTAGGCCTATCTAAACTACTAAAAACAAGGGATTTAGCGGCGAAGGTCGACACCCATGCTTGCCCTTGCGTGTTTTGTCTTGCTCTTCTATCCTCCTGCCCTGCCATTTACATGGAGGAATCATGGGCTTTGGCCGAATCACCGCGCTGGTAGTGCTTTTGATGGCACTCGTTTCCGGAGCCCTGCGAATTCCGAACCTTAGCGCTGCCTCCGATGAAAGGGAGGGCGACCGCGCCGCCATAACGAAAATTCTTGCGACCCAGCAGAGTAATTGGAATCAGGGAAATGTGGACGCATTCCTGGAAGGGTATTGGCATTCTCCGGATTTGACATTTTCCGGGAGCGGCGGGATTGCGCGCGGATGGGACGGAGTGCTCGCCCGGTACAAGAAAAATTATCCCGACCGCGCGGCGATGGGCCAGCTCGATTTTTCGGGTCTCGAATTTCATTTTCTTGGCAACGATGCTGCCCTGGTGCTCGGGCATTGGCATCTTGCTCGTGCGCACGGTGATATCGGAGGAGTTTTCTCCTTGGTGTGGCAACGTTTTCCTGAGGGCTGGCGCATTATTCACGATCACACCAGCACGTTGGAGAAGGCGAACTAAAGCCGAGGAGTAAGCTGGTTGCTCGCGACAGAGTGACGGCTCAGTTCATCGAACCGAAGCGTGATACTTATGTTTGCGTAGCAGATTTAATGGGCAGCGAGGATTGGTGTAGGGACGGATGCGTCAATTGAAAATAAATTGTCACGCGCGGCAATGCGCGGAGGCTGCCGGATGGTAGCGAACGCGGTGCATCTCGCTCTTGCTGGATTTGGGATAATCGCCGCGATGATGCTGGCGCTTTGGATTATTCATTTGCTGCTGCGCAACGCGGCGATTGTGGATGTAGGTTGGGCGGCCGGTCTGGCTACACTGGCAATTTTTTATGCTGCGCTTGGACCGGGATATTCTGCGCGCAAATGGGCGATGGCGGCGATGGCCGGCTTTTGGGGATCGCGGCTGGCGATTTATCTGCTTTTTTCTCGCGTGCTTGGCAAGCCGGAAGAGGGGCGTTATATCCAATTGCGCCGCGAATGGAAGACGCATCTTGCGTTACGCTTCTTGTTTTTTTTCGAGTTTCAGGCGGTGCTAACCGTGGTGCTGTCGCTGCCGTTCTTGCTGGCTAGCCTAAACCCCGCCGCTCCGCTCGGCAGGCTGGAGAAGATCGGCGCCGCGATTTGGTTGGTCAGCATTTGCGGAGAGGCGGTGGCGGATTACCAGCTCAATCGATTCCGGAAAAATCCCGAGAACCGCGGCAAGACCTATCGGCGAGGTTTGTGGGGCTATTCCCGGCATCCCAATTATTTCTTTGAGTGGATGATTTGGGTAGGCTATGCGATTTTCGCGCTGGGCTCGCCGTGGGGATGGCTGGGATTAATTTCGCCAGCGCTGATGCTCTATTTCCTGCTCGGCACGACGGGCATCGCGGCAACAGAAGCCCAGGCGCTGCGGACGCGCGGCGTGGAATATCGCGCTTACCAGAGAACGACCAGCACGTTTATTCCCTGGTTTCGCAAGAAAGAACACGCCTGAACTGTCTGTCGAATAATTCTAGATTTTTGTAAGAGCCGCGTTACGGCTTGATCCGCAAAAGCGGCGGCCAGCACGCCACACTCCACACAACTACAAGATATCGAGGACTTCTTCGTAGCGCTTGAATGGCGGGATTAGGTAGGCGCCAGCCAATTCGGTGCGCGACCAAGTGAGCATTTCGCGGGCGCACTCAAAGCCGCGGTCGCGCGCGTCGGCGCCGGCTGCTTCCAACGATTTCAACAATGGTTCCGGGATGACGATGCCGGGCACTTCGTTGTTCAGACGCA
>Ga0137403_10002401_pt1 | contig 22917 bp, 21 predicted proteins | sample CZOMad2_1_16fung_FD_122057 | JGI IMG/M metagenome (GOLD analysis project Ga0137403, IMG submission 122057) | Vadose zone soil fungal communities from Angelo Coast Range Reserve, California, USA - CZOMad2_1_16fungal (Hybrid Assembly) | ecosystem: Environmental > Terrestrial > Soil > Vadose zone...
CTGCATCCAGGAAGCGATGTTCGCCAGGACTCAGGCGATGGAATTGCAGCTGCAGCCGATGCCGCACGATGACGAGTCGGTCTCCTCCGCTGCGCAGGTCGATCGTCGGAGGTTCGGCCTCGCTGCCGACGTTGGCTTCCCAGATGGCGAGGGCGGGGTATCGCGATTCGAACAGACGCAACGCCGGATGCAGCCCGAAGCGCAAACCGTCGTAGGCGGCGGGCGGTACCCGGGCGAGGGATGCCAGATCGAGCGGAGCATGCTCCGCCGCGAGCAGCGATTCCTGGATGAGCCACTCCAGCCGCGCCACCTCGGCGAGGTACGTGAAGCCATCGTCGGGATGCAATTGCGCCAGGTAATTTGAAAATCCCTGTCCACAATGCACGAGATCGCCCGAGCGCGACGGATGTCGGCGTTGGAATTCCCGCGCCGTCTGACGAAAGTAATCGTCGCCCACGAGGCGCCGTACTGCGGGGTAGGTCGAATGGAGAGCGTCCCGGAAGTTGCCCTGCACGGTGTTCGCATAGACGCCGAAGCGCCGCTCCGCTTCGGTCGGGGACCCCGCGATCAGCGCCGTCGCCCGCGGAAGCCCCGCGCCCAACAGGGCGTCCATGACGTGGACTTGCAGCTCACGCAGCGAGGGCACGCAGGGCGCTCCGCAGCGAGTCCGCTTTGCGGGCTTGCGCCTGCAGTACGTCGAAACTCGGCAGGTTCGTATCCCATTCGATCAACGTGGGGACGTTGCCGAATCGCCGCAGGGCCGCGCGATAAAGGTCCCACACCGCATCGCAGACCGGCGTTCCGTGCGTATCGATGAGCAGATCGCGTCCGTCCAGATCGATGCCGCTAAAGCCTGCGAGATGAAATTCTTGGACGATGTGCCGCGGAATGCCCTCCAGGTAGTGGTGACTGTCGAACTCGTGATTGTGCGCGGCGACGTACACGTTATTGAGGTCCAATAGAATGCCGCAGCCTGATTCGGCGGCCACGCCGGCGACGAATTCCCACTCCGTCATCGTGGATGCGGAGAATTGCATATAGCTCGATACATTTTCGAGCAGGATCTGCCTTCCCAAAGCATCCTGCACCTGTGCGATACGCGAACCGACGTGCCGCAAGGCCTCTTCCGTATACGGCAGCGGCAACAGATCGTTCGCAAATTGGCCGCCCACCGAACTCCAGGACAGATGTTCGGAGACCAGCGTCGGTTCGAATCGTGCGATGACCCGCCGCAGATTCCCGAGGTGTTCCCGGTTCAAGGGATCGATGGATCCCAAGGACAGCCCGACGCCATGCAGGGACAGCCGATAGCGTGCGCGAATCCGTGATAGGCACTCCACGTGCGAGCCGCCCTCTGCGAAATAGTTTTCGCTGTGGGCTTCGAACCACGAGACGTCGGGCGACTCCGACAACACATGGAGGTGATGCGGAGCTCGAAGGCCGATGCCGGCATTGGCCGGCATCGGTCCGCCGACGGAATTCTCGCCAATGGAATCCTCGAGAGGGTCGCTCATCCGCGTGGCCGCAAAGGTCGACGCTACTTCGCCGTCACGCTTCCGCCCGACAACCGCTCGCACGTGCCCTTGGGTACATAGATCCACTCCTTGCCGCCGGCATCCATCTTGGACTGGCCTGCGCAGGCGTGGGCGGGGCCCGCGCAATCGTTCTTTCCGGCCTTGGCCACGCCATAGCATTTCTCCATGTCGGGCTTGTCCGCAGCGAACGTTGGCGCGGAAAACGCCGCCGCTCCGAGTGTCAACAGACTGCTGATGGCCGTAATCGTCGCATTCGTCTTCTTCATCGGTTCTCTCCTTGGGTAATTGATGATTATTTCAATTCATTGACTGGTAGAGCGCAACTGCAGGCACGGCGGCAGCCCTCGGCCGGTGGAAATCGAGGGAAAAGAGGGCGGGAATGGACATCGAACCCCGCAGCGCCGGCAGTTTGGACAATCGAGGCGGTTTGTCGGCGAGGCGGGAATCGACATTGGATGAGGCGGGCGGCATGCGTTGACGGTAGAATAGCCGTTTGGGTCAAGCGGGTGTGCGATGGTGAATGAGAGCGGCGGTCGCAAGGCCGCCTTGGTATGTGGGTCAGTGGCTTACGATACGATTCTGGTGTTTCCCGACCGGTTCAAATCGCACCTTCTTCCCGACAAGCTCCACATGCTGAATGTGTCGTTCCTGGTGCCCGAGATGCGCCGCGAGTTCGGCGGATGCGCCGCCAACATCGTCTATGGTCTGAAGCTCTTGGGCGACGAGGGCTTGGCCATGGCGACGGCAGGGCATGATTTCGCGCCGTACCGTGAACGAATGCTGTCGAAAGGCATTTCGGTCGATTACATCAAAGTGGTCGATGACACGTTTACAGCCCAGGCCTTCATTACGACGGATCTCGACGACAATCAGATCACCGCGTTTCACCCCGGTGCAATGCAACATGCGCACCTCAACAAGGTGACGGATGTGGCCGCCCAAGGTGCGGTCGGCTCGAGGGGGGCGTTCGACGTGGCGCTCGGCATCGTCGCGCCCGACGGCCGGCAGGCGATGATCGAACACGCGGCGCAATTCAAGGAGGCGAAGATCCCGTTTATTTTCGATCCCGGCCAGGGTTTGCCCATGTTCGGCGGCGAGGAGCTGGCGCTGTTCATCGATCAGGCGACGTGGGTTGCGGTCAACGACTATGAATGGCAGATGCTGCAACAGAAAACCGGGCTGACCGCGGCGCAGGTCGCCGCCAAGGTCGATGCGCTGATCGTCACGCGGGGCGCCGAGGGGTCGACCATTTACACCAAGGAACGGACGTGGACGGTTCCGGCGGTCAAGCCCCGCGCCGTGGTCGATCCCACCGGTTGCGGCGATGCCTACCGTGCTGGTCTAATCCACGGGTTGTTGCGTGGCTTGGATTGGGAGATCACCGGCCGGATCGCTTCATTGATGGGTTCGATGAAGATCGAATCGCGCGGACCGCAGAATCACGACTTCACCAAGGCCGAGTTCGATCGGCGTTACCAGGATCATTTCGGCTAAGGATTCAAACATGAGCAGAAGCTTCTCTTTCACCTCGGAATCGGTCTCGGAAGGTCATCCGGACAAGGTCGCCGATCAGATTTCGGACGCCGTGCTGGATGCGATCTTGGCGGTGGACCCGCGCGGCCGCGTGGCTTGCGAAACGCTGGTCAAGACCGGCGTCGTCATCGTCGCCGGCGAGGTCACCACCAGCGCGTGGGTGGACGTTGAAGCGCTGGTGCGCAAAACCGTGCTCGACATCGGCTACGACACGTCAGACATGGGATTCGACGGCGCGAGCTGCGGCGTGCTCAACATCATCGGCAAACAATCGCCCGATATCGCCCAAGGCGTCGACCGTAAGGACGAGCGTAAACAGGGGGCGGGAGATCAGGGACTGATGTTCGGCTATGCCACGAACGAGACGGATGTGTTGATGCCGGCGCCCATCACCCTTGCGCATCGGCTGGTGAAGCGCCAGGCCCAGGTTCGCAAGAACGGCAAGCTGTCCTGGTTGCGGCCGGACGCGAAGAGCCAGGTGACCCTGCGTTACGAGAACGACAAGCCCGTGGGCCTGGAAGCGGTGGTGCTGTCCACCCAGCACTCCGACGACATCAGCACCAAGCACCTGCGTGAAGCGGTGATGGAGGAGATCCTGAAGCCGGTGCTGCCGACCAAGTGGATCGACAAGCGCACCAAGTATCACATCAACCCGACCGGGCGATTCGTCATCGGGGGACCGGTGGGCGATTGCGGCCTGACGGGGCGCAAGATCATCGTCGACACGTATGGTGGCTTTGCCCGCCATGGCGGGGGCGCGTTTTCGGGCAAGGATCCGTCCAAGGTGGATCGTTCGGCCGCCTATGCGGCGCGCTATGTCGCCAAGAATATCGTCGCAGCCGGTTTGGCCGAACGCTGCGAAGTGCAGGTCTCCTACGCCATTGGCGTTGCCGACCCGACCTCCATCATGGTCGAGACCTTCGGCACGGGTAAGCTGCCGGATCAGCGCCTCACCCAGATCGTGCGCGCACATTTCGATCTCACCCCGTTCGGATTGCGGGAAATGCTCGATCTGGCCCGCCCGATCTACCAAAAAACCGCCGCTTACGGTCATTTCGGCCGTAAGGAAGAAGAGTTCAGCTGGGAGCGCACCGATAAGGCGGATGTGCTTGCGGCCGAACTGAAAGCTTCGCGCGCCGCGTGACAGCGGCAGCGAGCCACCACCGAATCGATGTACGGAGTAAACGAATGAACGCAGCAATCAAGACCCAGTCGGATTTCCTCGTCAAAGACTTGAGCCTCGCCGACTGGGGCCGCAAGGAAATCAAGATCGCCGAGACCGAAATGCCGGGTCTCATGGCCATCCGGCACGAGTATGCAAAGCAGCAGCCGCTCAAGGGCGCGCGCATCGCCGGCTCCTTGCACATGACCATTCAGACGGCGGTGTTGATCGAGACGCTGCTCGCCCTGGGGGCCCAGGTGCGTTGGGCTTCGTGCAACATCTACTCCACGCAGGATCATGCGGCCGCCGCCATCGCCACCGGCGGTACCCCCGTATTCGCGGTCAAGGGGGAGACCCTGGCCGAATACTGGGACTACACGCATCGCATTTTCGAATGGCCGGACGGCGGGCACTCGAACATGATTCTCGACGACGGCGGTGATGCGACCTTGCTGCTGCACTTGGGCGCGAAGGCGGAGAAGGATTCCTCGGTGGTCGGGAAGCCCGGCAATGAGGAGGAAGAGTTGTTGTTCGCCGCGGTCAAGGCCCGGCTCAAAGTCGATCCCAAGTGGTATTCGACCCGCCTCGGCAAGATCAAGGGCGTGACCGAAGAGACCACGACGGGCGTCAAGCGCCTCTATCAGATGGCGAAGGACGGTCAGTTGGCCTTTCCGGCGTTCAATGTGAACGACTCGGTCACCAAGTCCAAGTTCGACAATCTCTATGGCTGCCGCGAATCGCTGGTGGATGCCATCAAGCGCGCCACCGACGTGATGATCGCCGGCAAGGTGGCGGTAGTCGCGGGCTACGGCGACGTGGGTAAGGGCTCCGCTCAGGCGCTACGCGCCCTGTCGGCGCAAGTTTGGGTTACCGAGATCGACCCGATCTGCGCGCTGCAGGCCGCCATGGAGGGCTACCGGGTCGTGACCATGGACTATGCCGCCGACAAGGCCGACATTTTCGTGTCCGCCACCGGCAACTTCCATGTCATCACGCACGATCACATGAAGCGCATGAAGGACCAGGCGATCGTCTGCAACATCGGCCATTTCGACAACGAGATCGAAGTGGCGGCGCTCAGGCAACACACCTGGGACAACATCAAGCCGCAGGTCGATCACGTGGTGTTCCCGGACGGCAAGCGCATCATTTTGCTGGCCGAAGGGCGTTTGGTGAACCTGGGCTGCGGGACCGGCCATCCGTCCTATGTCATGAGTTCATCGTTCGCGAATCAAGTGTTGGCGCAGATCGAACTGTTCGGCAATACGGCGAAGTATCCGGTGGGCGTGTACGTACTGCCGAAGCATCTGGACGAAAAAGTAGCGCGTCTGCAGCTGTCCAAACTGGGGGCCGAGCTCACGGAGTTGACCGACGTTCAGGCGAAGTACATCGGGGTCGGGAAGCTTGGTCCCTACAAAGTCGATCAGTACCGGTACTGAGCGTGTCGCAGGCAGTCGTGCTGGACGGCAAAGCCGTCGCCACCCGCGTGCGCGCGGAGGTCAAGGGACGGGCTGCGGAATTCACGCGCGCACGAGGCCGTCCCCCCGGTCTCGCCGTGGTGCGCGTGGGTTCGGATCCGGCCTCGGCGATTTATGTGCGCAACAAGCGGCTCGCATGCGAGGAAACCGGCATCAAATCCTTCGCCTTCGACCTGCCGGACAGCATCTCGCGGGAAAGTCTGCGGGCCCGGATCGGCGCGCTCAACTCGGACTCCCAGGTCGATGGGATATTGGTTCAGCTTCCGCTGCCAGCCGGCCTTCATGCCAACGAGATCATGGATCTGGTCGACCCGGCCAAGGACGTGGATGGGTTTCATCCCTACAACACGGGACTCCTGGCGCAGAAGCGGCCTTGCTTACGCCCCTGCACCCCGTACGGCGTCATTCGCCTGGCGCAGGAGTACGGCATCGCCCTCCAGGGACTGCGAGCCACCGTGGTCGGCGCATCCAATATCGTGGGCCGCCCCATGGCGCTCGAGTTGATGTTGGCGGGTGCCACGGTTACGGTGTGCCACACCCGCACCCGGGACGTCCAAGCGGAAGTCGAGCGCGCCGAGATCGTCGTCGCGGCCGTGGGCAAGCCCGGCATGATTCAGGGTGCCTGGATTCGTCCGGGCGCCGCGGTGTTCGACGTCGGCATCAACCGGAGCGATGCCGGTCCGCTGGTCGGCGACGTGCAGTATGCGCTCGCCGCGACCCGAGCGGGGTGGATCACCCCGGTTCCCGGCGGCATCGGACCCATGACCATTGCCATGCTGCTGTCCAATACGCTGGACGCGGCCGTGGCTTCCAACTGAGATACTGGCCGCGGGTACCAGTATACTGGCGCGCCGACAATGGCTTGAATGGGAGGCGAGCGGTTCGATGAGTAAATCCAAGATATATCCCGATGCCGAGAGCGCGCTGCGCGGCATCGTCAAGGACGGCATGACATTGTGCTGCGGGGGATTCGGCTTGTGCGGGGTGCCCGAGAAGCTCATTGGCGCCCTCCACGACTCGGGTGTGCGGAATCTCACGGTGGTCTCCAACAATGCCGGCACCGACGGCGCCGGATTGGGACTGCTGCTCGTGTCGCGCCAGATCCGTAAAATGATTTCCTCCTACGTCGGGGAGAACAAGGAATTCGAGCGGCAATACCTCGCCGGCGAACTGGAACTCGAATTCAGTCCGCAGGGGACCATGGCCGAGCGGGTGCGCGCCGGCGGGGCCGGCATCTACGCTTTTTTCACCAAGACCGGTGCGGGCACGGTGGTGGCGGAAGGCAAGGAAACGCGGGTCGTGGACGGTGAAACCTACATCCTGGAAACCGGGATCGTGACCGATGTCGCTCTGGTGAAGGCGTGGAAGGGCGACACGGAGGGCAATCTCGTGTACCGCAAGACGGCGCGCAATTTCAATCCGATCATGGCGACCGCCGCGCGGATCACGATCGCCGAGGTGGAGGAGATGGTCGAGCCGGGCCTCCTCGACCCCGACACCGTTCACACACCCGGGATCTTCGTGAAACGGATCTTCCAGGGCAGGGACTATGAAAAGCGAATCGAGCAAAGAACTCATCGTCCTCCGAACGGCCGCTGAGCTTCGGGACGGCGACTACGTCAATCTCGGCATCGGCATGCCGACGCTGGTGGCGAACCATCTGCCGGCCGGGGTCCGGGTCACGTTTCAGAGCGAGAACGGCATGCTCGGCGTCGGTCCCTTTCCGCTGGCGGGAGAGGAGGACGCCGACCTGATCAACGCCGGGAAGCAGACGATCACCGAGCTGCCGGGCAGCTCCTACTTTCACAGCGCCGATTCGTTCGCCATGATCCGCGGCGGTCATGTCGACCTCACCGTCCTGGGCGGACTGGAGGTCGATGCCCTGGGGAACCTCGCCAACTGGATGGTGCCGGGGAAGATGGTCAAGGGGATGGGTGGCGCGATGGATCTGGTGGCGGGGGCCCGCCGCGTCATCGTCATGATGACCCACGCGACGAAGGAGGGGGCGCCGAAGATCCTCCGCCGCTGCCGGCTGCCGCTGACCGGCGTGGGCGTGGTCGATCGGATCATCACGGACCTCGCGGTCATCGATGTGGGTGAGAACGGTCTGATCCTCCGGGAGATCGCGCCGGGTGTGAGCGAGGAGCAGGTGCGCGCGGCGACCGAGGCGGCGCTCGCGGTCGAGGCTCGGGGCGTCGGCGTGATGCGCGGTGTCTGAGGGGCCCCGCGGTCCCGGAAGAAGTCGCGAGGTGTCGAACGTGGTTCCGTTCCTCAAGCCGCCGCGCGTGGTGATCATCTATCTCAAGGAACCCCGGGAGCGGTTCTGGGGTCTGGTGCGCTCTCTCGACGGCGTCGGGGTCCTGATCCAGGGGGTCGATCTCGAGTCGTTCGACAGCTGGGTGCGGCAAATCACCGAGGGCGGGACGAGGCCGCAGCTTTCGACGGTCTTCTTCCCCCTGGTGCGCGTGGAGAAGATCCTGCTGGACGCGGCCAGCGACGCGATCCCCTCGCTGGCGGAGCATTTCGAGAGGCGCGTGGGCAAATCGCTGGCGGAGTTTCTCGGACCCGAAGAATGACTCTTGCGCCTCAGCGGCTGCCGGGCGGTTTCCCGGGCATCGCCGCGGCGGCCACGACCCGGTCCCGGCCTCCCTGCTTGGCGGCGTAAAGCGCCTGGTCGGCCTTTTCAAGAAGACCCGGGATGGTGCCCGGATAGTCGGCGGGGTAGCAGGAGATCCCGGCGCTGATCGTCGTCCGGATGACCGCCTCCCCGACCCGCACCTCGAGCCCCGAAACCCGTCCCCGGATCCGCTCCGCGATCTTGCGCGCGCCTTCCAGGTCGGTCTCCGGGAGCAGCACGCAGAACTCCTCGCCGCCATAACGGCACGGAACGTCCGCGGCCCGCATCGTCTCGCGGATGGCCTCCCCGACCCGCTGCAGGAACCGATCGCCGGCGAGATGCCCCATCCGATCGTTGATCTCCTTGAACGAGTCCAGGTCGAGCATCAGGACGGCGAAGATGCTGCCGTACCGGCGGGAGCGAACCTGCTCCTCGGAAACCTTGCGGAAGAAATGATCCCGAAGATAGAGGCGCGTCAGCTGATCCACGGTGGCCAGCTCGTAATTGCGCGCGTTCTCGATGGCGATCGCCGCCTGCTGGGCGATGGTGGTGAAGACGGAGGCCTGGTCGACGCTGTAGGCCGCCGGTCGGGGGCTTTCCACGCACAGCACGCCGATCGCGTTGGAGTTCACGATCAGGGGCGATGCGAGGATCGAACGGACCGACGGATCGAGCAGCACCGGGGCGCACGGGATCGAGTCGCGATCGACCGTCATGTCTCCCACCAGGAGGTGCCGCCGCGTCTCGACCATCCAGGTCGTGAAACCGTGACCGAGAGCGCGATCCGGACGGGGCTGGACCCGCCCGTCGCGGGCCACGAACTCGATGTAGGTTTCCTGGGGCCCCTTCTGGTACAGCGACAGGAAGAGGTAGGGCGCGTCGAGGATTTTCTGGAGATTCGCGCTGACTTTTTCGAAGACCACCTCCGGATCGAGAGAGCTGGTGATCTCGCTGCCGATCGTGTTCAGGATGCTCAGCTCCCTCGACCTGTTCCGCACCTGATCGATCGCGTCGCTCAATTCGGTCTGCGCCGCGTTGAGCTTCTTCAAGAGGCCGCTCGCCAGGAGGATGGTTGTCGCCATCGGCGTGAACCCCCAGATGCCGGTTCCGGCATACAGGAGAGCCAGCCCGAGCGACAGCGGTATGGTGAAGATCTCGAGCGACGGGATGAATTTGAGATAGGTGGCCAGATAGGGGAGAAGCGGCTCCCGCCGGAGCACCACGGCCGTGCCCATCACCGCGAGGTTCGTCAGGTTGTAGACCACGAACAGCGCGGCGATGACCGCCACGCAGTTCCAGGTCAGGACATGGAACTGCCAGAGGGGTTTCAGGAACCGCGCGAGGATCTGGCCGGCGAACGCCGTCGTGACCAGGCTGCCGACGTTGAGCCCGAGGATCAGGAGCACCGGATTGGCCCGGTTCCCTTTGTCCCGCCAGCGCAGGTAGCAGCCGAGCGCGGCTCCCGCGAACGCCACGACGAGAGGCAGCGGAGAGGGCAGAACGCAGAGCGCCGTCATGAGATACGCCATGTCGAGGGAAATCGACAGGCTGGCGCGCGGAAAGATGGTGAAGCTGAAGTACCAGGCGAAGCCGATGAACAGGGCGAAGATCACGATCGGCAGGACTTCCGCCTGGATCAGATCGAAATCCAGGGTCGCCTCGACGATCACCAGGAGCGTCGTGACCACGCCGAGCATGTAGGCGTAAACGCGGAATCCGCGCTCCGGGGCGGCGAGGGGGCTCGGAGACGCGCTGGTCATCGGCAGATCTCTCCCGTTAAGTACAGCACCTGCACAATCTAAGTGGTGCCCAGCGATGGCGCAAGGCGAACGGGCCGGCCTGACGCGCCGTTGACACCCTCTCCGGGCCAACCTAAGATGCCGTCGGTCATCCGAGGAGCCCGATGTGGCCGCCCGACGCAGGGAAACCCTCCTTCTCAGCCTGCCACCCGACCCGGGCCTGGCCCGTCTGGCGCGGCTGGTCGCGCTGCACTTTTTCAGGCAAAACGGGCTGAGGGCCGGGGTGGCGCGCGTCGTCGCCGTCATGAACGAGCGCGAACACGCCGCAACTCAGCTGACGGTCATCGAGCCGTCAAAAACCTCCACAGACTTTATTTTAAGCGTAGTGCCCAGTTGCAGTTCCCTGCTGTTGAGGAATTTCAGGAATTCATCGGAAGAGTGGATGACCGCCGCGAGGGTCACTGTCTCGTTCGTCTTGCAATCACTCAGTTTTTTGTATTGCAGCCATTCCAGCTTGCCATTGCGGTCGGGTATGGGGGAGCCATGCGGATCTACTTTCGGAAAGCCCAGCAGCTCGTCCATCTTACTGAAGAATTCAGGGGATTGTATATGTTCGATCTGTTCGGCTATATTGTGGACCTGTTCCCACCCAAAGCCCATTTTATTGACCAGGTACATTTCGGTAAGCCGGTGCTTGCGGATAATCAGGGCCGCCTCTCTCCTTCCCTTTTCCGTGAGCCGGATAGGCTTATAGCTCTCGTAGTGCACCAGTTTTTTCTCCGCCAGTTTCTTCACCATGCTGGTGACCGTCGGCATCTTTATATTGAGCTGTTTGCTTAATTCATTTACAGTCGCCTCGCCTTTTTCATTAGCAAGATTGAACAGCGCCTTCAGATAGTTTTCTTCTGTCTGAGAATTCATGCTGTAAATATAAAGGATGCCATGGATGTTTCCTTCCGGAGCTCAAAGAACGTCTGTATCCTAAACTATTTCTATGCAATATTCAAAAATCACCTCCTGGCTCTGGCTTCTTGGCAATCTAAGGCCCGAAATGTGGGACTGGATCGTTCCCATGGGGCCCGTGCTGTCCCCTTCAGCCTCAAAAGTCGGCATCGCGCTGATCCTGAAATCGCTCGGCAATCAGACCGATCATCAGGAAATCGGCCCCCGGCTGATCGCTGTAGGGAGAAAATTATTTGTCGAAGGTATCGAAGGGCTGAATTATGATGACGAACCGGATATCTGCCCTGTTTTTCCGAAGATACACTTCCGTCATCATGGTCCCGATCCTGGTCCTGATCCCTGGCCGATCATCCATCAGCTTGCCCTTCTTGGCCCGCAGCCCGAACCCTGGAGGTCTTTCGCTGGGGAGCTGAATCCGCAACCACTGCCACCCAGAGCTACCGGCCTCTTACTCGAACAACTGGCAGCGCTGGTCGATCATGAAGGAATAAGCAGGGAATTAGCTGAGATGGGAGGAATATTGGCCCGGCACTAATCGATGTAAGACGCCCAAAATGCATACCGATCCCGGCAGGATTTTCTTCCGCCGGGATTTTTATCGATCTTACCGGCGATCGGAACATATCGGCCGAATTGCTCTTCCCGGGGACCGGAGGCCTCTGTGTTTAAACCTTTCCAATTCCGGAAAGTCTCAATGTGATGAAAAGATACCTTGTATTAATCTGCTGCCTGATCGGAATGGAAGGGCTGGCGCAGGCCCAGACCACCGACAGCACCGCACAACCCGCCTCGCAATCCGACGCCCGGAAAATGGGCTCACCCGCAAAAAGAGCTGCCCGTCAGCTCAATGTATTGCAGGAAAAGCTCAACCTGGAGCCGGGACAAGTGCAGCAACTGAATATCATCTTACTGAACCAGGCCACGGCCATGGACAGCCTGAGCGCCGATCATCCGGGAAACCAAAGGGCCGACATGCGACCCAGAAGAAAGATCCTGCAGAACACAGATCGCCAGATCAATGCCTTACTCAATGACGATCAGAAGAAACTCTACCAGCAATGGAAGGCCGAGCAAAGAGAACAGCGCGGCGGAGGCCGGAGGAGAAGGAATGCAGGAGGAGCGGCACAGGAATAGCGCCTGCTTTCAGCGGAAAAAAGCGCCTGGCTCCGGTGGTAAGGTAATTTCAGCTGGTCGCAATTGCCCCCGTAAGATGTCCTTTCCACACAGTATTGCTTTCATTTATCGGAAATACTTTTGTATTGATCAACCAAATCAATAACAATAAAATTTCCAAAATGAAAAAGACAAAAAATTTGTACTGGATCTTCACCAGTCTGTTCGCCTTCATGATGCTGGGGTCGGCCATTCCCGACATTTTCTCCATGTCAGATGCCGTCAAAGGCATGCATGATGCGCTGGGTTATCCCCGTTATTTTATTCCTTTTATCGGCATCGCCAAGCTCCTGGGTGTGATCGCGATCCTCGTCCCTGGCCACTCAAGGCTCAAGGAATGGGCCTATGCCGGACTGGTATACGACCTGGTGGGCGCCACTTTCTCCATCATCGCCGCAGGTCAGGGCCCCGGCGCCTGGGGTTTTATGATCCTGCCCCTGCTGCTGGCCGGCGCTTCCTATTTTTTCTACCATAAAAAAAATACTGCCATAGCTCAGGATAAGACAAGCCTGAGGGCCGGTACATCCCTCGCAGTTTAAAATTCTTAAAAAAATCCAGGCAAATATTTTGTGTAATCAAAAGGTTTCATATATGGTTGCGAAACCAAACGGTTCCGTATTATGGAAAGAAGAAAATAGTTACATTGACAAACCAAATCATCAATCGTTAAAAATCAATTGCTAAAAATTCAGAAAATGAAAAGGACAAAGATCTTATACTGGGTATTCACCATTCTGTTCGCCGGATTAATGCTCTTCAGCGCAGTCAGCGGGGTATTCCCGGGGCCTGATGCCATCAAGCTCTTTCATGATGCCCTTGGCTATCCCGTTTATTTTATTCCCTTTATCAGTATCGCGAAAATATTAGGGGTGATCGCGATCCTTGTGCCCGGCTTTCCAAAAATAAAAGAATGGGCCTATGCAGGGTTGGTCTTCGATCTGGCGGGAGCCACCTATTCCATGATGTCTGCCGGCCTCGCGGACGCAGGGGGACTTGGATTTATGGCTCTTGCCTTCCTGCTGGCAGCCGCCTCCTATATCTTCTATCATAAGAAGAGAAAGGACGCGCTGGTCATTCCGTCCTCAGGCTTCTGACTGGGTTAGCCAGGGCCGCCTTAACAGCCTGGAAACTGACGCGGTTATTGCGCCACCCCCGATCCGGGGGAATTGACGGGCCGGTGCTCGTAGATTTTTTTGGCTTTCGCGACCAGGCTGATATATTCCCGATCCATGAAGTCATTAGCGGTAAAATTCTTTCTGGTCATTTTTTCTATATCCCCCCAGGAGATCCGGGCGGCATAGGCCGAGCCCTGGAGTTTCATCCCCAGCATGGCGATGCAGGCCGCTTTTTTGAGATTGCCTTTTGCCCTTTCGAAAGCAACTGAGCTCTTGGGGCAGGGATAGTCCATCGTCATTACCTTATGTTGCCCCGGCATGCAGTAGCTGATCTTCACATTGGCCAGGGTATCCATCCCTACCGAATCCTTCCCGGGGATCAACTCGAAGAGGGCCAGCAGGGAGTTGCAGGAACCTACCCTTGCGCCCTGCAGACGGAAGGAGCTGTCTTCCCTGACCGCTGCCTTATTTGAAAACCCGATGAGGCGAAATTCCTTTACCAGGATGGAATTGAAGCCGGTGGTCACATATACGTTCTCGGCCATGGTACAGAGGTTCTTCGCCAGCTCTTCCGCCAGTTGCCGCTCCGCCTGCTGCTCATTGTCGATATACGCAAAATTCCCATGTCCTTTCTCGGCCAGTAAAGGCAATTGCGAGTCCTTATAATCCCTCATCCCGACGCCCAGGCAGGTGAGATGGATGCCGTCCTTGTTCTGCTGCTCAACGATATCCTCCAGCTCTTTTTCGCCCGAAGCGCCCTCACTGATGTCCCCGTCCGTGATAAGCACGATCCTGTTATTGCCTCCTTCGATGAACTGCCTGTGTGCGACCTGGTAGGCCAGCTGTATTCCCTCTCCGCCGGGAGAGGGCCCGTCGGGCTCCAGGGATTCGATGGCCCTGATGATCTTTCCTTTCTCCGCTCCCGAGACCCCTTCCATTACGATGCCGGTCCTTCCGCCGAAAGCGACAATGGAAATGGTATCGATATTACGGAGGTTCTGCACGAGGAGCCGGAAGCCGGACTTGACCAGCGGCAGCTTATTCGGCATATCCATGGAGCCCGAAGCGTCGATCAGAAAAACGAAATTGCCCGCGGGAGCATTGAGCATTTCCGCCTTGCGCGTACAAATATTCAGGTATAATAATTTATGCGCTGCGTTCCAGGGACAGGTGACCAGGTCAGAGGAACAATGGAACAGCTCCTTCCCCTCCGGCTCTTCATAATAGAAATTATGGTAGTTCAGCATCTCCTCGATCTTCACGGCCTCGGGAGGCACGGCAAAGCCCATGCCCAGGATCCGCCTGATATTGGGCAAAGATGCCCGGCCGATATTGGCGGAAAAAGACACGGTGGACGATCGTCCTACAAAGGGATTTTCGGCGGGACTGCTATAGGATATAATAGTAGTATCGGGTGTTCTGGCTGAGTCCGCCGCAGGTGCGGATGTGGGGGTGAGGCCTGCCGGCGATATGGGGGCCGGGCCCGTTGTCTGCTCGGAAGATGGCTGCGCTATGGGGCCTGCCGGTGATGCGGGCGCAGAGCTTGATGCGGATATGGGGGGGCCTTGGGGCGATGCGGGGCTAAGGGTGTGACCGGAGGTGGAATTGGGGGCGCCGTAATGGATCTGGATCTTTTTGATGACCGATACCGGCGGGGTATTTTCCGAAGCGCTGGCGAATGCCAGCATTTTCAGTGTCACCTGCAAGCGTTCGGTCGCGCGGGCGGTCGTGCTGTAAGATTCGTAGCCCTCGAAGGAAAAGGTGAGCGTATCCTCGGATTTTCTGGAGATGATGCCAAAATCGCCATAGATATCGGACTTATAGGTCAGATGGGATGACTGCACCGTGATCGATACATTCTGTAATTTATCGCCATGCGGGTCCTTTACTTCGCCGGTGAAGAAATATTGCGCCAGGGAGGATGCACAGACCAGGGACAGTAAAAATATAAGTAAACTTATTTTCAAATAAATCGGTTTATTCCGGGACTAATTAATTGCAACAGCAAAGATAATGCCTGAGGGGGGGTGCGCTACGATCCAACGACGTTCGGGCCAATATCCTGGTTAACCGAGCTTTTTTCCATTTTTATCTGGGAATTGTAAGCAATTTACAGGTAATCCCTTTAAATTCAAATACCCTGTCTCGACGGGAACCAATAATTTTACGTTATATATTCCTAACCAATAAACAGACTTTATGGAATCAATCCAGTCTCAGGGCGGCCGTCGGCGCTTCCTCAAAAACACCTTTACCATAGCCTCCGGCCTGGCGGGGTTCACGCTTCTGCCGCAGATCGGATTTGCCAACCCGCTCATGACAGGCAATGAGATCAATGTCATCGGGCCGAAGGAGGGATATTCCCCGCAGGTGGGTACCCTGGTATCCATGATGACCTGGATGCGGTCGACCATGCTGAAGGCCGTCGACGGGATGACTACGGAGCAACTGGATTTCTTGTTCGATGACAAGGCTAATACCGTTGGCGCCATGCTCTGGCATCTTGCCGCTACGGATACTTTTTATCATCTGCATACTTTCCAGGGCATCGAGTGGGGAAAATGGGATGCGAGCTATAGCAAACAATGGGCAACGGCCATGGAGCTGGGAGCGCCAGCCCGCAAGCTGATCAAGGGGAACAGCCTCGATTTTTACCTGAACATCTTATCCGAAAGCCGCGAAAAGACCCTGGCGGAATTCCGCAAACGCGACGATGCCTGGCTGATGACGGTGGACAAGGCATGGCCCTGGGGTCCCACCAATAATTATTGCAAATGGTTTCATGTCTGCGAGCATGAATCCAATCACAATGGGCAGATCAAGTTCCTGAAGAGCAGGATGCCGGGCGCGAAAGGCGGGGAGTGATGGTGACAGACAGCCGGCGAATGCGGATAGGGCGTGGGTAGCCAGCAAGTGCGGCGAACTGGCGGGAGCGAGAGCCAGGGGGTGTCAATAATTCGTCGTGACTTCCAGCCTGTTATTGTCGGGATCGAGGGTCTCGAACTCGTAGTATCCATCGCCTGTCTTTCGCGGGCCGCTCAATATTTTAAAGCCGGCGGCGCGGAGCTGTTCCGCCTTTGCGTCGACCTCTTCTTTAGTATCCACGCCGAAGGCCAGGTGGATGATCCCCTTGTGTTGTGCGGTGATCCGGTCGTTGGTATTGTCCGGGATACCCGGCATCGACATGAGCTCCAGCCTCGCCCCTGAGCTGAAGCTCAGGAAATAGCTGTGAAACTGCTTCTTCTCGTTCGTGTAGCGGTCATTCGACACGGCGCCGAAATACTTTTTGTAATAGTCCCTCACCTCTTCCAGCCGGTCGGTCCAGATGGCAACATGCTCTAACGTCATATTATTTTGAATTAACGGGTTGACTGCCGGTATGCCCATTCGGATCATAGATCACTACGGAGACCCTGGAGTCTGCGCAGCCATAGTACAGGAACCATTTGTTGTCGAACCATGTCATTCCTTCGATGAAGACGGTGCCGGCGGGGTACTGGCCGCTCTTCTCGAAATCGGCTTCCGGCTTCAGGAAAGGCTTGTCCAGCCTCGCGATCGCCTTCGTCGGATCCTTCGCATCGAAAAGCACCTGTCCGGCGCAGTATGCATTGGCGGTGTAATGCTTATCTCGCTGCTCGTCATCACGGTTCTTGCCATTGTAAAAAAGCAGGATACCCTTCGGGGTCAGCAGGGCAGGCGGTCCGCATTCCGTAAGCTGGCTGTCGAAATAGCCGGGCCTTGGGGAGATCAGTTGTCTCAGTTCGCCATCTTTTTCCAGCAGAGGCTCCCACTTGACCAGGTCGGAGGAAACGGCCGCATATACATGGGCCTCGCCCCAATACATGAAGTATTTGCCGTTGATCTTCGTGATCACCTGCCGGCCGTTGCGGATCGTCGTGAGGATGGAGGCGGATTTGGTAGGCTCCTGGACGAAGCGGCCGCCATGAGCTTTTGCGAAAGCAGGCCCATACTTGGTCCAATGCAGCAGGTCGGTGGACGTAGCAACGGCCAGACGTGGGGTCTGCCGGTTCCACTGCGTGTACAACAGCACATATTTCCCTTCGGCGGTTACGGCTACCCGTGGGTCTTCGCAACCTCCGGGCCATTCATTCTTCTTCTGTCCGTCCTCCGCCGGGAAGAGAACGGGAGACGTCCTTTTTTTCATGGTGATGCCATCCTTGCTGACCGCCATGCCGATACGGGAGGTATGGCCCCCGATCACGGCATCGCCGCTGCGGTCTTCCGCCCTGTAGAGCACCACTACTTTTCCTTGCCGGGTGATCGCGGCGGGATTGAATACGTCGCCGGATTCCCAGCTTATCCGTCGCCGGGACATGGGGTCATAAAAACTGGTAGTGTCGGGCGAGAGGATCGGGTTGCAGCCCGCGGGCCGGATAAAGGGGCCCATGGCCCACCCGGGAAGGGAGATGCGCGGGGCAGTGTCCGTTGCCGGTGAATTTATCTCCGCTTGTCCGTCGGGAAGCCGGGGCTTCAGCGTGCCCCAATTTTTTTCGGGCCTTGGTCCCATTTCCAGCTCAAGGGCGCCGCCCGCCATGATATCCGAATGATCGAGATAGCATTTATTATAGGGGCGGCCATTCAGGAAAGCCCGCTGGATATAGAGATTTTCGGTTGCGTTGTTCTTCGCCACGATGGTGAATGTATTGCCGATGGGTCCTTGTCCCTGGCGACGCGGGGAGACAGGTAATCGTCTGGCCCCCGAATAATAAGGATCCAGCCGGATCACGATCTTATCGAAGACCGGGCTGGTGATCTCGTAGCGGGTGTCTCCCGGACAGACAGGGTGCAGGCCGGCAGCAGCCAGCACATACCATGCGGACATCTGTCCCACGTCTTCATTACCTACCAATCCTTCCACTGAATTATGATAGGCCCGGGCGCAGATCTTGCGGGTCCATTCCTGTGTCAGCCAGGGCGCGCCGAGCCGATTGAACAAGAAGGGCACATGATGCACGGGCTCATTTGCATGATTGTAATAATTATTCCAGAGCATGTCCTTCGGCGTCCTTTCAAAGAAGTTCAGCAGGTCGGCGATCACAGAATCCCGGCCACCCATCAGCTCCACCATCCCGGGAATGTCGTGAGGAACGAACCATCCCTGCTGATAGGGATTACTTTCCACCGTGCCGTAAGACTGCCGGAGCCGGCCTTCGGCGGGCCAGGCCACCCAGGAGCCATCATTCAGGCGGGGCCGGAACCAGTGCACGGATGTGTCGAAGATATTCTTATAGCCCTGCGAGCGGCGCAGGTATTTACTCTCGTCGTCTTTTTTCCCCAGGGCGGCCGCCAGTCTCGAGAGACACCATTCCGAAAAGTCATCTTCCAGGGTATTGGAGATCATGCTGGACAAATTCCGGGAGGAAGAAGCGGCGGTCCGTTCGCAGGTATTCACGGCGTATTCATATGCCTTGTGCAGATCATAGCCTTTTATTCCCTTGGCATAGGCGTCGGCCATGACGACCACGGCGGGATTGCCGAGCATGCAGCCGCTGTAGGCGTTGAGTAGTTCCCATCGTTCGAGGTAATGCTTGCCGCTCTCGTCTGCCAGGTCCACGAGCGAGTGGATCAGATCGTTCACCAGGCTCGGGTTGATGATCGTCTGCAAGGGCATCTGGCTGCGGAATACGTCCCATCCACTGAAGATCGTGCGCCGGGTATAATCCGTGGAATGATGCACTTTCCCGTCACCGCCGGGGTAGGTGCCTTCCACATCGGACAGGTCGCGTGGATCGATCATGGTATGATACAGTGCGGTATAAAAGACGGTCTTCTCTTCCTCCGTTCCGCCGCTGATGTTAATTTTATCCAGAGCCTGGTTCCAGAGCGTGGTCGCGTTGCTGTGGACCCGGTCGAAATCCCAGTCTGCAATTTCAGCCTTCAGGTTGTGCTCCGCACTCTCCATGCTGGCAAAGGAAATGCCGGCTTTCATCATCACCTGCTCGCCAGCCTGCGTGGCAAAGTCCGTGAAAAAGCCCAGGTGCTTGCCCTGCTGTTCCTTCGGCCGCATCGTGATCCCCGATGTGGCTGCTGCGGCTACCCGATCCTGGTAGCGTCGGCTCTCGATATCCTGCAACTTCCTGGTCCAGTCGGCGGGGATATCGGCGCTCCAGACGCCGTAGTCTTTAAGCGGCTTGCTGAACTGCGCATAGTAGTAGACGGTATAGTCCGCATGCCCGGCCCCGTTGCCCCATCCGCCGCCATCCGGCGTGCATTTCATCCATCCGCGGACAGTATGGTCATCGATGATCTTTATATATTGCTCCGTGGAAGTGCCCCCTACCCTCCTGGCCAGGTCGACCTGGATCCGTGACCGGCTATCCTGTGGAAAGGTGAACCGGAGCATGCCGCTATGGGGAGCAGCCGTCATCTCGGCCCGTACTTTGTACCGGGATAAGAACACATCGTAATAGCCTGCGCGGGCCTGCTCGGAGCTCTTTGTATAGGAGGAGCGATAGCCTTCTTCTTCATGATCGGGCCGACCTGCCGATGTCTTCAGCGCGCCTGTCGCCGGCATCACCAAAAAATTACCCAGGTCGCCATACCAGCCGATGCCGCTCATCTGGGTAAAAGCAAAGCCTTCGATGCTGGTGTGTTCGTAGCTGTAGCCTGGCCCGTTGTCTCCACCGGTGATGGTATTGGGACTTACCTGTACCATGCCGTAGGGAGTTGCTGCGCCGGGAAAGGTCTTGCCTAACCCGTGGCTGGCGCCCGCCTTGGCGATGCTGGTGCTGGCCCCGATGAAGGGGTTGACGTAGTCGGCGGGTTGCAGCGCTGCGCTATGCCCGACGGACCGTTCTGCGGAGTATTCTGTCGGTGCGGAACTATGAGCGGGTTGCCGTGCCTGCCCGGAAGTCAGGAGGAAGAGGACAGGGATAAGCAAGAGTACGAAAGTATGAAGCCGTGGATGTATCATGCTGTGTTAGTCGGCCAGGGGCTTGACCATGATATTCTTGAAAAACACCTGGCTCTTGGGGTCATGTCCCTGCAGGGCGAAAGTGCCGCCGGAAAGGAGCCTCCCCTCTGAGCCCTTGGGGCGCTGAACCCCTTCGGGTTCCGTGTAATCGACGACCGTCTTGTCATTGATCTTGATGATGATCCTTTTGCCCTGCACGGTGACTGCCTCCGTGAACCATTCGTCGTCCTTCACATAGACCTCTTTCACATCTTCGATGCCATATAAGCTGCCCGTTCTCCGCCAGTCCGTATGTGAATTATTCACCTGCACTTCGTATCCTTTGGAGGGCCAGCCGCCTTGCTGGAATTCCGTATGTATATAGATCCCGGAATTGGCCCCGGGCTCAGTCTTTACGTCCGCCTTGAACTCGAAATTCGAAAAATGGTGTTCTTTCACGTCGCCCATGTAAAACAAATGCGCTGTCTTGCCGTGGACCGAGATCGTTCCGTCCTGCACCGAGAAAGTCTCTGCATTGTCCCCTACCTGCCAGCCCGCGAGGGACTTGCCATCGAATAAGGAGATCCAACCATCAGAGGGGGCAGCGCCTTTAGATCTGAAATTTGGAGGCTTGGTGCCTGTCCAACCCAAGAGACAAACGACGGCCAGCAAAGAGATATTTTTAATCATAATGAGCATTTTCAGGGCTTCAAGTTAATATATTTCCACGTAAAACTACGAATACCTGTCTTCGGCAAGTACTCGCTTTAGGGGTTTGTGCCTAACGCGGGATAAGTTTAATGGTAACCTTTCCGGATAAGGTCGGCAAATCCTTTGTCCATCGCGGGATCCGGCCCATCTTTGTATCGGCCAGACAGCAATATCCAAATCCTTTTAATCCGAAAAACCGAATCCGAAAATCCAAACCCAATCTTTGAGAAACCGGCCTGGCTTAACTCTGAAACCGCTGATCCGCCTAAACCCCGGACCTGCCGACCCAGCTAAACCCTGAACCCGATCCAGACCTATGAAAACTACCTTATCCGATGTTCGGCGCCCTATGTAAGAAACTACTGTATGACCGGCCATCTACAGAAGATAATTAACCCTGCAACGATTTTGCGGGGTTTATTATTTGCATAGCTTTAGGAGAGCTAAATTGGCGAGCCATGAAAAAATTATCCATTGTTCTTTGCCTTCATTTGTCGGCAATCGCTGCCGGCCTGGGCCAGCCCGCAAAGCCCGGGGGAGCAAGCAATTCGACCGCCGCAGTTCCCGGTGCGATCAGGAACGGCCATCCCGCCTGGATCATCCAGGGAAATGTCTACGAAGTGAATGTACGCCAGTATACCGTTCAGGGTACCTTTAATGCCTTCGCGCAACATCTCGGCCGGCTCAAACAAATGGGGGTGCAGACCTTGTGGTTCATGCCCATCAACCCGATCAGCGTCACCGACCGGAAAGGCAGCCTGGGCAGCTATTACGCCGTCTCCGATTACACGGCCGTCAACCCCGAATTCGGGACCCTGGCCGACTTTAAAAAACTGGTGAGCTCCATTCATAACCTGAGCATGAAAGTGATCATCGACTGGGTACCCAATCATACCGGAGCTGATCACCGCTGGCTCAGGGATCATCCCGATTTTTATGAGAAGGATAGCACGGGCAATGCGGCCGTTCCCTTCGGCTGGACAGACACGCGGCAGCTGGATTATAAAAATACAGCGATGCAGGACAGCATGATCGCCTGCATGAAATACTGGATCGATGCAACGGGGATCGACGGGTTCCGCTGCGATGTGGCCTGGAACGTGCCCGGTCCTTTCTGGGCTCGGTGCATCGGGCAGCTGAAGAAGATGAAAAGTATATTCATGCTGGCCGAAGGCGACAAGGCCTACCTGCTCAAAAATGGGTTCGACGCCACCTATCCCTGGGATATGTTCCATATGATGGCGAAGGTGGCAAAAGGAGAAAGGCCCGCCATTGCCCTGGACAGCATCAGGAACCAATACAATACCGATTATCCGCAGAATGCGATGGAATTATATTTCACCAGCAACCATGACGAGAATAGCTGGAACCAGGCCGATTATGCCGTCTTTCCCGGCGCGAGCCATGCTCCCTTCGCCGTCTTTACGCAGACCATGGCCGGAAGCATTCCCCTTATCTACAGCGGGCAGGAAGAGCCGGTGCTCAGGGCCATTAAATTCTTCGACAAGGACACGATCCAGTTCGGGAAGTTCAGCAGGGTCCCCTTCTATAAAACATTATTGGCGCTCCATAAGAGAAATGCGGCGCTGGCCGCCGATGCAGCCTTCAGGAAGGTCGTCGTCGGGGATGAGGATGGCCTGTATGCATATATACGGGAAAAAGCCGGCAAGAAAGTATTGGTGATCCTGAATTTGTCGGCTTCGCAGCAGACAGTGACCGTGAAGGACAAAGATCTGCCGGGCGATGCCTATAATGTTTTTATGGGAGTCAGGGAGCGGCCGGGCGGGAAGTCATGGATGATCGAGCCCTGGGGATATGCTGTCTATGAATATGGGGTTGCGGGGCCGGGGAAGTGAATGCGGGTGCGGGATGCCGGCTGGGCTGCGATCGGAAGCGAATGCGGGGGTGGATGTCAGTGCGGGAAATTGAGCTGATAGATATTCGGCCATAGCTTACCGGTGACGTATATTTTGTCTGC
>Ga0137403_10002402_pt1 | contig 22909 bp, 27 predicted proteins | sample CZOMad2_1_16fung_FD_122057 | JGI IMG/M metagenome (GOLD analysis project Ga0137403, IMG submission 122057) | Vadose zone soil fungal communities from Angelo Coast Range Reserve, California, USA - CZOMad2_1_16fungal (Hybrid Assembly) | ecosystem: Environmental > Terrestrial > Soil > Vadose zone...
GTTGATCGTACTCGGCCTCGCGTTTGGTTTTTTGTCCATCCCAGCCCTTGCGCAGGAAAAGAATGAAGTCGGCCTTGTGATCGGAGGGATCGTGACACCAGGCCAAACTCTATCCCCTGGGGCGAGCCTCACAGGACCTGGCGGGACAGTGTTGCCCGACCGGGATATTACATTCAACGCCAGTTTGACGTTGGGGGCTGAGTACGATCGAACTCTCGTTCTCAAACAGAAATTCGCAATTGGCGGCGGTGTTGATTTTCTGGCTTCTCCGCTGGATGTGAAACTCAGTCAGCAATCCCAGAATGCGATCGGACAATATGCATTTGTTTTTCTGACGCCCCACGTCCGAGTGAAATTCCATCCGGCCGGAGTGTTTTCTCCGTGGCTGTCGTTTGGTGGCGGTTATGCGCGCTTCCTGGAAAAAGCACCAGCTGCTGCGCCATCGTTTAAGCCGGGAACAAATACCGGAACTTTTGTGTTTGGTGGTGGGGTGGACACACACACGGTTATCCACGTCCTTAAGATACCCATCGGCTTCCGGATCGAAGTGCGTGATTTCTATTCGGGACTGCCCAACTACAATCAAAAAGTCACAGGCAATTTTCAGAATAATCTGGCGTTCAACGGCGGATTGTTAATCAGGTTCTGAGGGCCTGCGGGAGCGCCGTACGGGGGTCCACTTCCCATTCGGTTAGGGCTTCCTCTCTAATCGCCGATGAATTCGACTCTCACCGGAAACTCTTTCGGTAGACGGGAATCTCATTCTCCAGGCGCTTCTTTAGCGGGAAATTCAAGCAAGGCGCGCGTGTCAGACCGCGATTCTGTTTGCTGCGGGCAGAGCTCTGCTCGCGTGCAGACCGACAAAGGCGTTTGTGCCAAGGGGGCTTTGGTGAAGCGTGTGGACAGGCACTGTAAAAGGGCAAAGGTTTTGTCTGGCCAGAGAGATGCGTCTGACTTGTGAGCGGAAAACTACAAGGCCCCACTTCATTGGCTGGCTTCGACCTGAGGGGAGGTGTCTTAGCGGAAAGGCGCATGCCAGTATGCGCCACGACAAATTGCGAAGGAAATGATACGCGGAACGACCAGATCAGAGCGAATGAAGAGCTTTTGATCAGCAGAATTCTTGAAGGCGAGAAGGATCTATTCCTTGAGCTTATTCGACCGTATCAACGGACAGTCTACGCGACACTGATCTCGATGCTTGGGACCAAGGAAGATGCCGAAGATGTAACGCAGGATGTACTGCTGAAAGCGCTGGCGCGTCTTCATCAGTTTCGACGGGAGTCGGCGTTTGGGACTTGGTTGATTCAGATTGCAATCAATGAAGCAAGGATGCGCAGACGGAACTTGAGGCGTGGAATCATGTTTTCGTTGACAAGCGGGCCAGATGACGACGAAACATATGTCCCAAAGGATTTCGCGGATTGGCGCGAGATTCCTTCAGAGGCTTTGGAACGTTCAGAGATTCGCGAGGCTCTGGGCAAGGCTTTGACCTTACTCGAAGAACACTACCGGTTGGCGTTCATTCTCCGCGACGTGAATGGAATGAGCATCACGGAAACCGCCAACGTCTTGGGAATTACGCGCGGAGCCGTAAAAACACGCCTTCGACGCGCTCGTTTGATGTTGAGGGATATTCTGTCCCCGGGATTGCAACAGGGTGGCCACGTGGACTTAACATTCAAAGAGGTACGGAAACCATGGGAATAACTTGTGAGGAAGTTTGGCGTGACATCTCCGACTACGTCGATGATGAGCTAAACCCCAAGCAGAGAACTGCACTCGAAGAGCATTTCGCCGAATGCCGGCACTGCGCCGCGGTTCTTGAGGGAACCTGCAACGTCATTCGCCTATATCGCGATGAACGCGCTTTGGCACTGCCGAAGGGGTTTCACGATCGACTGCACAAGAGACTGGACCAGACATTTACCCTGGGACCGAAAGAGAGGATTCACACTTCGCGGCGCGCCGTTCTGGCCTGGGCTCTGACAGCGGCCGCGGCAGTGCCGTTGGGCTTCGCCTTGTTCTCAGCGAAACGAATCATCTTGCCCCGGCTCGGGCACGAGAGCCCATCAGGTCCACCTGATTCTCCTCCAATTACGGGACTTGTAGCCGTATCCCAGGATTCCGATGACAAAGTCTTCCACGTTCCTAGCTGCCCGTATCTGCATGGCAAGCCCAAATTTCTTCCCGCAGCGGAAGCCGTTCGCGAAGGCTACGCGCCCTGTCCGATTTGCATCGGGAAACACAAGCCAGAGAAAAAAGGGTAGTTTCCCCCGGAAACCGTAAAGAAATTCAAATCGGCTCGTCAATCACAGCTACGCAAAAGGTTGCTCGCTGAAGGACTCGCCTAGGGGGGCACTTGTTCTTGACCAGGGTTATGATTCTTTCGCAACGAATTCTCAGGCGAGGGCTCATTGGCAGCTTTCCGGGCCTGAAACCTTCCATACTGCGGAGCGTCTCATTTACCGGAATGCGCACTCTACTGAGCAAATTCTCTCCTCTCCTGTGCGCGTTGATCGCAACGGGCGCGGCGACGCAAGTCTCCGCGCCCCAAGCGGCAAGCCACAACCACTTGAAAGAAAGCAAGTCTTCCTATCTTAAGCGAGCCAGCCAACAGCCGATCGATTGGTATCCGTGGGGGGACGAGGCCTTCAAGAAAGCCAAAGCTCTCGACCGGCCCATCCTTCTCGACTTAGGAGCGGAGTGGTGTCCGTATTGTGCACAGATGGACCGTGAGAGTTACGAGCGGCCCGAGCTCGCGAAATTCATAAACGGCCATTTTGTAGCGATCAAAGTTGACTACGACATGCAGCCAGAGATTGCGGCACGATTGCAAAGGGCGCAAGCCTACATGAACTTATCGGCCGGTCTACCCCTGACAGCCATCCTGTCCCCTTCCGGAAAACTTTACTTTGGCGGAGGTTATTTCCCTCCCGAACCTCGGGGTGGGAAACCCTCTCTGCAGGAAATGTTGGAAGGCGCTCTGTGCATGTTTCAGGAACAGCGCGAGATGATTGAGAGCGGAGGGTTCGATGTCCGGACACAGGAAGGAGCTCAGTTTCATGAAAAACGCAAGGAAGTGGCTGACGTTCGTTTTGCTCACCGCCGCGATGACCTTTTCGCTTAGTGCGAGTGAAAATCTGAGGTTGAATCCGAGGCTTGATTATTCCAGCGATAGTCTGGACGGACCTCTTATCACAGGCGACCACATGGACGAGGCCGCCGTCTCGGGCAAACCGAATTACATCATTTTCTACGGCGAGGGTTGCTTCAATTCCAAGCGTCAGGCGCGCCGCACAGTGGACCTATATCAAAAGTACAAAGGCCGCGTGCAGTTCGTTGTCATCGATTTGGATATCAAGCGGACGGAGCGACAACAGGACCTAGTGAAATCCTACTATCGGGGCTATATCCCGCATGTGACTGTTCTCGATGCTTCGGGGAAACCAGTCTACAACTCCTCAGGAGAAATTGAAGAATCCGCCATTTCCTCGATCCTGGATGCGTCTCTGAAGGAAACGAAATAGCTGTCCAGCGCATTTACCCCTCGCTGAAGGTTCCACCGCGCCAAATGCAATCGTATTTTCTGTAACCGCCGTTGTCGCACGGTTACCCTGTCGGCGGGTCTTTGCATTTGCCCTCTTGTTCGCACCCTACACACTAAAACCCACAGAAACACTTCAGCACGCTCTGAAACCTTTTCACATCACGAGGGTCAGATTGGCTGGGTGAATGTCAGTCTTGGAAGGCAAATATTGTCTCCAAGTTGTTCCATACAGGCGATCCCCGGAAAAGCGAGCCACGAATATGAGTATGAATGATCAATATTTGATCGCGGGAAAACCGCTCGTAGAGGCACCCCGCCGGGCCGAGTCCAGGACATCGCTGGAAACGCTGGGCATTCACATCTCGCGCTACGGCCTCGTTGTCACGCTGCTTCTAATTGGGGTTCTTAAGTTCACGGCCGGCGAGGCACAGGGCATTCACCCTCTCGTAGCAAGCAGTCCTTTCATGTTCTGGCTGTACAAAATCTTCAGCCTTCAGGCCGTTTCTAATTTGATTGGAGCAGTCGAGATTGCTGTCGCTGCGCTGATAGCGCTGCGGCCGTTTTCAGCGAGGCTCTCTTTCATCGGAAGCATGGGAGCCATCATCACCTTCGTGCTCACGGTGAGTTTTCTTTTCTCCACGCCCGGTGCCTTCCAGTTCTCGCATGGTTTTCTCTTGTTAGGGGATGCTGGCCAATTCCTCATCAAGGATCTCGTTCTCTTGGGCGCGTCGATCTGGACTGCCGCGGAAGCACGGAAAGAAGATTAGCAGTCACATTCTCGGTCATTAAATTGATCGATCAAACACGACTGCCCCCGCATCCTTGCGAGGCGGAAATGAGGACTATGTTTGCCTCGACAGCGGTTGCGGCACGGAAAATCAACATTCTCGTGGTGGGTGAATCCGCCCACTCCTTTTCGCTCTTTCAGCCGCTAGAAAAGACTAGATACCAATGGCACTTTGCAAGATCGCACCAAGAAGTGGCCGCACTTCTCAGGCATGTTGCGCTCGACATCGTAATCAGCACATACACGCACCACAGCCACTCCGAAATGCTGGCTCTCCTGACAGGCCTGCGCGTAACCATGTTCTATGTGCTGCCCGTTGAAGAAGGTTGTTGGTGCCTGCCCGTTCTTCGAAATGGCGAAAACTGTCTTGGCACGCCCGCCTTTCGTCCGCGCGAATTGACTTACGTTCTGGCTGAAATCGTCAGAAGCCTAAATACGGACGCCGTTTCGAATTAATCGCGCGGCAGTTTGAACCGTTCCATTTCGAACGGCTAACTCTTGCGCAGCATTCCTTGGTCGCATGTAAGTGTTGGCGGGCTCCGCGCTCGGTCTTGACCGTTCCGAAACCTTTGTGAGATTCGCGACTCTCATTGAGTGCCGAGATTAGCCATTGCTTTGCACCTGAGGCTCTCGAAATCGCTTAATCGCCCGATGAAGAGGTTCTACCTAGTCTGAAAACGGCCAGCGGATGAGCGCAACGTTGCACGGAGGCCTCCTCAACGGAATCGGAAAAGGCAAATCCGAATGAATTCAGCAGGCAATCTTCGCCGCACAAGCTCCGAATTTGGACTCAAGCGTGTCAGCCTGAGGGGGCGCGCGCAGCTAAAAGCACACCTAAGCAAGAAGAAGCAAGCGTCTGCCGCCGAACGGACATTTGCGGATGCAAAATCCGAAAAACTCAACACTTCATCCGCGAGCGAAGCGATTCGATTGGCTCAGCAGGGCGATGCGGAGGGCTTCGAGATTATTTATCAACAACACTCCCGTCGCGTGTATGCCCTTTGCTTGCGCATGCTAAGAGACCCCGTCGAAGCCCAAGATCTAACCCAGGACGTGTTTATGCAGCTGTTCCGCAAGATTCATACCTTTCGCGGCGAATCGGCATTCTCAACATGGCTCCACCGGCTGGCGGTAAACCTCGTGCTGATGCGCCTGCGCAGGAAGTCTCCCCCGATGATCTCGATCGACGCGACGGCCGATCTGGACGACGAAACCAGCTCGTCGACCATCGATATCAGTGCGCCTGACCTATTGTTGGAGGGATCGATTGACAGAGTGGCTCTCGACCGCAGCATCGAGCAGTTACCCGCGGGCTGCCGCGCAATATTTGTCTTGCACGATATCCAAGGCTATCAGCACGACGAGATTGCCACGATCGTCGGACGCTCGGCAGGGAATTCGAAGTCGCAGTTGCACAAGGCCCGCAAGCGCCTGCGTGAATTGCTTCACGAAGCTCAGCGAGAAAAGGCGCGAGATACCCGCCTGGCAGCACGCAAGTTGGATTCCCGTTCCAGGGCGAAGTTGTTCCCTGTGACAGCCGAAACGCTTGACTCGGAATGAGAGCGGAAAATGATGGCTCAAAGAAGCACGCTCGCAGCTCGCGCACTATGCGTTCCAATTGTCTTTCTGCTGCTCTGTGGGTCTGCCACCTTAAGCTTATCCGTGGCCGGCTTCGCCCAATCCGTCGTTGCGAACGATCTGAAACACGACACACCCGGTCAGGTGATTAAACCAGGGCAAGCCGTGCATCTCGAAGTGGAACTTGCCCTTGTCAATGTTACCGTCACCGACCCGTACAATCGCTTGGTGACAGGCCTGGAACCCGACAATTTCCGCATCTTTGAAGACAACATCGAGCAGGAGGTCGTGAATTTTTCCTCCGAAGATATTCCTATCTCCATCGGCGTCATCCTGGATCTCAGCGGCAGCATGACCGGCAAATTGGGTAACGCCAAGCAAGCCGCGTTTCAGTTTTTCAGAACCGCCAATCCACACGACGAATTCTTTCTTGTCGGTTTCAACGAGCGCGCCGAAATCCTCAGTCCGTTTACGGAAAACGTTGAAGATCTGCAGAGCCGTCTGCTGCCCGTGGCCGCGAAGGGCAAGACCGCTTTACTCGACGCCATCTATCTAGGGCTTAGTCAGATGCGGGGCGCGCGGAATGGCAAACGCGCACTGCTCATCATATCCGACGGGGGTGACAATAATAGCCGGTACAACGAGAAGGACATCAAGCGGCTGGTGCGAGAAGCGGACACCCAGCTCTACTCGATCGGCATCTTTGAACCGCTCGAGTATCGCAGCCGAACACCGGAGGAACTCAACGGGCCATCACTGCTCAGCGAGTTGACCGAATTGACCGGGGGACGCGCTTTCACCGTAGAGAACTTGAACGACCTGCCGGATATCGCCGCAAAGATCGGCTCAGAGTTGCGCAATCAATATGTCCTGGGATATCACCCCAGTAATAAGGCCCACGACGCGCGCTGGCGGAAGATCAAAATCAAGCTGCGCACACCCAAGGGACTTCCTCCTCTAACTGCGTACGCGAAGACAGGCTATTACGCGCCCAGCCATTAGAACTGGCAACCCTCCTGTCGTTCTCGTCTTAGCGCAGCCCTCACGTTCTAGGGTTCACCTCGATTTGATGTCGAACAGATCGGAAACCTTCATGAGACCTGGGAGTCTCATTCAGTGGACGGAACACTTTGTACGGGCGTTCGAGGCCGCATCGAAATCGCAGCGAAGACCACTTTGGTCAAGTCGGCAGCGGCATTCGCGATCTCGGAAGTGCAGAGAGTGACCTGACAGTGTTGCGGACCTCATTCTAAATTGACAGGAGAATTTGAAAATGACGAAAACGACAAAAGCCATGCTGGCTGGAGCCGCGTTTGCTGGTTTAATCGCCGGCAGCGGGGCCGCCATCAAGGCCTCGACTCTGCTTCCTTCCTTCAAGACTTCCCTCAGCGCGCAGGAGCAGAGCCAGGACCAGGGTCAGGACAAGAAGGACGACAAGCAAGTCAAAGAAAAGCACGCTTGCAAGGGGCAAAACTCCTGCAAGGGTAAAGGTGGCTGCAAGTCGAGTGACAACGGTTGCAAAGGCGAAAACTCTTGCAAGGGCAAGGGCGGTTGCGCAACCGATGGCTCCAAGAAGCCTCCCCAGTAAACCGCGCCAAATCCGCAGGCAGTCTGGGTGGAGGGCTGGGCACGTTGTGCCTGGCCCTCTTTCCTCGAGTCCAGGAGAAGGAGTTAGTCTTCCTGTTCACTGGTCACTCGTAACCGCCAGGCAGGCTCGTCTTTCCATGGCTCCGCAGCCAACCCGGTTAAGAATTCCGGAAACCTTTAAGCGACTCGGGATTCTCATTTAACGGACGGGGCACCTTGTCAAGTCCTTCAAGACCACTTCGAAATCGCAGCGAGGGTCGTTTCTGAGACCGTGCAGCGAGATACGCGATCCCGAGGCGGGAAGAGGGCCTAAACAGTGCTTCGTATCTCAACCCAAATCGACGGGAGAGCTTGAATATGACGAAAACCACAAAGGCCATACTCGCTGGTGCGGCGTTCGCGGGATTGTTCGCGGGGACCGCCTCGGCAGTCAAGGCCTCGACTCTGCTTCCCTCGCTGAAGACGTCTTTTAGCGCGCAGGATCAGAGCCAGGACCAAGACAAGAAAGCGGACAAGAAGGTCAAGGAAAAGCATGCCTGTAAAGGCCAGAACTCTTGCAAGGGCAAGGGCGGCTGTAAGGCGGGGGACAACGGCTGCAAAGGCAAGAACTCCTGCAAGGGCAAGGGCGGCTGCAGAACCGACGGCAAGAAGGCTCCGGAAGAAAAGGCTCCTTCCGCCTAGCTCCAAAAACTGTATCGCTCTCATCGGGGGCAGGGTGCGCTGAGTAAACGTAATCCTTGCCCTTGGGAGCGAACTGGGGACAAAACATGCCCGCAAATCGATTTAACAATTTCACCGACTATGGCATCGGCATCGGGCTGCGCGCCCCCCACTACGATCACATCCTGACGCGTAAGCCGGTTGTGGACTGGTTCGAAATCATTTCCGAAAACTTCATGATTGACGGAGGCCGCCCACTCCACATCCTCGATCGAATCCTGGAGCAATACCGAGTGGTGCAACACGGAGTTTCGATGTATTTCGGTTCGGCCGGCCGGACCGACCGGGAGCATCTCCGCCGCCTCAAGGATCTCGTCAAGCGAACAGGCACGCCTTGGGTATCTGACCATCTCTGCTGGGGCAGCGTGGACGGAAGGTATACGCATGATTTGCTTCCCATGCCGTACACGTTTGAAGCAGCCAAGATCACGGCGCAGAAGATTCGAGAGGTTCGGGATTTTCTCGAAGTCCCGGTAGCCGTCGAGAACGTCAGCAGTTATGCCGAATATCACGTGTCCGAGATGACCGAATGGGAGTTTCTGAACGAAGTCGTGGAACGGGCCGACTGCGGAATTCTCTTGGATGTCAACAACATCTATGTTTCATCCCGAAACCATAATTTCGATCCCCTGACATACATCAACAGTGTTCCTGCGGATCGCGTGGCGCAGATCCATATCGCCGGTCATTCGAAATTCCAGAAATACACTTTGGATACACACGATCATCCGGTGATCGACCCTGTCTGGAGGCTTTACGACAGGGCCATCCGGCGCGCAGGGCATACGGCGACGCTGCTGGAATGGGATGACAGCATTCCTTCTTTTCAGGAGGTTCATGACGAGGCTCTGAAAGCCAATCGTTTTCTCGCCGAAACACAGCTTGGAGTTGCCGTATGAGTCTCGCCGCCCTTCAGAAAGCCGTGGCGCGGGCTCTCATGCAACCCCTGACGGGAGACGAACGCATGCAGCGGATCGGCCCTCGCGGAGAGAAGATGCGGGCCTACGCCGCCCGCTACATTAAGCCGAACGACCGCCTGACCTCCTTCGAGCGACTGGAGATTTACAATCGGCAATATTGGTTTCGCGTTCTTGCCAGTATGGCGGAAGATTTTCCTGGTTTGCGATCTGTTCTCGGCGGGCAGCGTTTCGAAAGCATGTGCAAAGCGTATCTTGCGGAATGTCCTTCCCGTTCTTTCACGCTTAGGAATTTAGGCGCGCGTTTGGAAACCTGGTTGCGCAACAATCCGTCTTGGATTCGAAACAGGCGCGTGCTGGCCCTCGATATGGTTCGCCTCGAATGGGCGGACATCCAGGCTTTCGACGGTCTAGCCAAGCCAGCCTTCCGCTCGGAAGATCTTTGTGAGCTCGAGGCGGCCAATCTCCAGTTAGGCATTCAGCCCTATGTGCAACTCCTCGAGTTGCACTACCCGGTGGACGACCTGCTCTTGGAAGTGAAACACGGAGACGAAACGCTCGATTTTGCGAGCAACGCTGTTCAGGAACGGAGAAAACGCAGCAAGGTCCGTGCGGTTGCGACACTTGAGCCAGCGCAAATCTTTCTGGCTGTTCACCGTCTGGATTTCGCTGTCTATTTTCGCCGCATCGAACCGGAAGATTTCTTCTTGCTCACCGCGCTACGGAGCGGAAAGTCCATAGAGCGCGCCGTCGAATTGGCTTTCAGGAAGAGTGCAGTCCCCGCCGCCGACCGCGCGGCATTTGTTCAACACTCGTTTCAGACTTGGGCGACTCTAGGCTGGTTTTGCCGGCCAGGGGAAAAGGTACGCGGTGAGAACCCGCGGGAAAAGAGTAAGGATACAGATCATGGATAATCTGATTGCGAAGATTAGGCAGTGGCACGACCAGTTTTTTGGTTTGGTTTCCTACTTGCAGTCGCCGTTCCTCCTATTTGTGCGGCTTTATTGGGGATGGCAACTTGCCCAGAGCGGTTGGGGCAAGCTCCATCATCTGGCCAATGTCGCCGAGTATTTTGGCACCCTTGGCCTGCCGATGCCCGCGCAAATGGCAGTCTTCATCGCCTGCGTTGAGTTTTTCGGCGGAATTTTCCTCGCGCTGGGCCTGGCCTCCAGAGTCACGGGTCTCGTACTCACTGTCAACCTGACCATGGCTTACGTTCTCGGGGACCGTGAGGCGTTGCTCTCGTTCTTCTCCGATCCGGACAAGTTCATTGCCGCTGCCCCGTTCGCATTTTTAATCGTTTCTCTGATCGTCCTTATTTTTGGCGCGGGCAAGATCTCGGCAGACGCGGCGATCGCGTTTTTCTTTGGTCATCAGCGCGTGAAGCATTCGAATTCAGTTGTGGCTTGATCGCACGGTCTCGCTTAGAAAGTTTTTCATGGTCATTCAATGCTCCGATCTCTTATGGCGGGCTACTCCGCCCGCGTGGCGACGATCGCCCTTCTCTTTCTTCTTTGTTTCTGCCTTCCAGCGACGGCGGGAGAGATGACTTCGAGCTTGCTCATCGGAGGTGCTCGCATCGACATCATGATCGAACGAACCTCGCTGGACTTGCCCACGAAGGACGTTCTTCGCTGGGTCAAAGCGGCTGCTGAGTCCGTGAGTACCTATTACGGCCGTTTTCCCGTCCCTCAAGTCTTGATTCGGATCACTCCTTTTGAAGGAAGAGGCGTCCGCAACGGCATGACGTTCGGCGATCACGGCGGAAGAATCACCATACGGGTCGGCAACAAGTCTTCTCCTTCGGACCTTGCCTCGGATTGGATGCTGACTCACGAAATGGTTCACCTGGCTTTTCCCTCGGTGGACGAAAACCACCATTGGATCGAAGAAGGGATTGCCACCTATGTCGAACCGATCGCTCGGATTCAGGCAGGAAGTCTCACAGCGGAGCAGATGTGGTTTGATCTTGTTCGCGATATACCTCAAGGTCTGCCTCAGGCTGGAGATCGCGGACTGGATCACACGCACACGTGGGGGAGAACCTACTGGGGAGGAGCGCTATTTTGCCTCCTGGCTGACGTTGAGATTCGCCGCCGGACGAACAACGCGAGGAGCTTGGAACATGCGCTTCGCGCCATTCTCGACGCCGGCGGCGACATCCGCACAAAATGGAATCTTGAGGATGCCTTGAGAACCGGGGATTGCGGGGTCGGAGTAAATGTTCTTCAGCCGCTATACGCAAGAATGAAAGACAAGCCGGTGAGCGTGGACCTAACTGCCTTATGGTCCCAACTGGGTGTCCAATTGGATGGTGCCAATGTCCGCTTCGACGACAACGCCACACTCGCCGCGATCCGCCGGGCGATCACAACGGCCCAGCTCCACCCCCAGGAGCATTCTTTACTTCCCAGACCTGCCGCAGTCTTTGCAGGGCGTGCCGTGAGTTCCTCCTTGGTTGGGTTGACGAAGTAAAGCGCAACTCGGGGTAGCGCCGGTCGTGACAAAGAAAACAGGACAACGAGCTCCTCAGTCCAAACGAATGCGTGTAGCTATCGCGCAATCCGCTCCCGTTTTCCCGGACAAACAAGCCAGCCTCAAAAGGGCTCTCGATCTTGTCCGGCAGGCGGCAAAGCGAGACGCACGGCTCGTTGCGTTTGGAGAAAGTTGGCTGCCGGGATACCCGGCGTGGCTGGATGTGTGTCCCGGCGCGGGCCTTTGGGAAAATGCTGCTGCCAAAGAGATGTTCGCGAGGTACAGAAACAACAGCATCACCGTTTCCGGCAAAGAAGTGAATGCGCTAAGGGAAGCGGCGCGAGACCTAGAAATTGCGATTGTGATCGGGGCGAGTGAACGAGTCGACGCCGGACCGGGAAACGGGACGCTCTACAATTCGCTCTTCAGCATTTCAGAAGATGGAAAGCTCAGAAATCATCATAGGAAGCTCGTCCCGACCTACACGGAACGGCTTGTGTGGGGTAATGGTGACGGCCGCGGGCTAGATGCAGTGCCCACTTCTGCGGGACGCGTCGGTGGATTGATTTGCTGGGAACACTGGATGCCGCTCGCTCGCATGGCCATGCACAATTCCGGCGAGCAGATCCACGTAGCGGTCTGGCCCACAGTCCATGAATTACATCAGCTGGCCAGCAGACACTACGCTTTCGAAGGCAGGTGCTTCGTCCTGGCAGTCGGTTTGATGATGTCGGCTGACGATTTGCCCCGTGAGCTTTGTGATGGCGTCGTATCCCAGCCCGGTGACCGCCAATGGATCGAGCGCGGCGGGAGCGCGGTGATTGGTCCGGATTCGAATTACATTGTTCCTCCAATATTTGATCGCGAGGAACTGATCATTGCCGATCTTGATTTGACACACATCGACCGGGAAGCAATGACTTTGGATGTCTCCGGTCACTACGCCCGTCCCGATGTGTTTCGCTTTGAGAAGAAAATTTCGACATAAAAGAACGGCGCTGAAAGCGAAGCGAAACCTATTGTCACCGCCGTGAGCGCTCACTCATTGCTTTGCGAGAAAGAGAGGGGAAGAGAGTGATGAATGTGGATTTTCCGCGAAAGAAACTGATCGTTATCGGGAGCACAATTCTGCTGGTTATGGGGCTTGCGGCTGGCTCGCAGAGCTCAGCGCCAAACTCTGCAGCTCGCAAAAATCACCTCACCTGGCGCCCGTGGTCCGATGCGGTCTTCGCCGAAGCCAGGCGTGACCGCCGTTTCGTCTTACTTGATCTCGAGGCTGTGTGGTGCCACTGGTGCCACGTAATGGACGCTAACACCTACAGTGACCCGCAAGTCATCGAGCTGTTGCAGGCGCATTACATCACGATCAAAGTCGACCAAGACTCCCGCCCAGATCTCTCGAACCGCTACGAGGATTACGGCTGGCCGGCGACGGTCGTTTTCGACGGCGATGGCCACGAGATTGTCAAACGCCAGGGTTATCTTGCGCCCGAAGAAATGGTGTCGATGCTTCAAGCCATTATCGACGACCCTACGCCGGGGCCGTCGGTCCAACCCGAGCGCAAGCTGGAATTGCCCGGAGAGCCGCTGCTGACTTCGGCGTTGCGCGAGCGCTTGACCAACAATTTCTTCTCCGGTTATGACACTACGCATGGCAGTTGGGGCACAGACCAGAAATTCCTCGATTGGGATTCCGTGGAATACGCGATGGATCTTGCTCGCCTGAAGAATGACACACGCGCCGAGCACATGGCCCGCCAAACTCTCGCCGAGCAGCTTCACTTGCTCGATCCGGCGTGGGGCGGAGTCTACCAATATTCAACCGATGGCGATTGGAACTCGCCACACTTCGAGAAGATCATGCAGATGCAAGCGGAAAACTTGCGAGTATACTCGCTCGCGTACGCGCAATGGGCTGATCCACAGAACCTTCACGCCGCGCGGGAAATCCGCCGCTACCTCGGCACATTTCTCACCTCTCCCACCGGCGCTTTTTATACTAGCCAGGATGCCGACCTCGTCGACGGCAAGCACAGCGCTGATTATTTCGCGCGGAGCGACGCTCAGCGCTGCAAACTCGGCGTTCCGCGAGTCGACAAGCACATCTACGCGCGCGAGAACGGCTGGGCCATCAATGGTCTTGTCACGCTCTATGCTGCCACCGGGGATCGCGCGGCTCTCGACGAAGCCATCCGTGCCACGCGCTGGGTGCTTGCCAATCGTTCGCTCCCCGCAGGGGGCTTCCGTCACGGCTCGTCCGATGCATCCGGTCCTTATTTGGGCGACACGATTGCAATGGCGCGCGCGTTCCTCACACTCTATGGCGGAACGGGCGATCGCCAATGGCTAGCTCACGCGCAAGAAGCTGTTAACTTCATCGCTAGGAATTTTCGCGACCCAAAAGGCGCGGGCTTTTTCACGGCGAGGGCCGGCGATCAAAGTCATCCACCGCATCCCCAGCGCGACGAAAACGTGTTGGTTGCGCGCACCGCGAATCTCCTTTTCCGTTACACGGGCAGTCCCGAATACGAACAGGTTGCCAAAAACGCGATGCGCTACCTGGCCGCAAAGCCTGTGGTCGATCGTCTTCCGGCGTCCAGCGCGCTTCTCGCCGATCTCGAGATCGGGTCTGAACCACTGCACCTAACCGTCGTGGGCCACAAAGACGACACCACAGCACAGGATCTCTTTCAAGCGTGTCTGCACTATCCCTCCTATTACAAACGTCTCGAGTGGTGGGATGTTCGCGAAGGCCGCTTGCCCAATCCCGACGTGCAATATCCAGAGTTGAAGCAAGCCGCGGCGTTCGTTTGCACCAGCCACACTTGTTCGCCGCCGATTTTTGACCCCAACAAGCTGGCAGGCCGCGTGGACAAGCTGCTGAGCGTTCGCTGAACACTTCTAACACACCGAAAGCAAAGCGAAAGCTATTGCGACGGCCGGGCGCGTGCACTTGCGGTTTTGCGAAGAACGAGAGGAGAAGAGAGCGATGAATGCGGATTTTCTGGGAAAGAAACTGATCGTTATCGGGGGCACAAGCGGAATCGGGAAGGCGGTGGCGTCTTTGGTTCTCAGAAACGGGGGCCGGGCCGTGATCGTCGGCCGTCAGGGGGCCAAGATAAGGGAGGCTACGATTGAATTGGGTTCCTACGGAGAGGTCTCAGGATTGAAGACGGACATTACGAATCGCGCCGAACGCGCCGGCTTAATTGCCGAGCTGGACGCCAAGCATACGGATGCCACCTTATTGGTGAACGCCGCGGGTGTTTTCCTACCCAAACCGTTTCTCGAACACACCGAGGCTGACTATGATCGCTACCTCGAAATCAACAAAGCGATCTTCTTGCTCACGCAATGCGCGGCCAAGAACATGGTTGCTGGAAAAAAAGGCGGCTCCATCGTGAACATTGGCTCAATGTGGGCGAGGCAAGCCGTGCAAGCGACCCCTTCCTCTGCGTACTCGATGGCGAAGGCCGGTTTGCACTCCTTGACGCAGCATCTGGCGATGGAACTGGCCAGCGCCGGCATCCGAGTGAATGCGGTATCGCCTGCGGTTGTGCGCACTCCAATCTTTGAAGGGTTCATTCCGAAAGAACAAATAGATTCGGTCCTTCAAGGCTTCGACGGCTTCCACCCAATTGGCCGTATCGGACGCCCCGAAGAAGTTGCGGAAGCCATTGCATTTCTGCTGTCAAACAAATCCGCCTGGGTGACTGGCGCAATTTGGGATGTGGACGGTGGCGTAATGGCTGGTCGCAATCAGAACGCTTCCTGAAGACTAAAAGAAGCGGTCACGCACGGTCGCTCCGGACGGATAACTCATAAAGCGGATACGTGCCTCCGAGTCAATTCCTCCAGTTCCCTCAGATGGGAGTACGGCGCCAGTACGCAGTTTGGATGCGTGTTCCCTGTAATCAGAAGAGAAATCCTATGCTCCGCGTCTCGCTCAAAAAAAAGGATGGTCTTTTTCGTGGTCGCTCCAAGGAGATAGCCAGTCTCAAAACCTAGACCGAATGAGGAACCCGTAACCTCGGCGACGAACAGGTCACACTGGGCCAGCCAATTCATATCGCGCGCAAAGATTTCCTGAGGAGACACGCTACGGTCCGCCCCCCAAGCGTCCTCGCCGACCAAATGGCTTGTGAGGACTTCATGACCTAGGGATTGGAGAACGGTTAGAATTTTCTTGGCCGCCTCAATCGAGGAACGACTTCCGGCAACGGTGAAGCCCAAATAAATTCTCATGATGTAACAGAATACCTGTGTCCTCCGGGGACCGGAACACTCGGATGCAAGGATAGCCTCGACCAGCAGATGGGAACCGCGCGGTCCATTTGCCGCCCAGCCCGCCCTTAGTGAGATTCGTGGCCATGGCACGGGTTCCCCGGCACACCTGATAGAACCCAGTTAACCTGGAAACTTCGTCGCGACAAGCACATCTCATCATCTGTAGACATTCTGACGGGCGTAGTCCTGCGCAGGCGGAGGTCGATGCATGCAGGAGATTCTGCGGCGAATGATGAGATCATCACTTCTGGCTGCGTTGGTTGTGAGCACAGCGCTGGCGCAGAATCGCCCGCCGGACCTGGCGAATGCGCGACCCCAATCTGGACAGGCTCATCAAGAGCAACGGCAACCCGTCGAACAACAGGACGTCGTACACCCGAAAAACTCCAAAGACGATGTCGATGCGATTGGCAATCGGAAAGTCGGCAAGGGTGCCAACTTCTATTCGTTGGAAAAAGAAATCGCGCTCGGTAAGCAGCTGGCACAAGAGGTTGAGCGCTCGTCGAAGCTCATCGACGACCCAGTCGTAACCGAGTATGTAAGCCGCGTCGGACAAAACCTCGTGCGCAATTCGGATGCGCGAGTGCCATTCACGATCAAGGTAATCGATTCCGACGTGGTCAATGCGTTCGCTCTGCCAGGCGGATTCTTCTATGTAAATAGCGGACTGATTCTTCGCGCGCAAGAGGAGTCTGAACTGGCGGGTGTCATGGCGCACGAAATATCCCACTTGACCGCGCGGCATGGCACGAAGAACGCGACCAAGGCTCAGATACTCCAACTCGCCACGATTCCCCTGGTTCTTTTGGGTCCCGCCGGACTGGCCGGATACGGGCTCTATCAAGGGTTGAACATCGCGCTTCCGTTGACGTTCCTGAAGTTCAGTCGTGACGCGGAGCGCGAAGCTGATTTCCTGGGATTGCAGTATATGTACAAGGCCGGGTACGACCCGAATTCCTACATCACTTTCTTTGAGCGCATCCAGGCCGACGAGAAGCGCCGCCCGGGCACGATTCCGAGGGTGTTCTCCACGCACCCGCCAACGCCCGAACGCATCGAAAATGCGCAGCGGGAAATTGCGCGCATCCTGCCGGCCAAACAGGAATACATTGTGACCACCTCGGAATTCGACTCCGTGAAGGCGCGCCTCCGCGACATCGTGTCCTCCCGAAAAGCGCATGACAACGCGCCCGGCAAACCCACACTGCGTACCAAGACCGAGCAGTCCAAGAAGCGGCCTACCGGCGACGATCCCAGCAGCACAGATGACGACCGGCCCACTTTGAAGCGGCGCCCGGATTCTCCCTGATCCGGAAGCCATCCCATGACCCACTTCCAGGTCCGGGGTTAACATTGAGTGCGGAGATCACGATGTCGAAGCGAAATGGTCATGGCTTTGTTCCCCTGGGATTTGAGACTTTGCTGGCGGAAGAACAACTTACCAGAGCGCACGAATTTGAGGCTCGCATGCAGACACGGCGCACGGTGCGGCATTTTTCCTCCCGGCCCGTGCCTCGCGAATTGATCGAGGCGGCGCTCCGCGTAGCTTCCCGCGCGCCTTCCGGCGCCAATCAACAGCCCTGGCGATTCGTAGTGGTTTCCGGCCCCCGGGTCAAACGGCAGATTCGCCTCGCTGCGGAAGCGGAGGAAAAAGAAAACTATGAACGCCGATTCCCGCAAGAGTGGCTGAATGCTTTGGCCGCTTTGGAGACCGACTGGCACAAGGAGTTTCTGGAGATTGCTCCGTGGCTGATTGTCGTTTTTCGGATCGATTATGAAGCCGCGCGCGATGCGGACAGAAACGAGCGAAGAATCAAGCACTACTACGTGCAGGAATCCGTTGGCATCGCCTGCGGCTTTCTGATCGCCGCTCTTCACAACATGGGGCTGGCCACTTTGACTCATACGCCTAGCCCTATGGGCTTTCTAACCCATGTCCTTGAACGACCTGCCAACGAGAGGCCTTTCCTGTTGCTTCCCGTTGGATTTCCAGCGGAAGGTGCCGACGTTCCCGACATCACGAAGAAACCGCTCACCGAATCAGTCATTTTTATCGAGTAACATGCATGCGGGGAGCATCGAAACCTTTCCTCCGCGCGTGCAAGCATGAACGGTCTTTGGCTCCAAGAATGTTTTCCGTGCTTCAAAGGGAGAGTTCCATGTCTGTTCCGTATCTGCGAGAAGCCGCTGCTCAGGATGATGTCGGAAAACTCGTTCGATTCGTTCGATTGCACTTAGGCGATGGCAATGAAACCGCCGGCAAGGAGGAGATAGATCGCTCATGGGCCGAAGCAATCAAGACCCTGCTCGCCGATGATCCTGTCGACCGCGAATTTATTGCCCGCGTGCTGGAAACAGACCAATCAACCCTGGCGCTCCTTTTCTTCCATCTGCATTTCCACTTAATCCGCAGGTCAGGGAGGTGGATTCATGACGGGAGCCGATAAGAGTGCCTTGCCCGCAGAGGATCCGCGGGACGCTGGGACCCAGCTTCGGCCCGGCCTTTGGCACACCATCAACGAACGTTATCCCGGCTCCATGATCCGCAAGGATAGCTTTGTGCCCCAAGCTCATCTGGCCAAGCCCCTGGCTGCTTCCCGGCTGACACTGGTAAGTTCCTGTGGCGTTCACATGAAGACCGATCCGCCTCTGGATGTCTGCCACCCGTTTGGTGATTTCCGTTTCAGCCGCATTTCTTCTCAAGCGAAGCACGATGACCTGATCATTCATCAGCTCAAGTACCCTCACGACGACGCGGACCTCGACATCAACGTCATCTTTCCCATCGAGCGCCTTCACGAGCTTTCTGAGGAAGGGATTCTGGGCGGGCTCACGCCACATTTCTTCAGTTTTATCGGCTACAACATGGACCCCGTGAAATTTGAGCGAACCGTGGCCACGGACATTGCACGAGCCGTCGTGGACGAGGAGCGCGCCGATTGTGTCCTACTGGCGCCCGCTTGACCGATCTGCCATCAGTCCGTCGGACTGATCCAGCGAGCCATCGAAGCGCGCGGGGTGCCTACGGTGTCCGTCACCGTGGCGCGCGACGTTACCGAGGCAGTCAAAATCCCCCGTGCCGTGTTTCTTCCCTGGCCCATGGGACATCATTTTGGCGTGCCCTTCCACCGCGAGTTGCAGCGCCACGTTGTGCTCGCCGCGCTCAGTTTGCTGAACACTGCCGACGAGCCGGGGACGATACTGGATCTGCTCATGAAGTGGACAGACGTTCGCCGCGAAGCCAAGGCCCTCACCGAGCAACTCCTGCACCGGGGCGATCGCCGCGGCACGACGTCACGACGAATCCGCGAAACCGAGGCGGAGGCCACAGCGTTCGTCGTCTGCCACGCTGTCGGGCTCGAAACCGGTTCGGCCGCATCCGACTACATCCAGTTGTGAAACGGAGATGCGAAGGTCCTCACCGAGAGCCTCGGGTATGTGCGGCAGGCTGCTTCGCAAATGCTCACCGCGCTCACGGATGCGTGAGCGATAGAATCCCGCAAACAGTGTCTGCGGAATCGAAAAGGAACTCGCCGAAGAAATCGCCAACACGAAAAGCCGTGTTTCAGGAAACACAGCGAACCAAGTAGTCCTCCGACGCACAAAATAGTTTCCTCGCCCTCACACCTTCTTTGCTGCTCTCGTCGGAAAGCTAGCTCTCCTGCCCTTCCTTGCCAAACCCTGCGCCTGATCCGCCCGCTTCTTCTGTCAAGGCTCTCCGCTGCGCTCCGATGAACGCCCACCCCGCGGCCTTGACAGCGCGGGCGGACAGGCGCCTTCCCCCGCCATGAAGGGCATTTGTTTTTCATGCGCGGCTCATCGCGCGCCTCTTGGAAAACAAAGGCCAAATCCACAAGAAGGAGATTTCAGAAATGCAAAAGACAGAACGAAAACCGTTGTTTGACCTGGGCCAGCTCGTCGCCACACCCGGCGCGCTGGCCGCGCTCGAAAAAACCGGGCAAACCCCCATGGACTTCCTCTCGCGCCATGTGCGAGGGGATTGGGGCGATCTTCCCGAAGAAGACAAAGCCGAGAACGAGCTGAGCTTGGAAAAGGGTTTCCGGCTCCTAAGCAGCTACCGCACTAACGCCAACGAAACGACCCTTGTTGGACTGCTCGCCAAGTTCATTCCCGACGATGAGCGCATCTTGCTGATCGAAGACACGGCGGAGCTGCAACTGCACCAGGCGAACCTCGTTCGTTTTGAAGCCCGCCGCGAACAGAACGGCCTGCCGGCAATTGCCATCCGCGATCTACTGAAGGCCTCTCTCCGACATCGCCCCGATCGCATCATCCTGGGAGAGATTCGCGGAGGAGAAGCCTTCGATCTTCTGCAACTGCTGAAGACCGGCCATGCGGGCACGCTCTCCACCATTCATGCGAACTCCGCGAAGCAAGGTCTCGCTCGGTTTACGAGCTGCGTTCTGCAAAGCGGCGTCGATTTGCCCTACCGCGCGATCAAAGCCAATATCGCCGACTCGCTCAACGTCGTTGTGCATATCGAACGCCGGCCGGGGCGGCGCTTCATCGCTGAGGTTCTGGAAATCAATCACTACGATCCCGATGCTGACCTTTTCGACTACTGCGTGATATATGCGAAGGCGGACCAGCCATGAGCGGTAAATCGAGTTTCGCGGCGAAGCCCCTTTCCGCACCCGAGTACGTTCTCGCCTTGCATAAGCCCGCTGACAACGTGGCCGTTCTGCTGCGCAATCGAGCGCGGCCAGACGCTCCAGCGCATCACCTCCGCCGAAACGATGGCCAGCCCGGAATTTCAGCGCTGGATTGCCGACCAGAATCGCGCCGGGTCTGATGTATTTGTCGGGATGAATCCCTTGAAGGACGGCGCCAGCAACCGGACGAAGGAGAACGTTAAGGAAATCCGCCACGTGTACTTGGACCTCGACGAGGATGCAAAGGCAGCCATGGCGAATGTCCGAGACTCGCAAGACACACCGCCTCCGAACTTCGTGATCGACACCTCGCCCGGCAAACACCATGTCGTGTGGAGGATTGAAGGAGTGGACGTCGAACAGGCGGAGTCGTTGCTTCATTCGCTGGCGAACCAATTCGGCGGCGACAAGGCGGCAACCGACGCCACGCGCGTCCTTCGTATGCCTGGGTTTGCGAATCGCAAATATCCGACTGAACCGGAGTTCGTTGTGACAGCTCTTCACGAGTCGGATCGCATCTACCAACTCCGGGATTTCGCCATCCGCGAGGACTCACCCGACGCTCCCCGCCACATCGGGGATGCCCACTCTTCGCAACGCGCTCTGCCGCATGGGCACAAGAGCCAATCCGAAGCGGACTGGGCCTACGCAAAGCGAGCACTCGCCCGTGGTGACGACCCGGAGGAAGTGATCGGCCGCATCGCGGACTACCGCGCGAATGACAAACACGATCCCAACTACTACGCCCGTCTCACCGTTCACAAGGCTCAATCGCAATTGGAGCAGCTGCGATCAGAAGTGCAGCCAGGACCGAATTCCGAATCAGCGACTTCCGATGAAAGGGTGAATCACTAACGCGATCGCGCTCAGATGCTCTGCGTCCGGCGTAGTCGCCTGCTCTGTAAAGTACGAGGCAAACGAGAAAGAATTGACGGTGAGTTGCGACCCATTGCCAGCGAATTCCAAACCGGATACCGTAAAGACGGTTACGGTGCCGAATCAACGAGACAGGAGATCAATGTCTCGCAGATCCGGACAAAGTGGTTCTGTATATGTAAAAGGCTCGCAATACATCGGCCGCTATCGAGCCGATGTACCGGGCCAGAACAAAAGGGTCAGACGTACAGTGATAATCGGAAACATCGACCAGTTCACGCGTCCCAAAGCCGAAAGATGGCTGTCGAAATTTATTGAGGAGGAGGGCATCAATGACGAAAGTCATCTTGCCCGCTCCCAATCGCCAGTCGTTACTTTTGGTTTGGCGGCTCGTGGGTGGATGGATCATCACCTCATCGTCAACAAGAAACGTTCGTCTCAACGCAGCATGTCTTGCGAGTTGAACAAGCACATTCTTCCTCATTTGCAAAACACTCCGCTCGAGGAAATCACCTATCCAGTCATGCGGGGTTTGATTCAGACGTGGCAAAGGGAAGAACTCTCTCGCAAGTCCGTCAAGAATCTCTTCGGTATCGTCCGGGCGATCTACAACTTTCAATTCGACGAAATGGCACAAAGTGGCAAACCCATCGTGTCGCCGTGGCTCGTCAAATGGAAGAAGGTCGCACCACCCAAGACGGTGCAACGGGAATTGCCGTACTTCACCGTTACACAAATGGCAGCCGTCGTGAATGCCGCGAAGACACAGTTGAATCGCGCGTTGTTCGCACTGGCGGCCGGCACTGGGGCGCGGGCCGGAGAACTTTTTGCGCTGAGAGTTGAGGCTGACGTGAACTTGAATGAACGGACGATTACCATTCGCCGCTCGGTTTTCGAGGGAGAAGAAAATACCTCGAAGAGCGACACGGGCGATGAGGACAGAACCCGCACGGTGCCTATTGATCCGTCCGTAGCGATGGAACTCAAGAAGCATCTGCAGGGCAGACGATCCGGTTATCTCTTTGAAACCAGAAACGGCACGCCGTTGCGTCTATCAAACGTGCTGGAGGACAAGCTTCAACCCATCTTGAAGAGGCTGAAGCTGGTCCAACCCGGCATGGGGATGCACGCTTTTCGGAGAGGCCGAATTTCTCACCTCGTTTATTCAGGGGTGAGCCGTCAGGTCATTCGAGACTGGTGCGGACATTCTTCGGACAAGATGATCGACCACTATACGAAGATGTTGCGCCAGCATCACGCGCCCGAAATGGCGAAAGTGAAGCCGTTGCTGGGTCGAAGTTGGACCCCAGTTGGACCCCAACTGGTAGAAGGGAGAGTGGCACGCTAGCGCATCGTGTTGTAAAATAAGGATCTAACTTGCCTGTTCCCCGGTAGCTCAACGGTAGAGCATTCGGCTGTTAACCGAAGGGTTGCTAGTTCGAATCTAGCCCGGGGAGCC
>Ga0137403_10001644_pt2 | contig 22908 bp, 20 predicted proteins | sample CZOMad2_1_16fung_FD_122057 | JGI IMG/M metagenome (GOLD analysis project Ga0137403, IMG submission 122057) | Vadose zone soil fungal communities from Angelo Coast Range Reserve, California, USA - CZOMad2_1_16fungal (Hybrid Assembly) | ecosystem: Environmental > Terrestrial > Soil > Vadose zone...
TTTGACGGACAGGGTCGTCCGGGAAGCACGGGAGCGGGAGCTGTCCGTATCCCCGGCAGCGCTCCGGCAATGATTCGCACCTCTGCTCCGGACGCCAGTTCCTGCGCGGGTTGCCACAATCAGCCACGCGCAGGCGGTGCCGGCGATTTTGTGGCCAACGTGTTCGTACTGGCTCAGACTCTGGACCCGGTAACGGAGTCGGTTGCCGGCCAGTTCAGCGACGAGCGGAACACCCTGGGAATGTTCGGGGCGGGGCCGATCGAAATGCTGGCGCGTGAAATGACCGAAGATCTACTCGCAATTCGGGCCGGTTCACTCTCGAAAGCGGCGGCAACTTCTTCAGACGTCATCGCGCAATTGAACACCAAGGGAGTGAACTTTGGTTCGATCACTGCGCATCCGAATGGTACTGTGGACACCAGCCGTGTCCGAGGCGTGAATACCGATCTAAGGATTCGTCCGTTCCACCAGAAGGGCGCGGTCCTCTCTCTGCGCGAGTTCACCAATAATGCGATGAATCACCATCACGGAATGCAGTCCGACGAACGGTTTTCTTTCTTATTCCCTGGTGATCCGGACCCGGACAAGGACGGAGTACAGCACGAGCTGACAGCCGGCGATATCACCGCAGTAACGATTTTCCAGGCACAGCTTGGAACGCCGGGACGGTTGATGCCCCGCAATCCCGTTCGAAGAAAAGCCGTGGAGAACGGAGAGTCCATGTTTGCCGCTATCGGATGTGCAGGATGCCACATTCCTGCAATGAAGTTGCGCAGCCGTTGGTTCACCGAACCCAATCCATTCAACCCTGCAGGGAACCTGCAGCTTAAAGATGTTTCCTCACCTTATGCTTTCGACATGACTCGAGACGGGGAGAAACCGAGACTTGAAAGAGCCCATGATGGTGGCGCAATCGTTCGTGCGTTTACCGATCTGAAGCGCCACGACCTCTGTGGAACCACGGATCAATTCTTCTGCAATGAGCAAGTCTCTCAAGCGGGCATCTCCACGCGCGAGTTCCTGACCAGAAAGCTTTGGGATGCCGGCAACTCGGCACCTTATGGTCACCGCGGAGATTGCACAACGCTTACGGAAGCGATTGACCATCACCACGGAGAGGCCGAGCCGGCTCGTGATGCGTTCTTCCGCCTGACAGAAGCTCATCGCGCCGAGATTATCGAGTTTCTTAAAACGCTTCAGGTTCTGCCTGCGGGTGCCGGAGACTCCGAATGACCGGCTCGGTCGTGTACATGACGACGCCGAGCGTGGGCTTTTTGTTGAAGCGGATCGCGTCTTAAGTGATCATTTTTTCACGAATTTCTGCACGGCGGCGTTGACACTATCGGCGACGTAGATCTCTCCCTTCGGGCTCACCGCAATAACATGAGCCTCGCCGAATTCACCAATACCCTTTCCAGGCTTTCCGGTGGCCGCGAGAACCTTGCCATCCAAATCCATCCTCAGGACCTGGCCGGCAAACCCGTTCACCATGTAGATGTACTGGCTGCCGATATCCAGGCTGCACGGCAAGCCGGCATATTTCAATTCCCTGATGAATTTTCCGTCCGCATCGAAGACCTGAATTCGTTGATTCTCCCGATCGGTCACCCAGAGCAATCCCTTGGCATCGATCGCTATCCCGTGAGCAACGTCGAACTTGCCCGGTTCCTTTCCCTTCCCGCCCCACGACTTGATGAACTTCCCATTCTTGTCGAACTTCAGCACACGCGGATCGCCCATGGCTCCAGGAGTGTGGCCTTGAACGACAAATAAGTCTCCATTGCGGCCAATCGCAATATCGTTGGGCTCGTTCAAAAGCTGCGTCGACGCGTCCCACGCGCCCCGTTGTCCTTTTGTTCCGAGCGTCAATAGAACCTGTCCCTGCGGGCTGATCTTCATGACGGTGTGCGCACCGACATCAGTGGCCCAGATGTTGCCGTCCTTATCGATCTTCAATCCATGCGACCGGGTGAAAAGACCTTCGCCGAAGGAGCGAATGAACTTTCCGTTATTGTCGAACTCGTATAGAGACGGCTGTCCGCGCGTCAGCACAAACAGATGCCCTTTGGAATCGAACGCGACGCTCGCGGCCGCTCCTGCCAGAGTCGTGCCGGCGGGAAACCCGAGAGGTTCTGCAACAGCCACGTAGTCCAATTCCGGTGCATGTTGCGGTATCAACAACGCTGGATCGGACGGACGTTGTGCGAGAGCAGACATGCAAGCCAACAAAATTGCCAGTGCGACGGCGGCTATTTTCATAGGTTTCTCCTCGGCCTCGTTTGCCGGAAGTTTACTCGTGAGATATATTCTCCGCACACAAAAAAAGGAGTTCTCATGGAACCCGTGAATCGAAGAGAGTTCTTTGCAATGGCAGCCGCGGTACCGCCTTTGTGGCAGGCGTCGCAAATCAAACCCGGAAAGATGTTTGTATGCATGCATGAAGCCAGTTCCGCCCGCTTCGATTTCAAGCCGGCGATGGAGGGTTACGCGAAGGCTGGAATTCGAGCGGTGGAACCGGATCTCACCAAGGTCCGCGACTTCGTAATGAAGGAATCACCCGCCGTCGCGAAGCGATTGCTCGACGATCTGGGCCTGAAGGCAGTCTCCTCCAGCAACCAGCTTGGACTGCCTGAGCCGGGTGATGCGCGCGCACGCAGTCTCGAAGATCTGAAGTGGAAGGTGGAACTGGCACGAGCTATTGGAGCCGACCGCCTGGTCACGCCGTCCGCCGGAACGGGCATGTATACGGAAGACGATTACAAAAAAGGCGTGGACAACATGCGCGAAGCGGCCGAGATCGCGAAGCCTTTCGGCGTGACGCTGATGCTGGAGTTTGCCCGAACATCCAGGTTTGCGGCATGCCTGCCGACGGCTTTGAAGCTCGTCCGCGAGGTCAACCATCCGAATTATCGCGTCATGATGGACACATGGCATTTCTGGGGAGGCGTCAGCAAATTCGAAGACCTGGACCTGCTGCGTGACGGAGAACTTCATCATCTTCATTTCGAAGATGTGCCCGCCGAGCCTATCCGGGAACTTCAAGCGCAGCCGAACCGTCAATTTCCGGGCGAAGGTATCGTCCCTCTGCGGCGCATCGTCGAAGTCCTGAAGCGGAAGAAATATGCGGGCGCGGCATCACTCGAAATGTTCAATCCGATGATTCAGGCGATGGACCCGTATGAAGTGGCGAAGAAAGCCAGGGCTACCATCGAGCCGTTGATCGCGTAAACCACAAAGACACAAAGGCACAAAGAAATTCGGCACCGAGGGGTCAGACCCCTCGGTGCCGAATTTCTTTGTGCCTTTGTGTCTTTGTGTTTTCTAACGCGCTAACGGATCGGGCCGAATCTGGAAGTGCACGACCTTCCCCTTGGTGCCCTTTCCGCCCTCAATATGCCAGACGAAGTGCGTGCCGTAGTTCGCCCACAGTCCGCGGCCTTTCCATCCGCCGTTCGGGTCGTCGATACGCCCATCCATTCCGCGCGAGTAGAAACCGAGCGGATACGGCACGCGGAACTTGAGCCACTCTCTGGTCTGCGTGTTCAACGCCAGGAGTGAATCCGAGTTGGAGCCTGTGGCGAACGGCGTATTGGCCCCGAGTCCCGATATGTTGTGCTGATCCACCCAGTTGTAATAGTGGAAGTCGGCCGGGATTTCCGTACCTTTCAGCTTCGGACCGTCGGTCTGATAAAGCGTCCAGCCTTCTCTGCACTGGCCGCCATCTGTCTTTGCCGGACCGTCCACGTCCTTGCATTTGCGGAAATCGAAGCTGGCCAGATGACTGCTGGCCGCCAGGGCCGTCCAGACAACGCCGTTGCTGTCGATATCGACGCCGCGCGGATCGAAGCCGGGTTCCGGTACCTTGAAGAGCAGGGTCTTGCATGTGGCGGGAGCATTGTTGCCGCGCTCCATTCTCACGAGCATGCCCGGAAACTGTTCGGAAACTCCCCACACTGCAGTGTCAACCGGACTCGGAATGACACTATAGAGGTTATACCGGACCATCGTGTCCAGCTTGGGATCAAACGCTGCGGCTGCGGCCGGTTGTCCTCGTCCGCCCGGCGCGGGTGCCCCGCGACCTGGTGCGCCTGAGCCTCCTCCGGTATCGCCCTGGTACAGCACACCTTCAATCGTTCCTCGGCCCTGCACGGGCTGATTGAACGGCTTCGTGATCTTTCCGTCACCGTTGGTGTCCAGCACCTGGCCGCACCAGCCCACAGCAGCCTGTTCGGCCTTGACCTCGTCTTTCGTTTCAGCAAGCGTCTTATCGTAGACCTTCGAGTCAACCCAGCCGACGATGGGGCCGCTGAGCTCGTTGAAATACACGGTCTCGTCCGGGTCATTGTCGAACTGCAGGTGGTGTGTGGCGAAACACGTGTCGATCAAAGCCCACTTCTGCGTTTTGGGGTCATAGAACGACGCCTGGCGTCCGCTGGTGCGGAGTGGGTAATAGTCAGCGTATTTGTTCGTTGGGTCGCTGCACCACGCGGGGTCCTGATTGGGACGTATCTTCGACGTGGTCCATACGCGGCCTTTGCTGTCGAGCATCGGATTGTGTGGATCGGCAGGATTATAAGGAGGATTGGCCCACAAATGCTCGTTACCCCAATGCAGAGACGGCATCGCCGGCTTCGGAAAACGGGATGGGACCGTCTCCTTGGAAGCCCGCGTCGGGATGTCGACGGAGAAAGTGCTGTTTTCTTTCGGATCCATGATCACGAGCTGGCCATGGCCGGCCGACACCGCATAGACAGGACCGCCGCCATTTACAGTTGGATGGTTCTTGTCGGTGGAGGCCTCGTCGTGCATGAACGAATGATCATCGCCGACGTCCCACAGAGTCACGACAACGTTGCGCTCGATTCCTTTCGGACGAGCCGGAGCCGGGGGCACTTCGCCTTTTGCGATACGATCCGTCCAGTCCGCAAATGATTTAAGTGACGCGTCCTTTCCCATCGTACCGAGCGTTCCATACATGCCGTCGCCGCGCACACCGCCGTGCAGGCGGCGGTCCCAGGCCTCAATTGATGTTTTGACGGAGGGTTCCGCCCTGTAGACATCGTCCAGAGTCCGTGTGAGCTGGTTACCGAGCTGATGACAAAAATTGCAGCCCGATTTGAGGGAGTTGATCCAGTGGTTCTGGGTCAGCATTGTTGCGCCGGCGCCGTTACCCTGTGCTCCAGTTCCCGGGAAGTTACTCCTGGCGGGCGGCTCCATGAGCGATAACCAGTAATTGCCGGGATAAACCTTGGCAGCTTCCTGCGGAGTCTTGGCAACGGTCGCCGTGAGAGTCACCGAATTCGTGCTCGGTTTCATCTGGGTCTTCGCTGAATCCACGAGACCATAGCCCCTTACCCAAACGCTGTAGTTGGCGCTCGGCAGGTCGGGCAGCATGAAGCGGCCCTGATCATCCGTGACGACGATCTTGATGAAATTAGTGAGCAGATCCTTTGTCTCGGCAATAACCCAGACTCCGGCTTCCGGACCCTGGCTGCTTCGAACTACACCAGTGATGTAACCTGTCGGCGCGGCCGCATTCCGCTGACCCTGGACTGCGCCGCCGGGAATGGCGAGGCAAAGGGTGACGAGAATGACGAGCCCCACGCGGGTTAACGTCTTCATACAACTCCTCCTCTGGAATTTATGTGTGCATCTACTACTTTAATAAGGGAGAAGTATAGGCGGCAATGAATGGGGATGGCAAGGTGGACCTATGGCACGGTTTCGACCTGCGTAATCTGCGATTCCTTCTTCTCCGGTGGCCGCCACGTGAAGAAATACCGGACCGGCCGTTTCCCGGCTTCGCCGGATACGATCACACGGTCCATCAGCTTCTCCGCGGCGAAACGCTTCGATGCTCGATAACTGAAAAAATAGAAGAGGAACGCACGCTTCAAGGCGCACTCGCCGTTGATGAGAACGTCGAAGGTCATGTGCATGGCAGCGCCAAACCAGTAACCCACCAGTAACGGCCAGGGGTGGAAAAAAGATACTGCGAGAAGAATCGTCATCAGCTCCACCGAGTGCAACGGCAGGACCAGATTGCGCGGAAATAGCCTGAAGTAGTAACTGAGGAAACTTCGCGGACCGGGCCGGCGCCATTGTTTTTCGAAGAACAGGTAGTCGAGGTAGTGGTCGACATCGATAAGAAAACCGCCGGCAAAACAGCCCACAGCAGCTTCCCGGGAGCCTGTCGCGGCATAGGCGACTCCGCCCAGGGCGATTGCGGTGGCGAGGTGTCCTCCGGGCATCATTCGGTATAGTGTTGCACGTTTGAGACCAAGATCGGATAAAACACAAAGACACAAAGGCGCAAAGACACAAAGTAAGCCGGCTTAAATAACCTTTGATGCCGGCTTTCTTTGTGTCTTTGCGCCTTTGTGTCTTTGTGTTTATCCATTTCAGCCATTGACCGCCTTGCCACGATAGTCAATAATTCGCGCCATATAAGATGCAGGCTGCCGCGCTCAATACCAAGCAACTCGCCGGCCTGATAGCCGCCCCGCTTGCTGTCCTCGCGCTGTGGTTCGCGCCGACGCATGACGATCCTGCCGCTCAGCATGCGATCGCGATCTCGGCGCTGATGATCATTCTCTGGGCGACAGAGGCGATGGATTATGCGCTGACCGGCTTCATCGGTGTTTTCCTGTTCTGGGCTCTCGGCGTCAGCCGGTTCGAGGACGCGTTTTCCGGATTCTCGAACGAGACGCCGTGGTTCCTGTTGGGTGCCATCCTCATCGGAGCAATGGCCAGCAAGTCGGGCCTGGCCAGGCGAATCGCGTACACGATCGCCACACGAATCGGGACGTCATACAGCCGGTTGCTGCTGGCTTTCATAATCGTCGATTTTCTTTTGACGTTTCTGATTCCGTCGGACATTGCTCGCGTCACGATTCTCGCAACGGTTGCGGTCGGCACGGTCAACGCTCTGGGGCTTGGTCCACGCAGCAACGTGGGGCGGGGGTTGCTGATCATCGTCACGTATACGGCAGCCATCTTCGACAAGATGCTCATTGCGGGCACCGCATCTATTCTGGCGCGGGGGATCATCGAGCAGGTCGGCAATGTGCGTGTTCTTTACAGCCAGTGGTTTATCGCTTACCTCCCGTGCGACCTGATCACGATCTTCTTTTGCTGGCGCCTCATCCTTTGGTTATACCCTCCGGAAAAACAGCGTCTCGAAGGCAGTGGAACGGAGTACCTGAAGTCAGAACTCGCCCTGCTCGGACCATGGTCTGTTGCGGAAAAGAAATGTGCTGCACTGCTGGCGATTGCGGTGCTGCTGTGGATGACGGATTTCATGCACCCGATCAGTCCCTCGATGGTCGGTCTCGCTGTGGGTCTGCTGGCACTGGCGCCGGCCGTCGGCATTCTCGACGCCGGTGATCTCCGCAAGCTCAATTTCGGCGCGATCTGGTTTACCGCGGCCGCTCTGAGTATGGGCCGGGTTCTTGCCCAGACGAAGGGGCTGGAAGTCCTGACAAGTACGATGATGGGTTGGATGACACCCCTGGTGACCGGCTCCCTGACCTCCTCTTTCATTCTCTACTGGACTGCCTTCATCTATCATTTCTTCCTCGCCAACGAGACCGCCATGTTGAGCACTTCTCTTCCGGTAGTGCTCAAGTTCTTTGACGCGCAGGGACTGCATCCTCTGCCCATCGGTATGATCTGGACATTTGCATCCGGTGGAAAGATATTCGCATACCAGAGCGCAGTGCTCGTTGTGGGATATTCCTACGGCTATTTCGAGGCAAAGGATCTTCTCAAGGTAGGTTTGATCCTCACCGTTGTAGAGTCGCTTATCCTGCTCGTTCTGGTTCCTTTGTACTGGCCGTTGATTGGGATCTATTAAATGGAGATCTTCCTGAATATTGGGCAGGGAAGCACAAGGCATCGAGGCAGGAGTGTTCCCCTCCTGGAACAGGAGGGGTGGACGCGCCATATAAAGAAATGCCGCGAAGCCACCTTAGCTGGCGCGGCCGGGGTGGTCAGTTGCGGAGAATGTTCGCCACGACTGACCACCCCGTCTGCGCCTTTTCGGTGGCTTCGCAGCATTTTCTTGATGGCGCAGCCAACCCTCCTGTTCCAGGAGGGGAACACACTCGCTCCATGAGTTTCCTTTAAAGGAACGGCATGACCCGCTCGCCATTAATCAGTACCACACTCTGTACCGCCGCGGCATTGGGTGTGTTTCTCATTCCGATGGATATGTCGCCGCAGGCGTACAAGGCGCTGGCGATCACGGTCTGGATGGTCTTGCTTTGGATCTTTTCGCCGATCGATCACTCCATTACCAGCCTCGCCGGCTGCTTTCTCTATTGGGCAAGCGGGGCTGTGAGTTTCGAAACCGCATTCAGCGGTTTTTCGCAGGACACGCCGTGGTTTCTTTTCGGCGCAATCATTCTCGGTACGATGGCGGCTCAAAGCGGACTCGCGCGGCGGCTTGCGTATTCGGTAATGTCCCTCGTCGGTGTGTCGTACGCCCGGATTCTGCTGGGTGTCATCCTTGTAGACTTTCTGATGACATTCATCGTTCCATCGGGAACGGCACGCGTCGTCATTCTCGCATCGATTTGTCTTGGAATTGTGGAAGCGTTTGATGTGGCCCCGAAGAGCAACATCTCGCGCGGTCTGTTCATCATCTTCACTTATACGGCGACGATATTCGACAAAATGCTCATCGCCGGCGCCGCTTCAATCGTGGCGCGCGGTCTGATCGAACGATCCGGCGGAGTGCCGGTTTATTATAGCCAGTGGTTTCTGGCCTATCTTCCGTGCGACCTCATCACAGTCGCGGCCTGCTGGGTTACAGTCTTGTGGCTTTACCCACCGGAAAAGAAGGAGCTTTCGCAAGGCCGGGCGTTTATCGATCTCCAGCTTGCAAAGCTCGGTCCACTCACCGACCGCGAAAAACGCGCGGCCTTATTGATGGTGCTAACGGTCGTTCTATGGCTCACCGATTTTATTCATCATGTGCCCGCCGCCATGATCGGTTTTGGGGCCGGCCTCGCGGCATGTCTGCCTGGAATCGGTGTGATCGATTCTGAAGAATTCAAGCGCATCGATCCGCTGCCGATCATTCTTGTCGGGGCAGTGCTATCGATGGCGGTGGTGCTGGTTGAAACCAAGGCCATCGATGTACTGAACGCCGCCTTCTTCTCACGCGTGCTGCCGCTCGTGCAATCCGTGAATTATTCCGCCCTTGTTCTTTATTGGGCCGGCTTCTTCTATCACTTCTTTTTGCCGGAACCTTCCAATATCAGCACATCGATGCCGCTGCTGATGTCGTTCGCGAAATCAAATAACCTGAGTCCGCTCGCGATCGGCATGATCTGGACTTTCGCCGCGGGCGGCAAGATCTTCATGTATCAGTCACCGGTTCTGATTGTCGGCTATTCGTACGGACAGTTTGAAGCAAAAGACCTTTTGAAGGTTGGCCTGGTGTTAACCGTGGTCGAGTCCTTGATCCTCATCCTGCTTGTTCCCACATTGTGGCCGCTGATCGGCATACACTAAAGGGGAGACCCCATGGTAGAAGTGACCGAGATCTTCCCATTTCCGATCCTGGAGTGCGATGTGGCCGGTCGTCTGGTCTCCGTTAATGCCAAGTGCCGTGAGCTGCTCGGCGAACTGGGTATTCCCCAGGATCAATTCTTCCGAATCCTGCCAGGCCGTTACTTGTCCATCATCAAACGGGTGGTGAAGGAAGGCGAGACGCACGAGGGAAAAAAGCGGATTCAAGGCCATGTTCTCCGCATCGTCTGCATTCCTTCCAGAGAACACGCGCTCATCTTCATCAACGATGTCACACGCGACGAGGAGTTCCAGACTCAGTTGATACAGTCTGAAAAGATGGCTTCGCTCGGCCTTCTGGCCGCAGGAGTCGCGCACGAAATCAACACACCCATGGGAGCCATTCGCAGCAATAACGACATTCTCTCTCGCGCGGTTGGCAAGATGCGCCACCTGGTCGACACGCAACACAACCGGGAACTGAACCGGCTGCTTGGAATTCTGGATGATGTGTGCCGGAACAATAATGTCGCCACGGAGCGCATCATGAGTATCGTCGGAAGTCTTAAGAACTTCGCCCGGCTGGACGAAGCGGAGAGGAAGAAAGTCGATATCCATGAAGGACTCGACAGCACACTCACCCTGGTACGGCACGAATTGACGAATCGCATCCAACTCATCAAGCAGTATGCGGAGCTTCCCGACATCGAGTGTTTTCCCAACCAGTTGAACCAGGTGTTCATGAACATCATGGTCAATGCAATCCAGGCGATACCGGGGCACGGCACGATAACGATAAAGACGTCGCGTGACCATGCCTCGGTCAAGATTGCAATCAGCGACAGCGGTACGGGAATTGCTCCTGAAAATCTTGGAAAGGTTTTTGACCCCGGCTATACCACAAAAGGTGTAGGAGTAGGAACCGGGCTTGGGCTATCGATAAGTTACAAAATTGTTCAGAACCACGGTGGCAAGATTGACATCGAGAGTTCCAGCCAAGGCTCGACATTCACCATAACCTTACCGCTGAAGGATTCCCATGAGTCGCGAACCAAGCAAGCACAACATTCCCACGATCCTGCTGGTCGATGATGAAGAGATGGTCCTCACGTCGATCAAGTCTTTCTTTGCGATCGAGAGCGATTACAGCCTTCTGACCTACACGTCGCCTGTGCAGGCTCTGGCGGATCTCGAACAGACGCCGCGCAGCATCGATCTGGTCATCAGCGATTATCTGATGCCGGAGATGGACGGCCTTACCTTCCTGTCGAAAGTGAAGGAGCGGTTTCCGCTCGTGCCGAGAATACTGCTGACCGGATATGCCGATAAGAAGAATGCAATCAACGCAATCAACAACGTCGGTCTATACCAGTACATCGAGAAGCCATGGGACAACGGCAATCTCCGTCTGGTGGTCAGAAACGGCCTCGAGAAAACACTGCTGCTGAGGCAATTGCAAAACAAGATTCTCGAGGCGGAGCGGACTCAGCGTGAATTGAGCGACGTCCACAAGGACGTCATGCGCGCTTTCGCATAGCTGTAGCGGCGGTCTATGACCGCCGGCGGTCATAGACCGCCGCTACAGTTGTGTGCATCCGGATTCCACTTATCGCAGACTGATTCCACCGAATTCCCTTTTGCCCGGGGTATTAGGCAATTACTCCTTCATCCTTGAGCTGCTGGATCTCCTCCTGCGACAACCCCAGAATCTTCTCAAACACGTAGTCATTGTGCTCTCCGAGACACGGACTCGAACGGCGAAGCTCGGCCGGCGTCTCCGACAGGAGAAATGGCGGCGCCAAGTGTTCGTAGCTCCCGAATTCGGGGTGATCCAGCTTCACCCATTGCTCCCGGTGCGCCAACTGAGGACACGAAAAAAGATCGGCTACTGAATCCACGATACCGGCCCGAACACCGGCAGCCTGTAGCCGCGCCATCACATCGCCCGCATCGAATTGCGATGTCCAATCCGCGATCGCCTGATCCAGTTCGTCCTCGTGAATTTTCCGGCTTTCAGCATTCGCGAAACGGGAGTCATTGACCCACTCCGGTTTCTCTACCGCGCGGCAGAATGCGGCCCATTCTTCGTCAGTGAAGACCACGATGGCACACCATCGGTCATCACCCTTGCATCGATATACGCCGTGCGGTGCCCCACGTGGATCACGGTTGCCCAGCGGGTTATGAACGCGGCGATTCAACTGCGTATCCAGCAAAACCGGTGTGAGGAACTGAATTCCGGCTTCGTACTGGGAAAGATCGACATGCTGACCTTTTCCGGTGCGCCTGCGGTAATCCAATGCGGCAAGCACTGCGATGAATCCGAAACCGACAGCGACGAAATCCACGTATGGACCGTACAACAGCATCGGAGCTTCGCCCGGCCCATAGCCGGTGAGATGCGTAAAGCCGCTCATTGAAGTGAGCTGTGAGCCAAAGCCGCGCTGCGCCGCGCGGCGGCCGGTCTGGCCCTGGTTACACGAACTCAGGACGATGATGTCCGGCTTCAATTCCCGCAGCGCGGAATATCCCAGACCCAGGCGATCCATCACTCCCTGAGCAAAGTTTTCAATGACGACATCGGCCTTCGCGACCAGGCGCCTGGCGAGCGGCACCGCTTTGGGCTGTTTCAGGTCCAGCGTCACACCCAGTTTCTGGTCGTTGAACAGAGCGTATGAGCCGCCGCGTTCGAGACCCGGTCTATTTTCCTTGAAAGGGGGATAGTGCACGCGAAATCCGTCTGGCGAAGCGTGCGACTCCACTCGAATGACTTCGGCGCCGTGTTCGCCAAGATGCTTTCCCACCACAGGGCCGGCTGCGAACACAGCGAATTCGACCACGCGAATACCTGCCAGTGCGCTCTTGGGCGAAGCTTCGCTCAAATGACTTTCTCCCCCCGCAGTCGAACGATGTCGGATTCACTCAGACCAAGTTCCGCACCATAGATCTCGGAGTTATGCTGGCCAATGCTGGGCGACGGGCGGAATGTCGACGGACTTGTTTCCGAAAACCGTGCAAAGATGCCGGGAAACCTCACGGGTTGTCCGAGCCAGGATTCGTCGGCTGTCCGCCAAAACTCCCTGTCGTTGAGATGCGGGTCATCGAGAATATCGCGCGCGTTCGCGACCGGGTAGCCCAGCATCTCGCGTTTGAAAGCCTGTTCCAGGAACTCGGATTTCGTGTAGCGCAGAAAAAGCTTCGCAGTCGGACCTTCGATTTCATCGATCTCAGCCTGGGTACTGGTCTCAATACTGAAACGGTCCCAATCCTTTTTCAGCAGGCTCTCCGTCGCCAGACCCTGTTCTGACATCCATTGCACCAACGCCTGATTGGAGCGGCGGCCCGCCTTTCCACCGTAAATGATGAAGTTGAGATATCCATCCCTGCACTCATAGATGGCACGCATACGAGCGCCCGTGACGCTGCGCCCTGTGACGCTGCTTCCACCTCGAGTGGGTACCGTTCGATTTGTTGACCAGAACGCCGGACCGTTTGCGAGCGCCCACAAGAGCGACGACTGCATGGACACGTCCACATGCTGACCGCGGTTCGCAGTCTCGCGAAAGTAGTGGGCTGTGAGTGCTCCCGCGGCCGCATACATTCCAGCCCACATTGGAGATTGCGGCAGAGAGACCCGAAGGGGCATCTTGCCTGGCTCGCCGATCAGGGACATCAGCCCGCTCATGGCCATCGTGATCAGATCACTTCCTTTGTAGTCTCGATAAGGACCCGCCTGGCCGAATGGCGTGATCGATACCAGGATCAGCCGAGGGTTTTGCTGCCGGAGCGTTTCGAAGCCCAGCCCAAGGCGTTCGAGAGTCCCCGGAGGATAGGTCTCGATCAGAAAGTCGGCTTGCGCGGCAAGCCTTTTGAAGAGATCGCGGCCGCGTTGCGGCTCCAGGTTCAGCGTGATTCCGCGCTTTCCGGTGTTATAGCTGATGAAGTAGAGGCTTTTGCCGGGATCCGGCCGGTCGCCTGGGAACGGACCAATAAACCGCGCTGCATCGCCGCCGGGCGGTTCGATCTTGATAACATCGGCACCCAGGTCGGCCAGAATTTTTCCGCACGAGAATCCAGATTCGTCAGTGAGATCCAGCACTCGATAGGGAGCGAGGGGGCCGTTTGTTTCCATACTTCCGTCGCTTACGGTAACGTGATGAGCAACCACAAAGACACAAAGGCACAAAGAAAGGCCGCGTTGTAGTCGAGGGGTTGCGCGACGTTTGCGACGCGGCCTTTCTTTGTGCCTTTGTGTCTTTGTGGTTGCTCGTAAGTCGCTTTCACCTTCCTGTACGCGCGAGGCTTTCCACCCAGCCTTTCATCTGGGCCTTTCCGCGCTCGATATCCCCGGCACTGAACCATTTTCGTAAATCGATCTTCTCGATCGGATACACAGGGCGCTGGAAGTCTTTCTCATAGCCAAATGGAAGCGTAGCGTCGATACCCATGCCTCCTTCAAAGCGTGTGTTCGACGCCGTCCATTCTTTGTCGCCCGCGGTCAGGCGTTCCTGCGGCTGGAAAGTCTGGCCGATACCGCCGGGAATAGGATTCAGGATATCGGTGTGCGGATTGACCCTCGTGGTGAGCGTCCACATAATGTCGTCCATCGAATAGATGTCGACGTCGGTATCGACGGCGATCGCGAGCCTCATGCCCTGATTGCACGCAAGGATCGCGGCCAGGAAATTCCGCTGCCATCCTTCTTCGATTTTGTTCCGCTTTTTGACCTGGATGATGCACCCACCCCAGTCGGTCATGCAGAAAGGAATATTCACGTCCTGAATAATGCCCGGCTGCAGCCGCTCACAAAGTTCGAAAATGGCGGATTCGCGGACCGTCGTATCGATGTTGTTGCAGTCGAGCATGTGAACACCGAGGGCATAGAAGATCGGCTTGGCGGAGCGGCGCATCGTAATGCCGGTGACGTGGAATGTCGGCGCCTTGTAGGCTTTGCCCATATAACCCGCCCACTCCGGATGGAATGGATAGCGTCCCTGCGTGTCGGCTGCTTCCGCCTCGCGGGTTTCATACCGTTTGTCGCGCGGATAGATGTGACCCTCGAGAACGAGATCGCAGTCGGCAACCGACCAGGCATCGACCGTCTTCGCCTTCACAATCCGAAGAGGAAATCCTTGAACGGCGCCTGCGGCTCCCAATTCATCAGCGCCTCGCGGGAGCACGACGTAATCGAATCCGCCGCCGGCAATGAGGGTGGCCGCGGGCGGCAGTCCAAAACACATCGTCAATGGAATGGGCTTTTCGTCCTTGTAATGTTCCGTAAGGATCTGCCACATATGCGCGCCGGGCGCCGATTGAAACGTACATATGTTTCCCCATCGGGCGTTCATCCGGTTGTAGCCGATATGGCTTCCTCCGTGAAAGTACTCTCCGAGCACAACGCTGTTTCCACTGCCGATGGTCATTTCGGATTCGAGTTCTGTGTGACGGATTGCCAGGACCCATTTGTTGACGTTGAGATCATCGGTGATGACCGTCTCCTGGCAAGGGGCTTCGCTGGAAGGGATTTCAACCGGCGGAATCGGATGCGTGATGGCGTGGGCCAGCTTTCGTGTTCCATCCCGCGGTCCATCCCAACCGAAGAGCCTTTCAATGATGTCCATCTTTGCGAAGAGGTTGGTGACGCATTCCAGATGTGGGTACCCTTTCACGTTCCTGAACAGAATCGGATAGCTTCCGTCCAGGTGCTTCTGCACCCCGGTGATCTCCAGGTCCGGATTCACGGACGCATCTGTTTCAAGCAGATTCCCCGTTGCCCGCAGCCACTCGATCATGCCCCTCAGTGAACGGACATGCTCCTTATTCACTTCCAACTCACGCTGTACCGATACCGCCATATGCTCTCCTCAGTGTTTCTACTGTGGCGGCGCTCTATGAGTGCCGCCAGTCGGTGGTCACAGACCGCCGCTACAGTTAACCAGACAGGCTGTCCCTCGGGCGCCTTCACTTTGTTCTGATGGTAGATCAAATCTTTCGGGATTCAATGGGTAAGTGCCTCTTTTTCTCTTCAAAATCATACGGTTATTTGACAAGGGTGGGAGCTTTTGATAATAAGCTGGCCGTCTACCACTACCACAACGCGTCTGATTCCCTGGGGGGTCGGCAAGATTCTGGACGAATGATTCCACGTATCACCATGAATGACATGCCGCCTGCCCTGGCGGAGATGTTGCGTCCGAAAGTCGAGCGGCTGGGCTATCTCGGTGAATTCTTTCAGTGCGCCGCGAATCAGCCCGACGCGCTGATGTCGTTCATGAAGCTCACGGATGAGCTGAAGGAAGCATTGCCGGATAACATGACCGAGATCGTCGCGCTGACGGTTTCCAGCCGCATGTCGAACGTTTACGAGCGCCGCCAGCACGAGCGCTTATCCCTGAAGTTCGGGTTCGGAGAGCAGTGGCTCCGCGACGTGCTCTCGCTCGGCGAATCGAGCGGCTCCATGAAACCGGAGGAGCGTTTGGTCCAGCAACTCGTGCTCGCCGTCCTCAAAACGAACGGCCACGACGCCGGCGGTGAGTTGGATCGCGTGGTCGAGGCCATCGGCGCAAAGCAGGCCATTGCTGTTCTCCTTTTGATCGGCAGATACATCACTCATGCCCTTCTGGTGAATACCTTGAAGCTTGCTCCACCGGTCCCCTCTCCCCTGGAGCGGCTATGAAAGCAGTTCCCCAAGGTCTGGTCTGGATTTCGGAAACTGATGTCACTTCCGTAATGAATATAGGCGGCGCGATCGAAGCGCTCGAGAAGGGCCTCACCGCAGAGGCTCACGGCGAAGCCACCAACATGCTCAAGACACATGCCGCCTGGAATGCCTCGACGCTGCATGCCATCGGCGCTGTCTTTCCGAAGATGGGACTTGCCGGAACCAAAACATGGGCGCACACGCCGCAGGGCGCATCGCCGTTGCTGATCTTATTCGATAGTGAAAATGGTGCAGTGCGCGCCGTCATCGAAGCCTTCAATCTGGGAAAGATGCGGACTGCAGCCGCTTCGGGCGTCGCCACGAGCCGCCTCGCTCGTAAGGACGCCGATGACCTGGCAATCATTGGGACAGGCAAGCAGGCTTTCAGCCAGGTGGAGGCGGTTGTCGCCGTACGGCCGATTCGAAGAATTCGAGTGTTCAGCCCGAATGCCGAGCACCGCCTGGCGTTTGCGGAAGGTCTGAAGAAACAATTCGGCGCCGAGGTCGTGGTTGCCGGCAGTGTCGGTGAGGCGGTTCAGGGGGCTTCGATCATAACGACGGTGACTCGGACGAAGGATCCTTTCCTGCAGAGCAGCATGGTCGAGCGGGGAACCCACATCAATGCAGTGGGGGCGATTCTTCCGGGGCGTGCCGAACTGGCGTCGGATATCGTTCCGCGATGCACGCAGATTGTCTGCGACAGTCCGACTCAGGCACAGAAGCTCTCAACCGAATTGATCGACCACTTTAAATCGGATCCACACGAATGGAACCACGTGCGATCGCTCGCAGAACTCGTCGTAACCAATCAAGAAAGGCGAAGTGTGGACGATCTGACGCTTTTGAAGGCATTGGGCACCGGTGTTCTGGATTTATCTGTCGGAATAGAAGTTTATAAAAGGATCCGAGGATTGTGAAAAACGAGGAATTAGCCGCGAATTACGCGGATTACGCGAATGGGCGCATCAACGATCCTTTTATGCGCCCATTCGCGTAATCCGCGTAATTCGCGGCTAATTCCTCGTTTTATAACGAATGCGTATGACTCACAAAGGTTTCCATTTCATCGACCGCACGGGCCTGGCATACGAGCAGCCGAAAATCCAGAAGCCGGTCATCTGGTCCGGCGAAGACATCGAGGCCGAAGCCGGGCGCCTTGCCCGTCTGCCCGCACCGGAAAACGGCCGGCGCATGTCGATTATCTACAATCCTGCGTCAGGCGCCGGAAGCGGGTTTGCACCCGGCACAGGAATCGCGCTGTGTGTCCTCAACCCCGGAGAGCGAACCGCGCCCATCCGGCACAACTCGTCGCAAGCGAACTTCTGCATCCGCGGCGCCGGACGCACCCACATCAACGGAAAAGAAATCCGATATGCTCAATACGACGTCTGGAATACGCCGCCGTGGGCCATCTACGAGCATGTCAACGATACAAACGAACTCCAGGTTCGACTCACGTACAGCAACGCTCCGCTGCTCGAGAAAATGAACGTGCACATCGTGGACGAAAATCCGAAGTCATCAACGCCGCCGGGTAACGGCGACGGTCACGTTCAACCTGTGAATCCATTCGGCACGTTTGAAATCGGCAAATCCGGCGCATTCCTGATGCCTTACGAAAAGCTGATCAATCCGGACGTTGTCCCCCAGGAAGCGCTGCACTGGCCATGGGAAGAAGTGAAGAAGGAACTGGAACGCCTGAAGTCGCTCGGGCCATCGTATACCGGGCGGCGTCTTTACCTTCTGTATAACCCGGCCACAGAGCGCACCAACGGCACGACGAACAACTTTTTTGCAACCATCACGATCCGGCCCGGAAACATCGTGGACCGGCCTCACCGCCACACTGCGGCCGCAGTCAATTATTTCTTTGCGGGACGAGGCTTCAGCGTCGTGGATGGCGAGCGTTACGAGTGGAAAGCCGGTGATTTGATGTTGACTGCTCCCGGCTGGGCGGTCCACAACCACGCCTCTTATGAGGACGACGTATACGAGCTGACGATTCAAGACAGTCCGCTGAACATCTGGATGGGTTCGCTGCTCTGGCAGGAAAATCTCCATCAACCGGCTGAAGCTCTTGGTGCAACCGGAGGATTCGCGACAAATCGATGATGACTCTGAAACAACATTTCCTGCGCGGCTCTTATCCGCCGTTGATCACTCCGTTCCGTGACGGCCGTGTGGACTTCAATGCGTTTGGAGAGCTTGTCGATCGGCAGGCCAGAGAAGGATCGCATGGTGTGGTCGTCGCAGGCACCACAGGCGAGCCAAGCAGCCTGACGATTCAGGAGCGAAAAGATCTGCTTCGGGCGGGACTCGAAGCTGCGGCAGGACGCTTGCCGGTTGTAGCGGCTACTGGGTCTCAGTCTTACGTCGAGACCGCCGAACTCACGCGCCATGCGGAAGAAGCCGGAGCCCACGCGGTGCTCGTTGTCACCCCGTATTACATCAAACCGCCACAGCAAGGTCTCGTGGATTACTTCGTGGGCATCGGCCGTCTCACTTCGTTGCCGCTTCTCATTTACCACATACCCGGACGCGCTGCCGTTTCGATCACCGCACAGGCTGTGGCGAAGATCGCCGAGCAGCTTCCGAATCTGGTGGGCATGAAACATGCGGCCACCGATCTCGAAATCATTACCGAATTGCTGAATCGCATTGGAAACGAATTTCGGATCTTTTGCGGCCTGGAAGCGCTCAGCCTGCCCATGCTTGCGATAGGCGCTGCAGGAGTGATGAACGCTGCAGGAAATCTTGCTCCGGGCCGAGTGGCCGAGCTTTGCAACGCGATCGGCAGTGGTGATCTCGAGCGGGCTCGCCGCGTTCACGTCGAATTGTTCGAGCTCAACCGGGCGATTTTTTTGGACACAAACCCCATTCCCTTGAAATACATGATGTCTCGCCTCGGGCTGCTCAGCCGTAACGAAGTGCGATTACCCCTGGTGCCGATAACGGATGCGGAGAGGAAACGAGTTTTGGACGAAGTCCTGGAACAGGCCGGCTTGCTGGTGAAAGAGACGACTGCATGAGCGATATTGTGTCGGTCTGGCTTCGCAACTCCCCTCCTAAGTTAGGAGGGGTGCCGTTCGCGCGTTTTTTAGCGAACGGCGGGATGGTTCCCCAACGAAACCACCCCGTCTGCGCCCGGCTGAGGTGGCTTCGCGTCTTTTTCTTTATGGGCGCAGCCACCCCTCCTAACTTAGGAGGGGAGTTCTGATGAGCAGCGAAGCGACAACCCAGGTTGCCGCCATCGAGCGCCGATCCGGGACGGTGCTGCGGGAGAACATCGGCCGTGTTCTTTGCATTGTGGTTCCATTGATCGTCTGGTTCGCTCCTCTGAGTATTCCGGACGCCACGAAGCACGGACTCTCGATTTCGTCGTTCATGATCCTGGCATGGATGACCGAAGCGCTCGACCTCGCGCTGGCCGGCCTGATCGGTTGTTACCTGTATTGGGCCCTGGGAGTTGTTCCGTTCAATGTGGCGTTCAGCGGCTTCGCGACGGATACACCGTGGTTTTTGTTTGGCGCCGGTCTGTTCGGAGCAATGGCATCGAAGTCCGGGTTGGCTCGACGGATCGCGTTTACCGTGATGCAACGCGTGGGAAATACCTACCCGCGAATCCTGCTTGGCCTGATCGTGACGGATTTCGCGCTGACCTTCATCATTCCGTCCGGCATTGCCCGAGTGGTGATCATGGCGGCGGTGGCTTTGGGCCTGATCGAAGCATTTGGGATGGGCCCCGGCAGCAACATCGGGCGCGGCATGTTCCTCATCATCACGTACACGGCCGGTGTTTTCGACAAAATGATCATCGCCGGCGCAGCGTCCATCACGGCGCGCGGGGCGATCGAGAGATTTGGCGGCGTTGAAGTCCTCTGGAGCCGATGGTTCTTCGCGTATTTGCCGTGCGACATCATCACCATCCTCATCGCATGGCGTTTAACGCTGTGGCTTTATCCGCCGGAGAGAGCAACGCTCTCCAGCGATACAGGTTATCTGGACACCGAAATCCGAAAAATGGGGCCGTTGTCGCAACTGGAGAAGCGGGCAGCGCTTCTGATGTTCATGGCCATCGCCCTGTGGCTCACCGATTTCCTGCACCACATTTCGCCATCGGTCATCGGCCTGGGCATAGGGCTGCTGGCTGTGGTGCCGGGCGTGGGCGTTCTCACTATTGAAGACTTGAAGCGGCAGAATTATCTCATCGTGTTTTTTGTCGCGGCGGCGGTAAGCATGGGTGAAGTCCTTATCCAGACCAAGGGACTCGATCTGCTCACGAACATCATGTTTGCGCGGATCGAACCGCTGGTGACGAACGTCTGGGGTTCAACCATCGTTTTGTTTTGGAGCGCATTTGTCTATCACATCTTTCTCGCCAGTGAAGTGTCGATGCTCGGTACATCTATTCCGCTCCTGATGAATTTCGCGAAAAGCCACGGGATCGATCCGCTCGCACTCGGCATGGTCTGGACGTACGCGGCCGGCGGCAAGCTATTCGTCTATCAGTCCGGCGTGCTCGTGGTCGGGTACTCTTATGGGTTCTTTCAAAGCAAAGACCTGTTGCGCATCGGTTTGTGGTTGACGCTGGTTCAATTTCTGATTCTTTTACTTCTTGTGCCTTTTTATTGGCCTCTGATTGGAGTCTGATGAACGAAACCATACTTGCGGTTTTTGGAATCGGTTTTGTCCTCGGCATCCGGCACGCGCTGGAACCGGACCATCTTGTCGCCGTTTCGACGATTGTGGGAAGCGGCAACAGCATCAGACGATCGTCGATTGTCGGAACGCTCTGGGGACTGGGGCACACCACATCATTACTTATATGCGGAGCGCTGGTGCTGGCTCTCCGCCTCAGTATTCCGCAAGATTTCGTTGCCTGGATGGAAACGGTGGTGGCCGTGATGCTGGTAACCCTCGGCGTTAATACTGTGTGGAAATTGGCGAGAGATTGGAAGCTGCACATCCATATGCACAGCCATGACGGACGCCCTCACCTCCATTTTCACGTGCACGCCGCAACGGACAAGGTGACCCATAACCACCGGCACAGACTCGACATTCCCTTCCGGTCATTTTTCATCGGAATGCTCCATGGTCTTGCCGGCAGCGGAGCCCTGATGGTTCTGGTGCTGGCAACTGTGCCGTCGTTTATTAGCGGGCTGATCTATATTCTTCTGTTTGGCCTGGGATCTGTCGGCGGCATGCTGCTGCTGAGCACGCTCATCAGTATTCCGTTTGCTTTGTCCGCAGGCCGATATCGGCTGCTGAATGGCGGCCTGCAGCTTCTGGCAGGCCTGATGAGCATCGCCCTGGGTCTTTTCTGGATGAAACTGTAGCGGCGCTCTATGAGCGCCGACGATGATGCCTAAATTCGTCAGTAAAGAGTTGCCGGAAGCCCTTTACACCCGTCTATCCGGGCACGAAGTGGATCGTTACCTGGACAAGGTGATTCTGCTGTACACAGTGGACCCGAATGGGTGGCCGCACCCCTCGCTTCTGAGCTATTTTGAAGTGGCGGCCAAAGATCGAAGCAACCTTCGGCTTGCCACGTATAGGGACAGCAACACCACGGAAAACATGCGGCGAAATGGTAAAGTGACGCTCTCCGTGTTTGATGAGCGGGTTGCCTATTCGATCAAAGGTAAAGCCGAGGAGATCCGCCGCCAGATGCAATCCGTTTCACGCAATTCCCTGCTCAATCTGGCAATCGATCAGGTTCTGGTGGACGAAGCCGATCCTGATCTGGAACCGGGTGCGTATATTTCGGGCGGAGTGACGTGCGTAAATCCGAATCTTGGTGCCGAGCGTACGTGGAGGAATGAAGTTCTTAAGGAGTTGATGGATTGAAACTGATAGTGGGTATTACCGGAGCAACGGGCACGATATTCGGCGTTCGACTCCTGGAGGTGTTGAAGGATGCCGGCGTCGAAAGCCACCTCGTGCTGAGCAAATGGGGAGCGCGGACACTCGTCCATGAGACCCCTTTCACGGTGGAATGTGTAAAGGGGCTCGCCACGTGCGCCTATCCCGATTCGGATCAGGGCGCCGTAATTTCGAGCGGCTCCTTCGTCACGGACGGTATGATCGTCGCGCCCTGCAGCATGAGAACGCTAGCCGCTATTGCTCACGGACAGGGAGACAATCTGATCCACCGGGCAGCAGACGTCATCCTGAAAGAGCGCCGCAAGCTTGTGCTCCTCGTCCGGGAAGCGCCGTTCAGCGACATTCATCTGGAAAACATGCTGAAACTGTCGCGGATGGGAGTTGTGATCACTCCTCCGGCGCCGGCATTCTACAATCATCCGCAGACTCTCGATGACATCGTCAATCACATCGTCATGCGGACCCTCGATCAATTCGGGATACACCTCGATGCCTCCACGCGATGGGACGGCATGATGACAACGGGCGGCATTTCCCGAACCGAGGAGTAGGTAAAAACACAAAGACACAAAGGGCACAAAGACACAAAGAAAGCCGGCATCAAGGATCATTTAATGCCGGCTTTCTTTGTGTCTTTGTGCCCTTTGTGTCTTTGTGTTTTTACCTACCCCTCGGCCTTGACCGCGAGAAACTCACCGTTGCCCACCGGCACAAGGCTTGTGTTGAAATCGGGATCCGCCTTGACGAGGGCGACAAAGGGCGCCATCTCCTCCACATGGGAGATCGCATTATCCACAACCAGCAGG